>JAABUP010009384.1_pt1 | contig 12039 bp, 18 predicted proteins | sample 5559201 | NCBI WGS metagenome assembly JAABUP01 (sample SAMN10711887, study PRJNA513373) | rock metagenome | isolation source: Antarctica rocks | place: Antarctica | reverse complement strand
GCGGCGACCGACGCTTTTTCACGGCCTCGAGGGACCACGGGGGCTGCGGTCTACCGCGCCAACGGGTGGCAGTGTGCCACATACTGAAGATACAAGGGGCACCCTGTCACCCTGTCATGACCCTGTCAGCCACCCTGTCACGACAGGGTCGATCCACCCTGTCACCCTGTCACCCCCTTTAAAGGGTGACAGGGTGACAGGGTTCGACAGGGACACCCAATCCGCAGAGCGCGTTGATGCTGTGTTTAACGAAGACGAAGCGGATACCGCCGACGATGCTGGGGTGCAACTGCTTTGGGATTGGTGGGCAGATGTGGGCGGCGGCAAGACGACGACCGTGCCCGAAGATGTTCGCCGCGACGCGCAACGGCGCGGCTTCGCGTTCGACAGTTTCGCGCCGGTGCTGGCGGAAGCGGCGCGGCTCGCTGACTATCTCGACCAGCACGGCGACGCTGGGGGGCTGAAATGAACATATCCCCCCGTCAGCCGACCCCGCCGATAACGCCGTCATAGGCGAACATCGCGCCGACGGCGATCGTGGGCGCGCGGGCACAAAAGAGCGCCCCGTCGGTGACAAGCCTTCGGGGCTGAGCAAAGGAGGAAGGGGTATGCAGGTGTTACGTGTTAATGATAACACACAAGGAGAAACGATGGCAACAGCAACGATGACGACCGAGACGACCGAGACGACCGAGGAGGCGTTAGAAGCGGCCCGCGCCGCCGTGGCCGATTTGGAGACCACCCTCGCGGGCATCCCGACTGAGTACAGCAAGGCGGCGAAACGGGGGCGGGCCGGTGAGATGAAAGACCTCCGCCACCGTCGCATCGATCTCGAAGAGGAACTCCACGCGGCGCGCATCGTCGCGATCCACGCGGAGATCGCCGTGCTGCAAGGCACGCAGGTCGCCTCCCGTGCCCGCGAGTCGGAGATCGCACGGGAGGGCACGGCTGCGGAAACAGCCTTGCTCGCGGCCCGCAGCGCGTTCGATCAGGCCGCAGCGACGAGCAACGCGGTGGAGGGCCGCGCGTCCGCCCTGAGGTGGGAAGTACAAAACGTGCGCAAACAAATTTTGCTGGCGGAAGATCGCCTGACCGCGCTCATCACCGCGCCGATGCCGGACTAACGAAAAGAAAGGAACGTACATAATGACGATTCTTGGTAGGTTGACGACGGATCAGCGATTGGCGCTCGCCGAGCGACTTGTGGCGCTGATCGACGCAAAAGACGACAATTTCTTCACCCCGGCGATGCGCATCAAGACGGAGCAGGCGCGACCGCTGCTTGAGGAACTGGAAAAAGCGGGCTTCATTTTCTGGGATCGCGCACAGCACCGGATTCACCGGGGGCCGGAGCTCGCCAAGCCGCCGGAAGTGGCAAGCTATGAGGCCCGTAGGGATCAAATGCTCCGCGCAAGTCCAGTAGGTAAGAAGCTGCTCGGCCTCGACCAGGGCACGGCCCCGGACGCGCGGGTGGGCGGGATGTCCCCGGCCCGCCGGGAGGAACTGCTTGGCGCTTCAGGCCTCGGAAGAGGGTTGTTGCGGGGCGAAGCGAAGGCTGCGGAGGCCAAGAAGGCGTAGACGTAATCGCGACCGGCGCGGTCAGTGTGTCGGTCGCATCGCTCGAAGGAATGATCATGGCCCGTCAATGTCTGGTTTGCCAACACGAACAGAAAGCGGCGATTGATCGGGAACTCGCGGCCGGGAAATCCCTCCGCGATTTGTCCGCGTTATTCCGCGTTTCAGAGGACAGTCTCGCCCGGCACCGGGATGCGCACATCTCCCCGGTCGTGGTGCGTGCCCAGGAAGCGGAGGACATCACGCGCGGACTGGATGTCGTCAAACAGTTGAAGGCGATTAACGGCGTGACGATGCAGATCCTCCACGAGGCGCGGCAACAGAAGAACCCGGACGTTGCCTTGCGGGCCGTGGATCGGATCCAGAAGCAGCTCGAGTTGCAGGCGAAGTTGCTCGGCGACCTCGACGAGCGGCCCGTTGTGAACATCCTCGTCTCCTCCGAGTGGCTCGCCGTGCGGGCGACAATCATTCAAGCGCTCGAGGTGCACCCGGAGGCGAAACAGGCCGTCATAGGGGCGCTGAGCGCGAAAGGCGGCATGTCGTGACGGTCGGGATCACCGCGAACCTCACGGACGACCTGCTGATGGCGATGGACCCCGTCGCCTTCGCGCGCGCGGCGGGGATCGAGCCGGACGATTGGCAGGCCGCTGTGCTGCGGAGTCGGGCGTCGCGCTTGTTGCTCCTCTGCTCGCGGCAAAGCGGGAAGAGTTGCACGAGCGCGATCTTGGCCGTGCATCAGGCCGTCTACGACCCCGGCGCGCTCATCTTATTGCTTTCGCCCTCGCTCCGGCAAAGCCAGGAACTCTTCCGCAAGTGCCTCGACGTGTACCGGGCAACGCACCGGCCCGTGCCAGCGAGCGCCGAATCCGCCCTCCGCCTCGAACTCGACAACGGCAGCCGGATCGTCTCATTACCGGCCACCGAGGGCGCGATCAGGGGCTACAGTGCGGTCCGCCTGCTGATCGTGGACGAGGCCGCGCGCGTGGAAGATTCCTTGTACCTAAGCGTCCGGCCAATGCTCGCGGTCTCGGCGGGGCGGCTGATCGGCCTCAGTACGCCGTTCGGTACACGGGGGTTTTTCTACGAGGCATGGCGCGGCCCGGAACCGTGGGAGCGGTACGAGGTGCCCGCCACGATGTGCCCGCGCATCCCAGCGAGCTTCCTCGCGGAAGAACGGCGCAACATGGGCGAGTGGTGGTTCGAGCAGGAATTCATGTGCCGGTTTATGGAAGGGCAAACGCAGGTCTTTACGCGCGAGGAAGTGGATCGCGCATTCGCGGAAAAGGTGGAAACATGGGCACTGTAACAATTGGCATCGACATCGGTCAGAAGCACGATCCGACGGCAATTGCCGTCGCGGAGATGGAATGGCGCGCCGCCGCCGGGCGGACGGAGGATCACTACATCGTGCGACACCTCCAGCGGTTGCCGCTCGGCACAGAATACCCCGCGATCACCGCGCGGCTGGGGGAGGTCGTGACGAATGTCCACAAGCACGGGGCCCCGGTGCAGAGCGTCTACGTGGACGCGACGGGCGTGGGGCAGCCAGTGGCGGACCAACTCAGGGGAGCGGGGCTGCGCATCACCGCCACCTACTTTACCTACGGGGATAGGCGCAAGGAGAACGAGGACGGGAGCATCACCCTGGGCAAGGCGTTCCTCGTCTCGCGCCTGAAAGTGCTGATGCAGACCGGCAGAATTCATCTGCCCCAGACCGACGAGATGGACGCGATGCAGAAGGAACTGCTCGACTACGAGTTGCGGGTAGACGAGCAGGCGAATGACCGCTACGGGGCGTTCAAGGTGGGGGCGCATGACGACTTGGTGACGGCGCTGGGACTGGCGGTGCAGAAGGTGCCGAGTCGCCCGTTCGCGGCCTTCGCCGGGCCGCCGCGCCCCGTCATCAATATCCGGCAGTAACGTTCGCGGGCTTGTCGCTCGTTGGCAGGAATCGGTACCATGGTACCGATTTGCGGCCGACCACCTGGGGTGTACCCGAACCTGACTGTCAGATTGTCGCGCATCCGCGTCAGCGTAGGGTCGTTTCCGCTCTTCCTTGACGTATATTCGGGTACGTCTCAGACGCTTTCCTGACACCAAAACGGATTATTTCTACCAACTCGGTATAAAAGGATTCGCAGAAACGGCGGCGGAGGCTGATCGCGATACCTGTACAGAGTCTGTACAGGTATCGCCTCCACGCGCGCGGGGGTGGACCGAGAGTTTCGTACAACCGCTGTACGAAACTCCCATCGCCTCCACGCGCGCGGGGGTGGACCGAATGGGCCGATGCTGCAAAACTCACTACACCTCGTAGTGAGATCGCCTCCACGCGCGCGGGGGTGGACCCGTTCACCAATTGGTGAAGGCGGTTCTCTCCCCGAACGTCACCCTGCGCCCAGCCAGCGCCGCAGCCGCACGCGCCACGATGCCTCAGGTTCGCGCTGAGCACCCCCACGAACGATGTTCGCCTCGACATGGGGCGATTCCTCGTCAGCGGCCCGCTCAGGGGGATGTGGCGGGTCCGGCACCGTGGCAGGCAACTGGCGCTGTGCCGTCTGCAACATGACGTGCAACTCGCGGATTTGTTGATCCTTCTCGACAAGTTGCGCCTGGAGGAAGGCGAGTTGCACCGTGAGGGGCTCCACCGCAGGTGTATCACTCGGGGTACCTCGGTGCACCCCGGTCGGTGTATCCCCCGATGTCGCATCATCCGGTACGGCAACGAGCCACTGCCCATCATTACCCTTGATCGCATCGACGGTGCGCCGCTCCACACGGCGACGCATGGCCGTCTTGCTGATGCCAAGTCGCGCTGCTGCCTGGGCAATCGGGAGCCGTTGCATACCGGTGTACCCCTCCCACAATCGGTGTGCCCCGGTGGAGAGTCTGCCACAACGCCGCCCGGCAAGGCAAACGACTTCACCCCGCGCATACATGAGCATGCCGCTCATTCCATCAATGAGCGGCATGTCGAGCAAAGGGGCCTTTTACCAGGATGCTACGGTTGCGGTGAGGATATGCACGCGTCACCTTTCGTATCAGCCAGCATCGTCGCCGGGGCGTCCTTCGTTCAACATGCCGAGAATGTCGGTCATCGAATTCCGCGACCGCGCAAGTAACGCCGCCGTCGTGCAGTTTCGCGGCGGCGCGTCGTTCACCCACACCAGCGACAGGTGCGGGTGCCTGCGATAGCGCAATTCGGCACGGTACGCCGTCACCTGCTTCTCCCATCGCTTCGCCAAGGAGCCGCGCCGCTTGACGGGTCGCTCAATCTCGTCTTGCAGGATCCGCTCAATGCGGTGCGTCTCCATCCTCCGCGCCAACTCCTGCGGGCTGATGTTGAAGTCGGCACGAGCCTGCACCCTCGCGTGCTCATCGGCCCCCAGGGCCTCCCACATGGCGAGGGCGACGTATTGTGCATCGACCGAATCTGCCATTTGCGCCGCGAACAGCAGGTTGCGCAATTTGTGATGCATCCCGGCGTCTGTGAGCAGGATGTCGAGATTGTAGCATCGCTTCGTCAGCGCGGCCTTCTCCTTCGGGGTCAGTGTCGTGGCGCTCATCGTCACGTCCTCCATACACTACCGGGGCCGGCACGTCCGGCCCGCTGGGGATTTAGCCCTTTGCCTCATAGATGATCGTCGTATCGTCGTACACGACGGTCTGTCCCGTAGGATCCGTAGTGTGGTCGCGGTCGGCTGCTGTGATCGCTTCGGCGCGGTCATCGGTGCGCATGATGACAATTGATCCGGTGCAATTGTCGGCGTCGTCCCAAGTCGCGTGCTCTACGGTGTACGTCATCTCGGTGCCCCCTTCGCGTTGCTCCCAGGGCCGGAACATCCGGCCCCCACGATCCCTACCCTATGCCGCCGCCTTCCCGATTTCGGTCGCGTACTCGCGCATCGCGGCGCGGCACCCCTCGATGTAGCCGATATAGAACCGGCGGGGCTGGTCGTCTTCGATCAGTCGTTGGTATTCGCAGAGCAGTTCGTAGTACCCGGCGAAGTCTTCCACCGCGATGCGGGCGGCGGCGGCGGGCTTGCCCTTGTTGAATCCCGCGTCCCAGGTCGTCTTGTCGGTGGTATTCTGTCGTTGCGCCATCGGATCACCGTCCTTTGGTTGCCGCCCCGTTTGTGTTTCCGGCACCGGCGGGGCATCTCTATCAGTGGACTGTTCCATCTGATGTCAATATCTTAACACAGCATGCCCGGTGTGTCAACACATTGACATCGGCGTTTTTGTGATTTATGATGGAGCCATGAAGAGCAATGAGATCAAAGCCGAAATCGTCCGGGCCGGGGTCACGCAGCGTGAGATCGCCAAGATCATTGGCATCCGTCACGAAAGTCTGAGCCGTATCCTCCGCTACGAGGTGTCCGATGCAGACGTCGCGCGTATCCGAGCAGCCATTGAAAAGGCGAGCGCCAGCGGAGCAGCGCGCCTTGCATTAGGGGACTCATGAGGTAACAAGGCAAAGGAAAAGCCCCTGCCGAGTGCGTCAACACTCCGGGGCGGCGGCAAGGAAGCGGCGACTCCCATGCACTTTCATTCTAGCACATCGGCATCTTGGCCCTGGACACTTCCCAATCGCGGGAGCGTTCGGGGCCTTTTGCGCGCGACGAAAACCGTGTTTCCAGCACGGATGGCCCTATGGCGAGCAGGCCGGTAGCGGCGAATATGCAGGAGGGCAGCAGTGCAGGAGTCATTTCGTCACCACGGGCTTCTCACGATCGCGCGCATGGGACCGAAGGCGCTCTTCGTGTATGCCGCCTTAGACCCGGACTCGCCCGCGTGGTCATCGTTGCAAACGATCGTGTTCCGTTCGTGCCCGCCTGCGGTCGCGTTCAGTGACGAAGAGGTCGAGCAGGTCGCCGCGCAGATCGACGACACCGAGGACGAGGCGCTCACGGATTGGGTGACGCGCGTGGAACAGGATCTCCCCCCGTGGTTCCGGCGACAAGCGATCCAGGTCGTCCTCGCCGCAACACGGCTGATCCTGAACCCCGTGGTGCTCGCACCTTTCGAGCCGTTCGTGCATCCGAGTGTCGATCCGGCAAGCCACGACAGGAAAACCGCGCGGACGATCCTTCATGCGGCCTTCAAGGCGCATCTCGATACCTATCTCGACCTGACGTATGCCGAACTCGAGCGAAAACGGCGCATCTACAAGCACTGCCAATGGGCGGCCCGCTACCAACTCGGCAACGAGGAGTACGGGGAGATCGCGCTCACCGCAAAGGTAACCTCTCAGGCCGTGGGCCAGGAAGTCCGCAATCTGCTTGCGCGCATCGACCTGACCCCCCGCCCCCCCGCCTCGAAAGGGGGACGCCCGCCGAAGATAAAACCACAAAGCTAGCCCGCTTGTTTCTAACTTTGTAGTTATTCGTGCCGTTGACTTTATTTCTGCGCCTGCTATAATGGGCGTGACGGTACGAAGCGTATCGTCGGTGCGCGTGAGAGGAGGCGGATATGTCCGTCACGGCCCCCAAACGGAGCGAGGCGATCATCGTCAGACTGAGCGCGGAGGAAAAGGAGAACCTCGTACGCGCTGCGATTTCACAAGATCAGCGTTTCGGGCAACTGGCGAGGCGCTACATCAACGCAGGTTTACACGCAGAGACAACAGACGAACCGCGCGATGGTCGCGCGGCATGATTTCGGACGTGCCGGACTGCGGACAAGGCAGTCGGGCAGACACAAGGGTTTGAAAGGGTAACTCCATGATCGCAGAAAACAGCAGAATGTCAATATACGTGCTCCGCCGCCGGGCGAAAAGGACGGGCCTTCGCGGCAAAATGCCCTTCGTCCTGATCGGGGCGTCGGTATGAGGGCCATCACCCGCGCCCGCCTGCTCCCAAGCGACACCCGGACGAGGTTGCAATATTTGCTCAACGAGGGCGACAACCTCTTTTTTGACCGCAACCCCAGCGAGCGAGAACGCCGCCGCCCCTATTTCAAAGGCGAGACGATCACCGGCGAGGCCAAACCGACGCGCCGCGTCGTCGTCAGTCGCAATCCCGACGGCCGCTTGCTGCGACGGTTCGAGGCGGAAGGGAGCGGCGAATGAGCACAAAACTCGCTCCCCCCCGCAGCGTTCCTGATTGGGAGACGAGTCTCAACCAGAGCCTCGACTTTATCGACCGGCGATTTCCCGAAGACTACGGCTACGCGATCCTGATGTTTCTCCGCAGTGGCGAGGCGCCGATCCATTGCGCGATTGACCTGCAGCGCGCTGACCGACGGCACCAGGCAGAGATGTTTCTCCGGTGGCACGGCACCCCGAATCATCGTCAGGATGTCTACCTTTCCGTCGCGAACTACGCGGTAGCGCCCTCGGGTAAGGCTGGCGAGACGCGCACCAAGGCCATGGTCGGCCATGTGCGCGCGCTCTATTGCGAGCGCGACGCGGCGATACTCTCCCCCCTTCTCCCCGCACCGTCGTACACCGTCATGACCTCGGAGGGTCGCTATCAGGATTATTGGGAGCTCGACCAGCCGCTCAGCGGAGCGGACGCCGAACCCTATCTCCGGAGGATTGCAGCGGCATGTGGTATCGGGCATCAAGCGGTTGACTGCACGCGCGTGCTTCGATTGACCGGTGGGATCAATTTCAAGCCTGAGCGGGCCGGAGAGATCGTCACCGTCGTCGCGGACACGGGCACTCGCTATAGCGTCAGCGATTTCAATCACCTGCCCGATGTCGCGCCGGGCCACGCGTCACGATCAGCGTCAAACGGCGCCGGCGATGAGCGAAAGATCCCCGAGGGCGCACGGCATACCGAACTCGTACGCGCCGCTGGATCAATGCGGCACTTCGGCATCGGGAAAGAGGTCATTTACGATGCACTGGTGGGGATGAACGCCGACCAGTGCGTTCCACCGCTCGAGGATGGCGAGGTGCGCCGCATCGCCGATAGCGCAAACTGGCAGCCTGAGCCGCCTCCGGCGATCCGGAAAAGCAAGGCGACGAACGGCATGCATTCCGACGAGAAGCCCGCAGTGGATCCCGAGACCGGCGAGATCCTGTCAGATCTCCCTTGCATCGACGCAGGGAATCACAACCTCCCAGTCGTCACACGGCAGGCGTGGGCGGCCCTCGAAGCCGCCAACGATCCGCCGCATCTGTTCCGCCACGCCGGCGGCGTTGCGCGCCTCGATGTCGACGAAGATGGGCATCCGGTTCTCCGCCCCGTCACGACACGGACGCTCCGTCACGAGGTCGCGCGGGCCGCAGATTGGTACGTCGTCAAGAAGCATGGGACGGAGCCGGCCGTGCCGCCGCAGCACGTCACCGAGAATATGCTCGAAGTGCCCACGCCGCCGGTGCCGCTCCTGGAGCGCATCGCGCACGCGCCCTTCTTCGCCCCCGACTGGACGCTCGTCATGGAGCCCGGTTATCACGCCGCGAGTCGGTCGTATCTGATCATGGACGATCTGCACCTCGCGCCGATTCCGGTCGCGCCGTCCCGAGACGAACTGCGCCAGGCGCGCGACCTCGTCTTGGACCAACTTTTCGTCGATTTCCCCTTCGTCGGCGACGCCGACCGCGCGAACGCGGTCGCGCTTGCGTTGTTGCCCTATGCGCGGCCGGCGATTCCCGGCGCGACGCCACTGCATTTGATCGAAGCGTCTACCCCCGGCACCGGCAAAGGGCTGCTCGCGGATGTCGCCACCCGGCCGGCTGTCGGTACGCACGTCGGCGTGATGACGCAGCCGCAAGACAACGATGAGATGCGCAAGCGCCTGACCGCGCGCTTGCGCGAGGGCGCGCCCGTCATCCTGCTCGACAACATCGTCCATACGCTCAACTCCGGCGACCTCGCAGCCGCGCTCACGGCAGACACCTGGACGGATCGGATACTCGGCAGCACCGAGACGATCAATGTCCCCGTCCGCTGCATCTGGGTGGGCAGCGGCAATAACGTGACGATGTCCACCGAACTCGCGCGGCGGCTGATCCGCATCCGCCTCGATGCCATGATTGACCGGCCATGGCAACGCACTGGGTTTCGTCACGAGAACCTGATCAAGTGGGCGGACGAGCACCGCGCCGATCTCATCCACGCCGCGCTCGTCCTGATCCAGGCATGGGTCGCCGCAGGCAAGCCGGAGGGGGCAGCGACGCTCGGATCGTTCGAGCGCTGGGCGGCGATCATGGGCGGCATCCTCGACAATGCCGGTGTCCACGGATTCTTGGACAACTGTGACACGTTCTACGAGGAAGCCGATACCGAAGGCGCGATCTGGCGGCAGTTCACCGGGCTCTGGTGGGAGAAGTTCGGCGAGAAGGAAGTCACGGCCGCCGATCTCTACCCACTCACCGACGCCGTCGAGGGGCTGGACGTCGGCAAGGGGAACGACAAGGCACAGCGCACCGCCTTCGGGATGCTGCTCGCCAAGCAGCGCGACCGCGTCTTCGGTGACTACCGCATCGTCTTCGCCCGCGTCGCACATAAAGCGAAGATGTGGCGGTTGGTGCCCACCGCGATCAAGCCGCTCACCCCGCCGGACTATCCCGCTCAGGGGGAACCTCGGGGGGAAGGTTCCCCGCCCGTTTCTCCTTGTGTCGCAAGGAGAAACGGGGAGGGCGGGGAACCTAGGGGAACCTATTCTAACGCCACGCGCGAAGAGTTTTTATCTTTTTATTCACAGGAGGGTCAGGGACAAAAGGTCCCCCTAGGTTCCCCTAGCGCAGATTCAAGTACTGATTTTCCTTTGCCCCACAAGGAGAAATCGGGAGGGGAACCTTTTTCGGCAGGTACCGCCATGACATACCTCGCAATGGAGGCGTGGGCGAAGGACATTGCGAGCGGCTGGGGAGCGAGTCCGGAGGACCTGACGCGTGCGAAGGCTGGGGCGCTCATGCATCTTCATCTGACCATTCCGGCCGACGCAACGGAGATGATGACAGCGCACCTGATCTTGGCGGCGACGAAGGGCGGGGCGTAAAATGACCAACATATCCCCCCCGGCAGCCGACCCCTCGTCTGATGTCCCCATGGGCGAGCGTCGCGCCAACGGTGCTGTCACCGAACGCGCGGGACGGATCGCCGCCTCCCGCCGCTGGGAGCGGAGCGCAACCGGCAACCCGACGATGATGTACAACGACCGGCGGATCGTGGTCGTCAGGCAGGCGGGGACGGAGACGTACGGCTACACCCTCGATCGGGTCTGGGGGCGGGGGTGCTGGGCGAGCGAGGGGGAGGCGAAACGGGCGGCCGTGATGGCGCTGCTCGGCCTGCCGCGCAAACCGCGCCACCGCCCCGCGCGCGCCGATCGTGCGGGGCTGACCGGCTGGCGCGCCGCCCGCGTTGAGAGCGGGGGGCGCGATGATGATGCCGTGTACGACGTGTACGACGACGGAGACGCCGCCGAACAATCAGAAGAAAGGAATTTCGCATGATGACGACCGCACCGACCGCAGAACCGACCGAGACCACCGAGCAGAGCGCTGAGGAAGCGTTAGAGCGCGCCCGCGCCACGGTGGCGATGATGGAGGCCGACCTGGCGCGTCTGCCGCAGGACTACACCCTGGCCGCAAAGCGGGCCGACGCCGCCGCGATGCGGGAGATTCGGCACCGCAAGGTTGATGTCGAGGAAGGGCTCCACGCGGCCAGAGTCCGCGCCGTCCGCGCCGAACTCGCGCAACTGACCCGCGCAGCCGGCGCCCTCCACGGCCGCGAACCGGGCATCGCTGACGCCATCGCCGCGACGGAAGGGCGCTTGGTTGCCGCCCGGCTCCAATTCGATGCGGCGGCGAGGGCGCGCGATGTCGCGGAAAACACCGCCGCGACATTGCGCTGGGAGCAACAGGATGCTCGGGCGCGGATCCTCGCCGCCCAAGACAAACTCGCGACGCTCGTCGGCCAGCCGATGCCGAACTGAGGGCCGGACTAACGAAAGGAACCCACAATGACGACACAAGTAATCCGCACATTGACCGATTCACAGAGGATGGAACTGGCCCACAAGCTGACGACGTTCATGGACGCGACGGTGCAGAGTTTCCTCGCAGACGTGCACGTCCACCCGATGCAGGTGGAGCCGCTGCTCACCGAACTTGAGCAGCGGCAGTGGATCGTGCGCGACCGTGTGCGGGGCAGGATTTCCCCCGGCGAGGCGATCCCGAAGGCCCCCGACGTCGCGGCAAATGACCAACGGCGCCTCGACATGTTGATGGCGAGCGAGGTCGGACGCAAAGTACTCGCCCTCAACACCAAGACGCCGGGGCCAAAGCCGGGGCTAAGCGCGGAACGTCGCGCCGCGCTCTTAAGCGGAAGTGAACTTGGAAGAGGCCTGCTGCGCAACGAAGCGAAGGCCGCTGAAGCCAAGAAGTAGACGTAATCGCGACCGGCGCGGTCAGTGTGTCGGTCGCATCGCTCGAAGGAATGATCATGGCCCGTCAATGTCTGGTTTGCCAACACGAACAGAAAGCGGCGATTGATCGGGAACTCGCGGCCG
>JAABUP010009383.1_pt1 | contig 12040 bp, 16 predicted proteins | sample 5559201 | NCBI WGS metagenome assembly JAABUP01 (sample SAMN10711887, study PRJNA513373) | rock metagenome | isolation source: Antarctica rocks | place: Antarctica | reverse complement strand
TCAGCGCGACTCCGTTTCTTTACCGTGGCCCACCCCCCTGGGGGACAGCGCTAGCCAGCACCGACGCCGCCTCAAGGCGCCCCTAGCGTGCTCCAACTCAGTCGTTGGTCCCGGTAAACGACTGAACGCTTGCGCCAGCTGGCCCAGAGCATGGGGTGCCCATCGGTGTAGTCATAGACCACTGCGTCGGTCTTGCCCGGCGCCGTGCGGCTGACCCGGCCAATATACTGGACGATGCGGCCCTCATAGCTCACGGGCGTGGCGAGGAAAAGGGCATCCAGCCGAGGGGAATCGAACCCTTCGCCTACCAGGGCGCAGGTCGCTACCAGCACGCCCGGGTCACCGGCGCCGGCGTCCGCCACGGCCTGGGCGCGTTGCCGCTTTGTTTTCTGGCCGTGCAGCGCCGCGGCGGTCAGACCCTCGGCCTGCAGGAGCGTGGTCAGCAGCTCGACATGCTCAATCCTATCTGAGAGCAGTAGGCAGCGCCGGCCCTCGGCCACCGCCTGGGCCACGTCGCCGACAATGAGCCGGTTACGGGCACTGTCGGTGGTGAGTTGGGAGACGAGATCAGTGAAGCTAGCGCCATAGACGTTGATGCCGGTCTCTCGTTTCAGGATCCGGGGTTTTATTAGCCGGTCGGTCAGCGCCCGTTCATCCATCTTTGCCGCCACGGGCCCCAGGTAGAAGTTGATGACCTGGGCGAGCCCATCCCTGCGGTACGGCGTGGCGCTCAGCCCTAGCAGGAAGCGTGCGGGGAACTGGGCCACCACGCGAGCGAAGGTCTCCGCGGGGGCGTGGTGGCATTCGTCCACAATGAGGTGCCCGACATGGCCGGCCAGCTCGGCGGGGATCTCGCCCTGAAGCGACTGCACCAGGGCAATGGTCAGCCGTTCGCCGATGCTCCACTTCCCGCCGCCGATCATGCCCACCTCGTCCGCAGTCAGGCCCAGCACACGCTCCGCCGCCCGTAACGCCTGCTGCGCTAGCTCGCTCGTGTGGACGACAAAGAGCGCTGGCTGCCTGCGCCGCGCGATGGCCACGCAGGCAATTGTCGTTTTACCCGCCCCGGCCGGGGCGACGAGCACGCCCATACGCCGGCTCAAAACCTGGGACACGGCCAGCTCCTGGGCGGCGGAAAGAGCCAGGCGCTCCGTGAAGGCTACCGGTGCAGCCTGGTGCGTCTGGTTCTCCCAGGCCACCTGGTGGCCGTGCTCCTGACACAGGAGGCTGACCGCCTCGGCCGCGCCACGGGGGAGGCTCAGGCCACCCTCTGGCGTGGCGCTCCAGTAGCACAGCGTGGCCTGCAGGTCCTCTGTGGACCGCTGATACCGCTCTGCCTCGGTATAGGCGGGGTTCCGCAGGGTGAAGCGCTGGCACAGGGCCCAGCGCAGCGCCTCGGGCACGTCAGCAGGGACGCTCAGGCGGGCACCGATGGTCAGGGCAACGGTGGGCGGAGAGGCGGTAGCCGTCGTGGTAGCGTGTGCGCTCGCGGCCACCATCAGCGGCCCTCCTGGCCCGCGCTGTCTTTCTTCTTGGGCTCAGGAGGGCACAGGAAAGCGTAGGCCGCTTTGCGGTCCGGTTTGTCGGCCTTATCCGGCCAGAAACCATTGAGCGCACACCACAGGTCGAATGCGTCCCCGCCCTTCTTGTCCCGGCTATAGTCGCACCACAAGCCGCCCGGGCTCACCTTACACGAGGGCTCGGTGTCCGTATGCCACGGCGACTTGAAGAAGCCCTTCCTGTTAACGCGCACCATCTCGGAGATGCGATTCTCAGCGTTGAACCGCTTGAAGAACGCACCGGAGCCGCCCGCGGCTTGGGCCACGGTGGCCGCCCGTGCCTGCACAGGGGGTGCCTTGGGCGGCTTGGGCCGGTGAGCCGGGTCCACCCAGGTCACCAGCAGGTCAGGGGCATGGGTGACCGCGCCAGCGATGGCCGCCCAGCCCTCGGGCGTTGTGCCATCCAACCACGCGGGTGCCCCGATCTCGGGGGCTAGCGCCACCAGCACGGCCACCGGGGGGCCACCAGCGCGCTTGTAGCGCCCTCCGGGGATCCGGATACGGTGCCCGCCCTTCACGTCGGGGTTGGGGAAGCGCTCGCGCACCTCACGCAGGCAGGGCGCGATCTGCTCAGCGCGCGCCAGGGCGTCTACCGGATCCACGGGGGCATCGAAGAACAGCCACAGGGGGCCGCTGTTCGGCTTGCTCGGGTTCTTGACCACCAGAGGGGCCAGGCCGCGCCGGCGGAGCAGGGCGCCACCCCGGGTGAGCCGGCCCAGGTCGTCGTCGCTATCCCAGGCGATGACCCGCGCCGCGCGGCCGCTCTTCATAGCCGGATCATCCCAGCACAGTCCGCCACCATAGGTGTCCTTGCCCAGGAAATGAGCCGCAATCTGCTCCGCTGTGAGCGGCTGGGCCACGGTGAGGTACTTGGGGTCAGCCTTGCCGGTCATCACGATGTGATTGGGGAAGGGCAGCACCGCAGGCGCCACCACGAGCAGGGCGGCCGCCAAGGCCTCCTGGGGGGTGAGTTCACCAGGCGCCGGTGGCCCGCCTACCTCCGCCGCGGTCTCATCGTCCGCTGGTGACGATTCGTCACTAGTCGTTCATCCCGTTGATCTATAGCCGCCACGTCAAGCGTCTGGCTGCCCTTGCCCTGGCGTCGCGTTCGGGCAACTATGAGTGGGACGACCGACTAGGGGCCTCACCACCCGCTGGTGACGATTCGTCACTGTCAGTAAGGGAGGGAGATAACTGTACGTCCTCGTTATCTAACTGTGACGAATCGTCACTAGCGTGGGTGGGTGCGCTGGGCATCTCGTCGCCGCTGTTCTTGGTCCCACAGGAGTGGCACACCACGTCAATATCCGTGCTGCCGCAGTCGGGGCACTGGGCCAGGATCTGGCGGGCTTTTGCCACGGTAGCCCGCCCTTCTTTGGCCCTGTCGGCTTGCTTCTCCGCGTCCTTCTGGAGGCGCTCCGGCTTTGGCAGGGGCGGGAGGGTGGATGGGTTCGCCCACGTCTGGTTCCAGGCGAGACCCTCCGGGGGAGCCATCTGAATGGTCCGCCGCGGGTTCCCGGTGGCTTCATCTGTGCTGTGGACCTCGCGTCGTCGCACCCAGCCAGCGACCCCCATGGCCTGCCAGGTAGCCCCAACGCGCGCCTCACTCACGCCGAGATGTGTAGCCACGCGCTTACGATACATGGGCTTCCATTCCCGGGGCCGCTCGGGGTTGGGGCTATCGGGGGCGAAGCCCATTTCCCAGGCGGTGAGTAGGCCAATCACCTTGTCGGTGGGGGTAATGTCTGGCCGGCGCATGTAGTTGCGTTCAGCCCGGACCCGACCGCGCATGGTGTCGAGCTCAGCTGTCTGGCGCGCCCAGCAACGGGACATGGCCAGGAACAGGGGCATCAGGGGATTGACCGCCGCCGCGGGCGACGTGGGCGGCTCGGTGTAGGCGTGCGCCATCATGAGCGCACCACCCTATCTTCCCTATTTTCATTTGGGGGGCGGTAGGTACGAACTGATTTTGATACACTATCCTGTGAGGGGATAGTGAAGTTGGGGCTTGGTCGCATCACCTTCACTCCTTGCATCGAACAGGCCGCCGCCGATTTGCTCTCGGTTGGTGGCCTGTTTGTTTTCCGTCCTGTGCATCATTGTCGCGCTGTGCTCCGTGCTGAGCGCCAGGGAGTTGCTCTCTCCCCGGTTGGCAAGAAGGAGGCGCAGGCCTCCCCCTTCCCGTAACATACTACACAGGCTATAATCTGTCTAGATACGAACAGAAAGTGATACACCTGGGGGTGTGGGAGATGACTGCGTCGACTCGAATATGCAAGCGTGAGGGCTGCGGTCGGCCGTTTCATCCGTCAGCATGGGGCTTGAAGAAATATTGCAGCGACGCGTGCCAGCGTGAAGACTTTCGGCGGATATGTCAGAACCCTATGTGCGGCAGAGAGTTCTTCAAGAAGAGTACTGCTGACTCTGGGCGATTCTGTTCAAATGACTGCATGAAAGTGGCCCTGCATGCAGGTCGCGTTGCCCGCATGAAAATGGAGACGGCGAAGCGCGTTGCCAAGGGGCGGATCAAGGTTGAGTGTGGCTTGGGGCCGCTGTGCCTGCATCCCGGCGTGCTGATAGCGCAGCCGTTGTCCAAATGCTCGGTCGATGCCAATGGGCGTGACACGAGAGAGAAGCTTCACTACCATGTCCCTGATTGTGAGGAGGTGTGGCGGAAGTCTGGGGGTGGACGTAAAGGTACCGGTCGTGCGGTGTCCGCTCCAGAGCAGCCTCCCGCTAGCCCCATCACAGGCCCTGCAACGCGGGCGTGCCCTGTCTGCAGCAAGACCACATCCATTGATGCCCGGCGTGCTGCACGGACCAAGAACACATTCTGCTCCCAAGCTCATCATCTCGAATGGTTCCACACGCGTGGGGCAGCTCGGCGACAGGAAGTGCGGTGTACCACATGCGGCGAGACGCGCAGCTATCCAATGAGTCGCGTGCCCAGGGCTGTAGACCGGGTGACGATGACCTGGGTGTGCCCCTCGTGCGCAGCGCGCCGGACAGGGGTGCGGACTCAGGTGTGCGCCTATGTGGAGTGTGGGAAGACCTTCACCGCGCGTGTGCGCCTGAGTCCGCCGTCGAAAGAGCACTTCTGCTGTGCCGATCATCGCACGCGTCACTACCTTGGCCGCAAGCGTGCGCGCCGGTGTGCGCGCTGTGGTGGCCGCTTGCAGCGGAATGGCCGGAACGTTCTGTATTGCGGATGGTCATGTTACACTGCGGCGAAGAAAGGTGCCCCCTTGCCACGACACCAATCTTCCCAAGCCGAGCGGCGCATTCTTGAGCAGTGGACAGAAGGAGTGCGGGGTGTGCGCGCCCTGGCCCGCGAGAGTGGTGCCAGCGTCAACACTGTGCGGAAGCTAATCGCCGCCGGCAAGATGGTGGAACCGGCTGCGGCCAGGTCGGCCTGACCCCACTTTGCTGGTGGTCGGCACGGCATCTCTCTGCACGGCTTGCCCTGTCTGTGTGATACTGTTGCAGTAGAGAGGTCGCAAAGGAGAACCCCTTGAGCACAGTCACGACGAACGAGCAGCTTCCCCAAGGAGAGTCCGCAGCGCTAGATGATCTGTGGGCCTTCACTGCGGATCAGGTGAGCCGCCTGACGGGTTTGTCGCTGCGCCAGCTACGCGACTGGGATAAGACGGACTTTTTCACACCCCAGTATGCGGATGGTGATCACCACGCGCCCTCTACCCGCCTTTACTCGTTTCGGGATCTTGTGGGCCTCCGAACCATCGCACTGCTGATTGAGAAGAAGATCCCAGTTCAGGACCTGCGCAAGGTCGGCGCATGGCTCAAGGAGAGTTATACGGCTCCGTGGTCCACTCTCACCTTCTATGTCGCCGGCCGTACTGTCGTCTTTGACGACCCCCGCGCAGGGGGGCGCATCGCTGGGCAGCCCTTGGGGCAGATGGTCATCCAGGAGTACCCTCTGGAGAAGATCGCCGCTGAGACACGGCGGGAGGCGGAGCGTCTCCGTGGACGCTCCCCAGAGGACATTGGCCACGTCGTCCAGAAGCGTGCCGTGGTCCATAGTCAACCCGCCCTTGCCGGCACGCGTATCCCGACCCGTGCTATATGGCAGTTCCACCAGGAGGGATATGACACAGAGGGCATCATTCGGCAGTATCCGCTCCTGACGCCAGAGGATGTGCGTGCGGCGATCGCCTTTGAAGAGCACAACCAGCCTAAGAAGAAGGCCGGCTAGCCGTGCCGCATCCCGTGTATGCGGCTCCTCATTGACGAGAACGTCCCTGATGACGTCGCACTGGTGTTTCGCGCACGATGCCATGAGGTCATCCTCGTGCGTGAGGTCTTTGCGCCTGGAACAAAGGACCCGGTGATTGCCGCATTGGGAAACAGCTGGGAAGCGATTGTTGTCTCCTGGGACCGTGACTTCAAGGCCCTAGTCCCCCGTGCCCCAGAGGGCACACGTCAACTCTTCCGCAAGCTTGGTCGCATCACCTTTTACTGTAACTATCCCAAAGGTGCGCCGCGGCTTGGCGTGGTCTTCGATGTCATTGATTTTGAATATGCCCAGGCACAACAGCGGTCTGACAAGCGGGTCTTGATCGAGATTGGTGACAACTACATCCGCCTCTTGCGCTAGGCCGTGAACCCTCTATTTTGCCGCCGATCGGCGGCGCGCCACTGCCGGCGGCTCCACCGCTGTGCTGGCCGTCGGCTTCTGGAGAGTGGGGCACTCCGTATCGCAGGGGTTGCAGCCACACTGAGGGCACACGCCGTAGGCCCCGGTGGTGAAGCGTGCCGGGTCGGGCGGCTCAGCGTGTCGTCTGCGCGTGGAGCGCGCCCCCCTCTGGGGGGCTACAGGGGGTATATGCTTCTCTGGGTCTTTTTCATCCTGAGTATTCTTTCCCCTCAGTTTTGGAGGTTCCAGAACCTCAAGATTCGACCCTTCCAGAACCTTCGTTTTGTGATGGTCCAGAACCTCAATTTTAGAGGTTCTGAGCGACGAGAGGGTGTAGATGTTGGTCAGCCCGAGCCCGCGGCGCTTCTGGCGGACCAGGCCCACCTCCTCCAACTCCCGCATGTAGCGGCGCACTTTGTTCTCACTCGCGCCCATATCCATGCACAGGCGCGCGTAGCCGGGGAAGCAGCGGCCTTCTTGCCACGCATAGCCGAGCAGGATCGCATAGAGGATTTTGCCGTCGGCGGAGAGGTTCGCCGCCCACAGGATCAGGTTGGGTAGCTGGACAAAGCCATGCTGGAGGGCGTAGTCCTCAATGACAAGCGTGTCGCGCTCACGGACGCCAGTTTGGTATTCTTCCTCTGAGGCCATGGCATCCTCCTATGATGCACGGTGGCTAGGGAAGCGGGGATGCCGCAAACACCCCCGCTTCCCGCGTTTCCCCTACTCTACACCCTCGGCCCGCTGTACCGCATCGTCTACCACCGCCCGACGCTCTGTGTGAGCGCCTCATCAGCCCAGTGGCTATACGCCCGGGTCGTCTGGATGTTGCTGTGCCCCAGGTGGTTGGCGGCCAGCTCCAGGTTGCCCTTGCTCTCGCGGACAAGGCGCGTGCCACAGCTATGCCTCAGCGCGTGGACGCCGCGATAGGCCACCCCAGCCCGTGCGCACAGGCGGCGCATCCTCTCCTGTGCCCTGATCGGCGCCCGGAACGGCAGCACGTAGACCTCAGGGTCACGAACCGCCCCCAGCGCGTCCAGAGCAGTTGTCAGCGTCGTCCCCATCACCACCCGCCGCAGTTTGCCTCCCTTGCCACTGCGCACCGTTAGCTGACGGCCGGCGACATCAATGTCACGCCAGCGCAGGTCCGTCATCTCGGCCAGGCGCAGGCCGGTGTGCGCGCCGAGCAGGAGCAGGGCGCGGTCAACGGCGCGCTTGTGCTCCCGTGTATAGGTCAGCAGCGTGGCCAACTCCTCCTCGCTGTAGGGCGTGCGCTTGTCCCACGGCGCGGTTTTGTCGCTGACTGTCCGCGCATCGGCGAAGGGATCACTCTCAATGGCTCCCGCCCAGCGCAGGCCGCGGTACAGCGTGCGCGCGGCCGCCAGGCGGATCCTGATCGTGGAGGGGGCCACCCCCCGTGCTTCCATGCCTCTGACCCAGACCGTCGCCGCGTCGCGGCCTGGGCGCAGAAGGTTCTCCTGGGCCCAGGCCCCCAACAGGGCCTCCACCCCCTGCTTGTAGTTCCGCACCGTGTAGGGGCTCACGGTCGCGCCGGCCTTGCCTCGCAGCGTCAGGGCCACCAGGGCCAGCTCCCACAGTGTGGCGGTGTCCTGCTCATGCGCGGCTTTGACCGCGCGCCGGCGGCGCACGTCCGGAGCAAGGCCGGCCCAGTACGTGGCCCGGTCGAGTGGGTCTCCCCCGGCGAAGAGCGTCAGCGCCGTGCCGGTCATGGCCCCGTCAAGAGGCTCCCCTCTGTCTTCCAAAGAGCCGTCCCCCCTTCATCCAAAGACCTGTCCGCACTGGTCCGCACTGGCCCGCTATCTCCACGCCCCTTCCGCCAGTGCCCCGTTTCCAGGGTAGCACAACAGACCTTGTGCGCCTATGTACGTGTCCACGCCCTTGGCACGCTGCGGATCGCCCTTGTCAGCCCCGCGCCCGTCCCAAAGAGCCGCGAAGACTCCCCATCGGGGGGGGCGCACCTTTACCCAGGTGGGGATGGGCGCCGGCGCGGAACGGGCGCATACTAGCCACAGTGGTCGGGCGCACACCATGCGCTCCACTGCTGCGAAACGTTGGGCGCGCTGGTGTGGGGAGGGGACATCCTGCACGAGCACGCAGAGTGTAGTGGGTCAGGGCCGCTCTGGACAGCGTTGTCCAGAGCGGCCCTATCCTTTTCCTCTTGGGGCGCCATGCCCACGCTTTCGCACCCCAGGCGGGGTCCCACGCGCCCCCCCCGCCTCCGCCACGGGCGCTGTGTGCTCGGTGAGCCACCGTGTCCGCTAGGCAGTTCGTGAGCGTGTAGGTTAGGGGGGTGCCCCAGGGGCTGCGCCGGACGCCCCGCTCCCGTCTGCTGATCGCGCCCACAGAGTGGCCGGCCCGCTCTGCTAGCTGCTCGCCCGCGTGAGCTGCCGTCGTCCCCGATAGCGCCGCAGGAGGGCACCCAGGGGCTCCTCCGCAGCAGCGCGTGTGGTCATGGCTACCATGGGCCGCCCCTCTCCTCGTACGATAGAGATAGTAGGCCCCGGGGAGCTTTTCTTCTTCCTGTCGCCCCGGGGCCTACTCGTTCCGCATAGGATGGGTAGGATAGAGACGTGCCCCAGAGGTGCTTCCGACACGCCTCTGGGGCACGTCTACGCGTGCTAGGCGGTGGGCGTCGGTGGGGTGGCCGGCTGTGCTGGAGTGTCCTGGGGCTCACCAGACCGGGTGGAGATGGTGGCCAGGTCCAGCAGGAAGCGGAAGCCCTCGGGATCATCGCCGAACTCTCCACGCAGCGCCTCCAGGCGGGCCACGCTGCTGGGTCTGACGAGGCGCGGGGCCACAGGGGGCGGAGCCGGATGCGTGTCGTGGCCGGCTGCCTGCGCCTGTGCGATGGCCTGCAGGAGAAGCTGGTCCGGGGATGTGTACAGCGTCTCGCCCCCGGCGTGCAGGCGCCCCAACATCGGCTCGAGCAGCGCCTCGCTGAAATAGTGCAGCGCGGCGGAGGCGATGGCCACCCGGTTGACGGCCCGCGCCGTGTGCCAGGGCTGATGACGCGTATACTGCCGGTGAACGTGCTGGCACAGCGCGTCCAGGACCTCGCAGGCCTGCGTCACGTCGTTAAACTCCAGGGTCAGAGAATCCCTCGTGTCCCGAGTGGCTGTCGGGGTGGTGGCGGGGCAGGGCGGGGCCTGTGCCGCGGTGTCCGTGTCCGTGGTGGTGGTCATGAGTGGGTCTCCCGTGGCGCGCTCGCTGGGGCAGCCGTGGCCGGCTCGTCGTCCCCGAGGTTGTTGCAGGCGTAGTCCGTGACAGCAGCCAGGGCGCCCGAGGCCGTGCGCAGGGTGTTGTAGAGGTGGGCCAGGTCTCCGCTTGTCCTGGCCAGCTTGTCGCCGTCCCGGGCGATGGACGTGGCCAGCGCGATGGCGATGGTGCGCAGCTCGTCGGCGGTCAGTGGTCGGAGGATCGTCGTGCTCATAGGGCTGTGCTCCTTCATAGAGGGGGGTGGGTGGGGGCCAAAGTGCTCACGTGAGCACTTTTCTGGGCGCCCAGAAAACGGGGCCAGTGTCGAGATCGAGCGGAGCCTTGCCCGGCCCCAATTGAAACCGGTTTCAATTGTGGTCGGGGGTGGGCTATAGTGTGGTCCGCCCCGGGCGGATGGCCGCAGCAGCGATGGCCAGGCGCGCCGGCCAGTCCGGCTCCTCAGTCGCGGCCGCCTGCTCATAGTGGGCAGCGTACGCCAGCAGGTGGGCAGCAAGGGCACGCACCGTGGACACGTGGACGGCTGGATCGTCACCCACGCGGGTGCCCTTCCCCTTGCTGCCGCGCCCTAGCCCTACCTGCACGTCGCACTGGCCAAGTGGCGCATCAGGCGCCACGGCGATGTGCAGACGGATATCGCTGGGCAACGGCGCTGTAGAGACCAGCAGGGGCGCGGCGGCGTGTGTCTTGTGCATCATGGTCATGTCTCTCTCCTTCATCTCAGGCCCGACCGTAGTGCAAACGTCTGCAGTACGGTCGGGCCGGGTCCCACTAGGCGGCGAACAGATCAGAGAAGGCCGGCGGGGCGGGGATGAAGGCGGGCGCCCTGCGCGGGGTGGGCAGCCCGGCCGTGGCAGGATCGTCCACGGTGCAGATCAGGGCGCCTGTGCGCAGATCGTAGATCTCGTAGCCCAGGCCCGCGCTGGCCACCCGCACGCCCAGGCCGCTCTCCTTCTCAGGGAGGGCGGCGGCGGACTGCAGGTGGCTGGGATGCGCGCGGTAGGGGTGCGCGGCTAGGGCCAGCACGCAATGCTTGCACGTCCGGCGGTACGTGTAGCCGGTGCATTCGCAGATGGCCGCCCCGGGCCCGAGCACCGTTACCAGGTAGAGGACGTGCCCCCCGTAGCTCTCGCTGGGCAGGGCGTACTCGTCAGCCGAGACGAACTGGATACGGGGCTTGTAGGTGGCCTTGGTGGCCTTGCGTGCCGGGGTGGACTTGCGGGCTGTGCGGGTGGCTGTGGTTCCTGCTACCATGGTCTCCGAGTCCTTTCGACTCAGCCGGTTCCCTCTGTCTTGCAAGGTCGGGGGAGCCGGCTTATTTTGTGTGGGAGCTGTTTGCTCCTCACTCCTATATTGTAGACCATACAGTCTGTTAATTCAAGGGGATAAAGGGCTGGATAGCAAGGCCGCTCCACTGTGGACGAACCGCTACTTGCGGTCTCTACAGCCTGCTATAATGTACCCATGGACTCTGAGAGTGCGGACATGCCCCTAGCCGAGCGGATGCGTCTCTTAGAGACTCTTCCGGCCAGTACTCCACTCTCGATTCAGCGGGCCGCCTGGCTGGCTGGCTATCGCAGCTCAAGCACGCTGAAGACGGCGGTGAGCAAGGGGCGTCTCCATGTGGAGCGACATGGCCCGCGTCTGATATTGACTACTGCGGGCGCTCTGCGCGACTTTCTGGCCACCTTGAGTTCGCCCCGAGGTACCGCACGGGGTCAACTGAAAGGCAATGCCGCCCAAGCCGCCGGCGAGGACACGTCAGTAGATTGAAGTTTTACCCGTTTTGGGAGAGTTGTCGGCTAGCCGCGAACTCGGGCGCGATGGAGTGAATTTTAAAAATGGTCGCCCTATTTGAACGCGAGGACTGGGAACTGTTCGGTTCCCTGGCAACACTGGCCCAGAAGGCTGGCGTGCCGAAGCGTCATCTGGTGGCCGTTGCCGCAAAGGAGCTCGCCGACAACGCACTGGACGCCGGCGCTCACGTGGCCGTGGGTCTCTGTCCGCCTGATGGTTTCCACGTGACGGACGATGGCCCCGGCCTGCCATATGCTGAGCCGGCGGACATTGCGCGCCTGTTCTCTATTGGCCGCCCGCTGGTCTCGTCAAAGCTCTGGCGCTTACCGACCCGGGGCGCTTTGGGCAATGGCTTGCGCGTCGTCGCGGGGCTTGTGCTCGCAACGGCTGAGCCCCACCGCCAGCGCGGCATCGAAATAGGCGCCTAGCACACAGTCTGGCTAGACTGAAGATGCAGACGACCATGCGAGCGATTGGCTGGGGAGTAGGCGTGTGAGCCCGGGTGAGACAGACGACCGACTGACGACGCGCCAGGCCGCAACCTTGTTGGGCGTCAGCACCCAGTCGATCCGCGGATGGGTGACCAAAGGGCGGATCAGGGCCGAGCGCATCACGCCGCCAGTGGGCAGGATGTATCTCCTGTTGAACAGAGATGATGTGGAGCAGGTGCGCCGGGAACGCGCCACGCACAACCGTGGGTAGGCTGAGCAGAGGAGATGTGATGGGTGGCACGGCGGACGGCGAGCAGACAGCGGGCCAGGACGCACTCTCGGACCTGGTGCGTGTGCGCGAGGCC
>JAABUP010009381.1_pt1 | contig 12042 bp, 11 predicted proteins | sample 5559201 | NCBI WGS metagenome assembly JAABUP01 (sample SAMN10711887, study PRJNA513373) | rock metagenome | isolation source: Antarctica rocks | place: Antarctica | reverse complement strand
CGGCGGTCTTGACCATGACCAGACCACCCTTGGGGCCGGGCACGGCGCCCTTGATCAACAGCAGACCCCTGTCGGCATCCACGGCGTGCACGGTCAGGCTCTGCGTGGTGACGGTGACGTTGCCCATGCGACCGGACATCCGCAGGCCCTTGAACACCCGGCCAGGAGTGGAGCAGCCACCGATGGAGCCGGGGGCCCGGTGCTTGCGGTGGACGCCGTGTCCACTGGACAGGCCCTTGAAGCCGTGGCGCTTCATCACGCCGGCGGTGCCCTTGCCCTTGGAGGTACCGGTCACGTCCACTTCGGCGCCTGCGTCGAACACCTGCTCGGCCGTCAACTCCTGACCGACCTGGTATCCGCCGACATCCTCGGTCCGCAGCTCTGCCAGGTGACGGCGCGGGGTGACACCCGCCTTGTTGAAATGACCGGCTACCGGCTTGGTGACCTTGCGGGGGTCGATCGCGCCGAACGCGAACTGCACCCCGCTGTACCCATCCTTCTCGACGGTACGGACGGCGGTGACGACAACCGGACCGGCGGCGACGACGGTCACCGGGACGATCCGATTGGAGGCGTCGAAGACCTGCGTCATCCCGAGCTTGTGACCCAGGATGCCCTTCAGAGTGTTGGCCATGATGTGGAAACCCATCTCCCCGGCAGCGTCGGCCGAGGGCTAAGAAGTCGAGATCCGCTACTGGATGTTGACGTCGACCGAGGCAGGCAGATCGATGCGCATCAGCGCGTCCACCGTCTTCGGTGTCGGGTCGAGGATGTCGATCAGGCGCTTGTGGGTCCGCATCTCGAAGTGCTCGCGGGAGTCCTTGTACTTGTGCGGCGAGCGGATGACGCAGTAGACGTTCTTCTCGGTGGGCAGCGGAACAGGGCCGACCACCCTCGCGCCCGTGCGGGTCACCGTCTCCACGATCTTGCGCGCCGAGGCGTCGATCGCTTCGTGGTCGTAGGCCTTCAGCCTGATGCGGATCTTCTGTCCCGCCACGCTTGCCGTCCTTCATGTCGTCTGTCGGTGTGCCGGCCGAGCAAAGCCGGACACTGAGGTCCTGTGCGCTGCGCCGTATTGATGGCGAGCAGCGCCGGATGCTTCCCCGCCGGGGCGCTCCCAGTGGTTCGCCCCAAGTGTCCTAGGACGTTCCGCTGCCGCTGTTCATCAATCCGGGTTCACTGGTCCACGCAGTCGGGTGTGTCGCCCACCTGCTCATGCGTCCGCCCGCCCACAAATGCCGGGAGGCCCGCACGGACCGGCAGCGCTCGCAGTGGAGCGCTTCTGTCCTGCTGAGATCTACTACGGTCGGTTGCCCCTGCCGATCGCCCGGTGAGGTGCCGCCAGGCCGAGCTGGGTGATAGGAGTTGCGGGCCGCGCCGAAGCGCAACCCGATGCGGGCAACCTGAAAAGTATGCCTCACGAAGGGTCGACGGTTCAAATCGGATGACGGAGGGGGTCATCCGGGCGGCCGGTCTGCCCGACATCACCCCGCGGCCACAGCGCCGACGCCGGTGACCCGACCCGAACACAGCGCCGGTTCCGGCCACTGCTCGGAGCACCGGGTGAGCGAGCCCGGAAGACGTCAGAGCAGCCGATCCAGGGTGAACGGTAGGTCGCGCAACCGCACTCCGGTGGCATGGAAGATGGCGTTGCCGATGGCCGCCGCGACGCCGACCAGGCCGATCTCGCCCACCCCCTTGACCCCGATGCCGTTGTACCGGTCCGGGCCGCCGACGAACTCGACGTCCAGTTGCGGTACGTCCGCGTTCACCGGGATCAGGTAGTCGCCGAGGGCGGCGTTGGCGATCCGGCCGGTGTCGGTGTCGGTGAGCGTCCGTTCGAGCAGGGCGTGCCCGATACCGCCGACTGTGCCGCCGACGATCTGGCTGCGGGCGGTCTTCTCGTTGAGAATCCGCCCGGCGTCGACCACCGACACCACCCGATCGACCCTGATGACTCCGAGGTCCGCGTCGACCCTGACCTTCACGAACCGGGCGGCGAACGCGCCGGACGGGGAGAGTTGCACCTCGTCCGGTTCCGGCGGTTTGCTGGTTCCGATAACCCTGATGTCCCCGGCGACGCCGGACCCGGCGGCTGCCACCGACCGCCTGGCGTTGATCTGGCTGCAGGCGTCGGCGATTGCGTTGCCGAGCGCGGCGGTCAGCCCGGACCCACCGGCTCCGGCCGCCGACGGCAGCTGAGAGTCCCCGAGTTCCACGGTGACGGCGGGCACCGGGATGTCGAGCAGTTCGGCCGCGAGCTGGCCCATCACCGTGTAGGTGCCGGTTCCGATGTCGGTGGTGGCGGCTCGGACCGCGGCGGTGCCATCGGCCCGCAGGGTGACCTCGGCGGTGCACGGCGGTTGCCACCAGAAGAAGGAGACACCGGCCGTCCCGTAGCCGATGCGCCAGTGACCCTCGCGCATCGAGCCGATTTCGGGATTGCGGTCGGCCCACCCGATGAGTGCGGCGCCGCGCCGGTAGCACTCATCCAGTGCCTTGCTGGACCACCGATATCCGTTGGCCGGGTTGACGTTCGCGTGGTTTCGCATCCGCAGCTCGATCGGATCGATGCCGAGCGCAACCGCGAGCTCGTCCATCGCCGTCTCGATCGCGAAGTTGCCGGGCGCCTCCCCCGGCGCCCGCATCGCCCCCGGGCTCGGCACGTTCAACCGGACATGCCGATCCCTGGTCCGCAGGTGGGCGAAGTCGTAACCCGAGTTGGTCCCGTCGGTGATGGTCTCGTAGGTCCCGTCGTTCATCGAGGTGGTCACGGTGGACAGATGCTCGACGGCGGTGACGGTTCCGCCCGATGTCGCGCCGATCCTGATCCGTTGCTTGGACGGCGGCCGATGCCCGATGCCGGTGAACATCTGCGGTCTGGTCAACACCACCGACACCGGGCGTCGCACCATCCTGGCGGCCATCACGGCCGCGACGATGTGCGGCCAGAGCCGCAGGCCTGCCCCGAATCCGCCGCCGACGTACGGGGCGAGCACCCGCACGGCCGACTCCGGCAGGCCGAAGGTCTTTGCCAGACCCTTCGAGGTGGACATCGGTCCCTGGGTGGCGTCCCGAACTGTGACGATGTCGCCGTCCCACCAGGCGGTGGTGGCAAACAGGCCCAGCGGACTGTTGGTGTTCTCGGCAGTGCTGTACTCGGCGTCGATCACCACGTCCGCGTGCGCGAAACCGGCATCCGGGTCGCCCCGGTCGGTGTCGGTGTCGAACACGTTCTCCTCGGGCACGGCACGTGGATCACTGGGATCGACCAGCGGGTCGGTCCGGTGGTAGGCGATGTCGATGAGGTCGGCCGCATCCGTTGCCTGCTCGGGTGTCTCGGCAAGGACCAGCGCAACGTACTGGCCGTGATGGCTGATCGCCTGGTTCTGGAAGGGCGGCGGCGGTGTGATCGTGGGATCGGCCAGCGCCGGTGCGTTCAGATGAGAGATGATCTCGATGACGCCGGGCGCGGCTGACGCCGCCGCGGTGTCGATCCGGGCGATCCGGCCGGCCGCTATCGTGCTCTGCACCAGCGCGCCGTGGCACAGGTTGTCCGGCGCGAAGTCGTTGACGAACGGGGCCCGCCCAGCCACCTTCAGCGGCCCATCCACCCGATTGATGCCGGCGCCGATCTCGGTGCGCCGCTGAGCGCCGGTGGTAGTGGGCGCCTGGGTGGCGGTCAACGCCCGGCTCCGGAGGAGTGCAACGCCGCAACGGTTTCCAGTTGCCGGAGCAACGTGCGCTTGGCCAGTTCGACCTTGAACTCAGTGCCGGGCACGGTGAAGGCTCCGACCATCTCGGCATCGGCAGCGCTGCGAAAGGCGGCAGTGGTTGACGGCGCACCGGTCAGCAGCTGTTCGGCTCGACGGGCTCGCCAGGGCACAGTGCCCACTCCCCCCAGCCCGACCCTGGCCGACCGGATCATGTCGCCGTCCAGTTCGAGCAGCACCGCTGCCGAGGTGAGGGCGAACTCATAGGAGGCGCGGTCGCGCACCTTCAGGTAGCCGGATCGCGAGTGGTTGGCCGGCAGCGGGATCCGCACCTGGGTGACGAGATCCCCTGCGGCAAGGGCGTTCTCCTGGTCGGGGCGGTCGGCGGCAACGGAGTAGAATTCGGTCAGCGGAACTGTGCGGTCGCCGGTGGTGCCGGTGATGTCCACGGCGGCGTCCAGCGCCACCAGGGCGACCGCCAGGTCCGAGGCGTGCGCCGCGATGCAGTTCGGCCCGGCGCCCAGGATGGCGTGCGGCCGGGCGTGGCCCATCAGCGCCGCACAGCCGGAACCTGGCTCCCGCTTGTTGCAGCGCGCCACCGCTGGATCCCGGAAATAGCGGCACCTGGTGCGCTGCAAGAGGTTACCGCCGATAGTGGCCATGTTCCGCAGCTGCACAGACGCACCGGCCAACAATGCCTCACGCACCACAGCAGCTCCCTCGAGCAACGGATGCACGACCAGTTGCTCCATCGTCACCAGAGCGCCGACGAGCAGCGTGTCGCCGTCCAGGGACACCGCGCGCAGCGGCAGCCGGGTCAGATCGACCAGGCGCCGCAGCGACAGCACGCCGTCCTTCATCAGGTCCAGCTGGGTGGTGCCGCCGGCCAGGAACTGGGTCCCCTGCTCAGCTCCGGCAGCCACTGCCTCGGCAACCGAACGGGGCCGCAGGTAGTCGAAGCGCCGCATCAGGAGCCGGCCGATCGGTTGGTGCCGGATGCGCCATCAGCCACTTCCCGGATCGCATCCACGATGTGCGGGTAGGCGCCGCAGCGACAGAGGTTGCCGGACATGAACTCCCGGATCTCGGCGTCGTCACCGGCTCTGCCCTCCCCGATCAGCGCGAGCGCCGACATCACCTGACCCGGCGTGCAGTAGCCGCACTGGAACGCATCATGATCCATGAACGCCTGCTGCATCGGGTGTGGATCCGTCGGCGTGCCAACACCTTCGATGGTCTTGATCTCCAGGCCGTCGGCCCGCGCAGCCAGCATCAGGCAGCTGAGCACCCGCCGGCCGGCGACGTGCACGGTGCACGCCCCGCACGCTCCCTGGTCGCAGCCCTTCTTGGTGCCGGTCATTGCCAAGCGATGTCGTAGTGCGTCCAGCACGGTGGTGCGCGGGTCCAGCGTCACGTCGTGCCGTTCGCCGTTCACCAGCAGCGTCATGTCCAGGTCCGGGGGGTCGGTCATTGTCAGCTCACCACCAATGCGATGACGGTCAACAACGGAACAGCCCTGGACCGCGCCGGCGCGGGCCCGGTGGCGATCGCTGCCGACCAGGATGATTGCCGCGGCCACGCATCGAGGCAACGGCGGACCAGATCAGCCTACGACCATGATCGCTATGTGCATGATCGCGCATCGGACCCGACCTCATCGCATCCGACCTCATCGTTCGACCCCTGCTGGGCGTGCCGCGGCCGGCGGGCGGCTGGTGGGCGCACGGCCGATCGGTGTGCCGGCTCGCCGGCCCCGGCCGGTCAGCGCAGCCGGAAGTACTCCATCGTGGCTAGCTCCTGTCGCTGGCCGCCGACATGGGTCACGTGATCGTCATGTACCTGCTCGAGCTGGCTGCGGTACGTCCGGAGCGCCCGCAGCACCCGCGGACGTTGGGCGGACACATCTACCGACTCAAGCCGGTCGTCATCGGTTCGGATCTCGCCAGCGGACGGGACTACCTCGGCGAATGGTAGGCCGGCTACCGTGGCGGATCGCTGCCCGGCCTCTTGCAGGCGTACGTGGTCCGGGTGTCCGTAGCCGCCGCCGGCGTCGTAGCTGATGATCAGCTCGGGGCGGTAGGCGTCGATCAACGCGCCGAGGTCGGCGACCACTTCTTCGACCGGCGCCGCCGTCAGACAGTCCGGCGTGATGTGGTTGGCCGGAGCGGCGGTACCCGTTGCGCTCCACTGCATGCCGGAGTCGGTGTAGCGACGGGGGGCCGTCGACGACACCCGGGCGGGAGGATCGCCGAGGAAGAAGTGGTGGGTGACACCGAGCGCTTCCAGTGCCAGCGCCAGTTCGGCCAGCCGCGCGGAGGTCAGGTCTGTGTTCGGGCCCAGCGAACCGGGTACCACATCGCCGCGTTCCCCGCGGGTGGCTGTGAGCACGCCGACGCGGACGCCGTCATCGACCAGGCGGGTGATGGTTCCGCCGGTGGCCAGCGTCTCGTCATCCGGGTGCGCGTGCAGGAACAGCACCGTTCGCAGAGTCAGCCCGAACACGGCGCTGCTGGTGAGATGAGTGCCGACAGCCGCCGGTAGTGCCCGGCCAGGGTGGCGGCCACAACCGCCCAGTCGAAGTGGGAAGCGTAGCGCCGCGCCGAGAGTGCAATCGCCGCAAGGCTTTCCGGTCTCGTCAGCAATTCACCGATGGCGGCCGCCCACATTCTCGGATCGAAGCTCGAGACAAGGAATCCGGACACACCGTCGCTGACGGCTTCGGCGAGACCATCCACCCTTGAGGCAACGGTCGGAGTTCCGGAGGCGGCGGCCTCCAGGGTGATGAGGCCGAAGGTTTCGGAGTGCGACGGAGCCAGCAGCAGAACGGCACCTCGCAGCAGATCGGCAAGCCGCTCCCGCGGCTGCGCGGGTAGGAACCACACCTCGCTCTGCAGACCGAGTCGGCGCACCAACGCATCCAACTCGGAGCGATACTCCTGCTGCCCTGGACTCACGTCACCGACCATCACCAGCGGCGGCCGGGTTTCCGGGTCCATTGCGGCCAGCGCGCGAATCGCCAGATCGTGACCCTTCAACGGCTGGGTCCGCGCCGCCATCATCAGGTACCTGCCCGATGCGAGCGCGGCACGTAAACCCGCCGGCCGCAGGGTGTGCAGCCAGTTCGGAGCGGGGGCGTCGGGACGGAACAGCTCCCGGTCGACGCCCGGCGGTATCACCGTCAGCTTGTCCGGTTCGGCGCCGTAGTGACTGCAAACCGCTTGCGCCTCCGAGGAAGTCGCCGCGATCGTGAGCGCGCTGGCCCGGACCAGATCACGCTCCCAGCGCAGGCGGTACTCCGGTTCGGGGGCGTCCCCAGGGGCCAATGCGGCATTCTTCATGGCCGCGACGGTGTGCAGGTTCAGCACGTGCGGTGCATCGCTGGCTCTGGCCAGCGCGAGACCGGCGACGCCGGACAACCAGTAGTGCGAGTGCACCACGTCGTAGGGTTCGAGATCGGTCAGCTCATGGGAGAACTCCTCGACGAAGCCTGCGAGTTCGGCCTTGGGCACCTCATCGGAGGGTCCGGCCGTCAGATACCGCAACACCGCTCCGCTCGGCAGCCGAACCGAATCCGGCTGCTCCGGATCGGTTCGACGGGTCAGCAGGTCGACACTCAGTCCTTCGGCGACCAGATGCCGGGAAACCGCCTCCAGATAGACGTTCATCCCGCCTGCATCTCCGGACCCGGGTGTGGCGATCGGCGAGGTGTGCATCGATACCAACGCGATCCGGCAACCCCGCTGTCCACTCACCGGCTGATTGTCGCATCCGCGGCGGGCGCCTCGATCGAGCTCGACAGGCGTCGGGGTTGGGGTCGATCATGATCGCCACGACTACCCGCCGGCACCAGGCATTCGTCGAGATCGTCGCAACGTTCGAGGGCAGTCCGCCGAGCAGAGGCGACGACCACCGAGCGGGCAGGTGCTCGTCTCCCAGCCGTTGCGCTGGCTGCAGCGGTTCATCAATTGACCTTCGAGCACGATCGGGATTTCGCAAGCTCGGATCGAGGGCCGAAAGGCGATCCGCGGGCGCATGTGGATAACTCCTGAGCCGGGTGTCGGCGACCGATACGGTCGGCTGAGTTCGCGTAGGGAGCTTTGCGTAAAGGGAGATTCGGATGCGCACGTACCTGGTCGCTGCGGTGGGAGTGGTGATCGCCGTGGTTCTCGCCGGATGTTCGACCTCGTCGGCGGGTAGCGCGGTGGCCGGGCTGCCTGCGGCCGATTCCGGTGGTTCCGGTCCGCTGCCCGCAAACCGGGTCGATTCGGTCCCCAAGGTCGCCACCAGTGCATCTGAGGTTGACTCGACTGCCGACCCTGCCACCACGCCGTCAGCGCCCGACACTGCCACCACGCCGTCCCTGCCCGACACCGCCACCACGCCGTCCCTGCTCGACACCGCCACCACGCCGTCCCTGCTCGACACCGCCACCACGCCGTCCCTGCCCGACACCGCCACCACGCCGGTGGCCGCGAACCCTGCCACCGCACCGTTAGCCGCGGACACTGCCACGGCACCGTTAGCCGCGGACACTGCCACGGCACCGTTAGCCACGACGACGGCAATCACCTCGGCGCACGGGCCCTCATCGGCCAACACCGACCGCGACACGGCACTGGCCAAGCTGGTTGCCGGTGCGCCGCCCAAGAGTCTGGCCTGGCAGCTTCCCAAGAAGATCCCCGGATGGACGATCATCGCGCACCAAGCCGGAGCGCTGACATACAAGGTCGGCGAGGGCTGCAGCGTGATGGTGGCCCAGCCGATGTTCGCGGCGGGCCAGGAGCGCCGGAGTGCCGAACTCGCCCAGGACGCGGTCACCCAGCTCACCCGCTTGCTGAAGTCCGATCCGTCGACGGTGGAGGCCGTCAACGTCCGGGGGACTTTGCTGGCCGCATCCGTCGCCGGAGTTGCCGGTTCCACCAGGGTCGAATTCGCCGGTCTTCGCACGCACTTCCCGGATCTACCGGCCACTGCCCAGACATACGCCTACGCCAGCGGACAGTTCGGCGTTGTCATCACCGCTGCCTGCGCTGACCCCGATCTTCCTACCTACGCAACGACGATCGCGCCGCAACTGCAACGATTCACCCTGCTGGTCGAGTACTGAATTCAACAGCTCGGTGACGACCGCGATTCGGCCGTTTCGAGTCAGGTGAGCTCGTCGAAATCGCCTCGTACCCAACCGATGTGCCGGTCGGCCGACCTGCGAAGAGTGTTCTTCGCGTCAGCATCGATGGCGTTGTTGAAGTTGCCGTAGATGCGATCGAAGGTGAACTGCGCCAACTGTGTCGCCAGCCGCTCGACGACCGCGCCGGACAACGGGATCTTGTTCGGGTAGCTCCACATGAAGCCGATGGACTGTCGGTCAGGGTTCGGGGAGACGCTGTCACCGGTCAACAGCACACCCTTGCCTTCGGCTCCGGCCGTCCATTGGACCACCGCGCTTCCGACGAAATGGCCGCCGACCTGATGAAGGATGAGCCCATCGGTGATCCTTCTGCTGTCGGACCAGTACTCGACGAACGAGTCGGCGCGACCCAGCCATTGCCGATCGGCCTCCGGCACCAGTACCGGAACACCCCCGAGACGCCTGGACCATTCCACCTGCACGCCGTACATGTGCGGGTGACTGGCGGCGATCGCCAGCACCGGACCTCGCTCCAGCACCGCTGCGACCGTCTCGTCGTCGACATAGCCGACCGGATCCCACAGCAGTGAGCCGGCCGGAGTACTGACGAGCTGGGACGTCTGACCGATCCCGACGTCGGGATCGGTGGCGATGCCGGCCAGGTCCGGTTCGTTGTCTGTCCAGCTGAGCGTGTGCCCGGCTGCTGCTAGTTCTTCCAGGGTGGTCCACTGCTGACCGTCGGCCGGGACCCACTGCCGTTCGTCGGCGCAGATCGGGCAGATCTCCGATGCCGGTTCGTCGTACTCGACCGCACAGGTGGCGCAGATCAACATCGATTACCTCTTTCCGGTCAGCGGTTCGAGATCACGCTAGAACGTCAAGTGCCAGTGAGGTCAACGTCCAGTCGCCCAGTCCAGGATGATGCTAGAAGTCAGTGCCGGTGAGGTCACCGTCCAGCGGAGCGGCTCGGACCTGGACCTGGACCTGTTGTGTCCCACCGACCTTGGCCTGGTCTGGACCTGGACCTGGACCTGGACCTCGACCGGACCTGGCCTCGACCTGGACCTGGACCTGGACCCACCGCCCGGCACCTGGAGTGCCGGATCGTCCGAACAGATTCAGTGGTCAGCACCCGCTCAGTTGTTGTTATCAACTGAAACTGCTCGCGTGCTCGGAGTCGGTGGGCGAGATGCCCCCAGGGTTGTGCACCGGCGGGTACTTGTCCACACCACGAAGACTTCGTCTCGCTCGCGATCCGGAACGTTGGCAGGTTCGGAGGATGCACACACGGCAGCCTCCGGCCACCGACACACAACAGCCTCCGGCCACCGACACACAACAGCCTGCAGCCACCGACGCACAGCAGCCTCCGGCCACCGACGCACAGCAGGTCCCGGCCACCGACACACAGCAGCCTCCGGCCACCGACACACAGCAGGTCCCGGCCACACCCTCGCAGCAGACTCCCGGCATGCGGTCACAGGGTCCGGGGTTGCAGACACCGGAGAGTACGGGCAAGCAATCGCAGCTTGGATCACCTAGTCCTCGACTGCGACGTGATCTCCTCGCGACGGGGGTCACGGACGCAGAGATCCGCGCCGCGGTTCGTAGAGGCCGAACCACCCGGCTCGGTTCGGGCCTGTACGTCGACACCCATCTGTACCGCACGGGTCTGCCCCCAGGTTGGTTGACCACTGACCTGTAGGGCCTGAGGGGCTCTGCTGGAAGGATGCTCGTCATGCCCAAAGCTCATCCCGAGGAGTTCCGTCGCGACGTGGTCGCGGTCGCCCGCAAGCGGGAGGCGCCGACCGCGCAGATCGCGAAGGACTTCGGTATCTCGGAGTCGTGTCTGTCGAACTGGCTGCGCAAGGCCGACGTCGAGGACGGAGTGAAGTCTGGTGTCACTGCCGCGGAGTCCGTCGAGTTGCGTGAGGCCCGTAAACGGATCCGGCTGTTGGAGCAGGAGGCGGAGGTGATGCGCCGGGCGGTGGCCTACCTGTCCCGGGACACCCTCCCAAAATGAAGTACCCGCTGGTCCGTGACCTTGCCGCGAAGACCGCGCCCGTTCGGGTGCCGGTGGCGGTGACCTGCCGGGTGTTGAAGTTCTCGAAACAGGCGTACTACCAGTGGCTCAAAGACCCGGTGTCGCAGCGTGACTGGGACCAGGCGGCGTTGATCAACGCCGCCTATGACGTGCACCGCGACGACCCGGAGTTCGGGTACCGGTTGATCGCCGACGAGCTTCCGGGCTTGGGGTTGAAGGCGTCGGAGAATCGTGTCGCACGGTTGTGTTCCAGTCAGCAGATCTTCAGCAGCTTCGGTAAGAAGCGGGGCCTGCGGAACCGGCCAGGGCCGGCGGTCCACGACGACCTGGTGAAGCGGAAGTTCACCGCGGAGGCGGCGAACACCCTGTGGTTGACCGATATCACCGAGCACGCCACCGGCGAGGGCAAGCTGTATCTGTGCGCGATCAAGGACGTGTACTCCAACCGGATCGTCGGATATTCCATCGACTCGAGGATGAAGTCCGCGCTCGCCGTGTCGGCCTTGCGCAACGCCGTCGCGCTGCGCGGCCGGCCTGTCGGGGTCATAGTGCATTCGGATCGCGGGTCGCAGTTCCGCTCACGCAAGTTCTTGAAGACGTTGCGGCGAAACGAATTGAACGGTTCCATGGGTCGCGTTGCAGCGTGCGCGGACAACAGTGCGATGGAGTCGTTCTTCTCCCTGCTGCAGAAGAACGTGCTGGATCGGCGACGCTGGGACACTCGCCTCGAGCTGCGCCTGGCGATCGTCACCTGGATCGAGAAGACCTACCACCGCAAACGGCGGCAACGCAGACTCGGTCGACAAACACCCATCGAGTTTGAAACCATCAACATGGCCGCAGCAGCGGCCTGAACCGTCCACCCCAACGGTCAACTGATCTGGGGGCAGACCCCACCCTGAACCCGGACGAGCCGACAGCATCCGGGTCAGGGCTGAAGCGGCCAAGGCGCTCCAGCTGGTGGTCAGCCACGAATCCGCGGCCGCTATACACGAGCTTCCTCTGGTGAGGTTCGACCGGGCCATCGTTCGCCTGACCCGTCCAGGCACCGGCGGCGGACGACGCACCGCCACTCGCTGGGTGCATGCCGGCGAACTACCGGGGAAGTTCAGGATGATCCTCGAAGGAGTGGATCTCACCTCGGTGGCCAGGACTCT
>JAABUP010009380.1_pt1 | contig 12042 bp, 15 predicted proteins | sample 5559201 | NCBI WGS metagenome assembly JAABUP01 (sample SAMN10711887, study PRJNA513373) | rock metagenome | isolation source: Antarctica rocks | place: Antarctica | reverse complement strand
TCACAGCTCCTCACTTTCTCTCTCCTTTTCATCCCTTTGTCCTGAAGGGTCCACAGCCCTCACGTTTATTTGACCCCTCACTGGCTAATTCATTTGCTTTGATGGTCTGTCATGCAGCATTTCAATGCACATGTGCAGAAATAATGCTGCAGACTTGAGATGGCTCTACGAGGCTGGTGCGATGAAGTGTGTGAAGACCAGCTGCAACATCTGATCACTATGCATCTGCAGATGGGGGCGCGGGAAGCAGTCTGGCACCACAAAGACATGACAAAAGCTTTCAAACATCATTCCAGTCAATTGGCAGCTGATGATCATAATTTTGTTCGGACCATGATCACAAACATGTAGGCATGCACTTGCATACCAGGCTCTATACGTCAGCCAGAAGCTTCTTAAGGTTGCTAAATCTTCATTGGATGAGTCGTGGTTACAGCTTGAGAGATCCTCCGACATATATGTCCGACTAAATAGTGATTGAGCGCTTGTGTCCTGTGTTGGCATTAACAATTACATACAATGTCATCTTGTCATTGAGCCGTGCCCAGAGATGGGGCAGATGTTTGACACCCTTTACTCCGTCGCGGTTTTGAAATGGGCCCGTTTTAAATCTGCGACGGAGTAAAGGAAAGGAAATTTCTTGTCATCTTAAATTATTCAGTGTTTGTGATAATTCCACTGTTACAGATGTATGCATAATTTAGTGTCATCTCATGTGCCATGGTTTGGGGCCTTCGAGCAGTGCGTGATGCTGATGCCATCCAATTTCGATAATCCGAGCCTATTTAGAGAGCTTCCGGTTTCCTGGTTTGACGTGTTCCCAATTATCAAACGTAATCAAGCTTTGTAGTGAAGACTATGGCGTGGGAACCAAATGCATCCCTGACGAGCGGCACAGGTAACAATGTTGGTAACGATCCACAAATCAATCCTCCCGGTCACGCTGCAATCGTCTTGGCCGACTATAGTGTAGGTGCCTGCTTGCCTGCTTTTAGCTGCAGTCGCCAGCCTGCGCTGAAGGTACGACAATCACTGGATTTCTTGTGTATGGAGAGTACTCCGGAGTTTGATGTCTGTGTTTGACAGCTGTTGTTTGTGTTGCAGGCTTGTGTCACTGAGTGCACTTCAGCCCTGATCTGATCTGCAACCTGTAACCTGTCTGAGGCTGCAGCCACAGTCAATTCTCACTGGTGGTAAATTGACACTACCAAATGTCGAATCCTATTTTCAGCCGAATCGACGAGGGCCTGCACCATGACAAGCCTCGCTTTTTGGAGTCACCACGAAAGCATACGCAGGACAAGTGCCTGCAGAAGCCAAACCCTGCTGGTATTCATGATGCAGGCGAGCCAAAAGCACACGCTGACCAGCAGCAGTTGAAGACTGCTCGTTCACACAAACATTTACAAGAACCTCTGCATGCACCTGGCAAGTGAAGGCTGCAGTGTTAGTGAATTTGTACTGACAAGCTTCAAGTGTGTTTCAAACCCATCATTGATGGTACAGGCAATGCTTGCATGGGTGCATGCCTGGATTGCATATGTTGTGTTTTTCTGTGTGAGGGTGGAAGTACGCAACTATGCGTAAGCTTGCCTCTGCTTGTTTTGATGACAGTGCGTGTACAATAGCAGTCATAACAACACCAATTGCGATAACCGATCAAGAGATGCATTTGGTGACATTTGATACAACATGGTTATTAGCTTTCTGCATACCCTTCCAAAATGCTGAGGCTCGACTTTCAAGCATGTGGTTGTCTGGTGCATTGTTCCAGCCAGTCACAGGGCCTTCATGACAGCCAGAGTGAGTGCATAACGCCTGCACTGTGCTGACATTGATTTCCATCTCGAGTGCAACCCTATCGGAGTACAGTCTGTGTGCCCGCATGCTTCAGTGCTCATGAGAGTGAGATGATGGTCCACTGTGCCTAAAACTCCAAGTTGGTAGACTGTAGACAGGCTCCTGGCACCATGCCGCACGCGGCCTTTGGAACCACTCCGTGCACTTCAGGGAGCATGCAGTCTGCAGCGTGGAGTCATGCGGTATGTACCATACCGCGTCAAGAAAAGGCATTCCTGGTGTCATTACAGCACAGTTGTATGCTCAATCTTGGTGCCACGTTGTGCAAAACAGCTTACATGCTTTACCTAGCAGATCTGATCTGTTCTTCACCCTTGGCAGTGTCGCAACAGAGTACATTGTTGCCTTTAGGGGTGTCGGAAATGCTTCTTGAGTCGACGAGACCACTCTTGGACGCGTAAGACGCACCAAGGTAACCTTGAAAGCAGTCACCCTCAATCTGACACAGTTATTGCAGGCCGCAGGTCCCGTTCGTTACCTGACTTGTTGGGGTATTTGCAGGCACCTCTCGACATCATTCGGTCAAATTCACCAACAATGCAGCAGCGTCGACGGAAACGACTGTTGACCTTAAGCAAATGCTTCAGGAAGCTTTAGAAACTCCCTCCAAGCCAAATCGTCCTGCCATCACACAAGGAGCTGCAGCATCTTCTGTCAAGACGCAGGGGCTGGACACATCAAAGTTGCCATCTCCAGGAGCAGCTGATCAAGGTCAGAAAAGGTTCTGATCACCTTTGAGTCAGTGTACAAGCAGACACCAACAAGCGCATGAGGACATTGTCAACAAATGTAGTTCATGATCCGCATCATCTGCAACCCCACATCGGTGACAGTGCTTACTATTGATGTGCTACAGGGTTCCTTGGACAGATGGGACCAACAGCTGAGGGTGTCAAGTCGCAAGCCACACCCACAGCGCAAGCTATCAAGTCCCAAGCAGCACCTGCTGCAGAGGCGGTCAAGTCACAGGCACAAGGTGTTGCCTCTGATAAAGTTGAGCCTGTAACCCAAGGGCTTCAGCCCTCAGCTCCACCAAGCAAAGTAGTAGAGACTGTACAATCTGCTGGAGAGCAGCTGCAAAGCCAGCTGAGGAGCACTGCAGATAGCTTTGCAACCCCAGACATTGTAAGCAAACATCTAGACACTTGGCTGACTTCCTGCCTGCCTGTACACATCCTGGATGCTTTGTTCAAAAGGCACAGACGTGTAGCCGTCGCAAAGTCTGCTGTACAATGGAAGTAAAGATTGGTATTGGCTGGTTATGTACACCATAACAGCAGAACCACAGAAGCACGGGTGTTGGCTGCAAATTCGACAAAGCCCCACAGTACTTTAGTTAAGTCGTGTTTGGGGTAGTGTACAGGGTGGTTGCTGGCATAAATATACATTCCTGCCAAGGTCAAGGCCCTACCCCATGAGGGGACATCGGCTCTTTTGCTCACAATACTTATGCAGGGCTTGTGCATGATGCAGGTTCCAGCTGAAGGTGTGAACAGCGCATCTCAGCAAGTCAATGAAGCTGCATCATCAGCAGTTCAGTCAGTGCAAGATGCTTCAGGCAGCTTGCTGGATGGCATCAACCAAGCTGTACCAGGTCTCCAAAGCTCTGTAGAGTCTGCTGCCTCAACAGTCTCTTCTCAGGTACTGAGTGCACTTGCTGCAGTCAGCTCACCACAAGCACTTAATGTGTGACACAACTTGCACACGTCAACAGTCCACAGGAGTTCATAATAAGCGTTTGCTGTTCATTACAAGTTGCACACTGTTTCAGTCACAGGCAGAATTTTATCAGAAGATGTGCACTGACAGCACCAGGGGCAGAGGCATGACAGCTTGGCACCGTATGCACTAGAGCTGCTTTACAGGCCAGTGCCTTCAGATAGGCCATGCTAGCAGTTATGCACAACATGGCAGTGGTGATCAAGCATGGCTTGCTTCTTTCTCCACAGTCACCTCTGTCCTTGTTGCTGGTTCTCAGGCAGTTCCCTCTGATAGGTGTGTACGGGTTCTACTGTTGACTGCACCTGCTCAAGGCTTGACAGGGTTTGTCATCACAACAGTCACAGGAGCCATGCAGTGCAGCAGCCGCATTTTAGCTCACCATTCATTACTTGAGAAGCACCAGCAAGCGTCGCCTTCAGGGAATAAGCTGCATTGCGCGCTGTGCAAGTCTTTGGCGCGGTGTCTTCCCTGATGGACACCGTGCAAGCCCAGCAGCTGAAGAGTTCCACACAGCAGCATCCATGAATATGCTCCAAACAAGTCTTAGACTACCTTTGCACCAGCATCACTGAAGCTCCTTTGCACCAGCACTACTCAAGGTACTGACCGTTGTTACCGTGCTGTGCAGGTCAGTGGGGCTGCTTCATTCCTGATGGAGGCCTTGCCAGCACCAGCAGCAGAGGCACTGCAGGCAGCAGCAGCCGCAGTGCAGCCCACCACAGACAAGCTTTGGGCGTATGTGAGCAATGACCCCAAAGCAGGGGCAGCTGCCACAGGGTTGGCGGTGGGGCTGCCCCTGTTGGCCTTCTGGAGGGCTAGGCTGGCCGGCTACTCAGGCCAGCTGCAGCCTACCAAAGCTCTGGAGCTGCTGAACAAAAGCAATAGCTTGCTGATAGATATCAGGTGTGTACCATAGCCAGCCAGCATTGCACACGCTGCTCTGCCAGAGCTGCTGGGCAACATGCAAAGGCTGACTGCACATGTTGGATGTACAGCATGGAATTGCTCAAGTCTGGCATTGCTGTTGTTCGGAGGAAGTCATGCTGAGTTTTTGCATGCCAGGTTGCATTTACACTAGTGCAATGCCCTGCCGTGCTACATGCAGGTCACATAGCATCATCACTTTGCAGATTGTTGCTACCTCTGCTGACTGTCAGATGGCGATGCACACACCAGCCAGCAAGCACTCATGCTGTTTGTTCCCATACACATCTGCTTATCAAGACCAGATTCTTTCTTGCCTTGGCTGCTCCACAGGGCGCCATATATAAAAGCATGCAATTGCTTATTCTGGCATACATAATGCAGAAAAGAGGAAACCCGCAATGTAGAGGGTGTGCCGTGGTTGAAGCGAGGGAGCAGAGGAAAGGGGGCAGCTATCCCTATCCAAGCCATCACTGCTGCAGCAGCGCGCAGTGCTAGACAGGGCCAAAGCCTGCGTCTCCAGATTGTTGCTCTCCAGATTCTCGGGCTCAAACAGGTACACTTTCACAACTGGTCTCTGGGAATCAGAACAGATACCACTGCGCTTTGTGCAACATCGGTCAGCCTTGTACACCCTGCTTTACTGATGCTTCTGCACTGCAACAGAGATGCTCCTGCATGTCTGGCTTATCAAATCATGGCACTCGTGGGCCGCTCAGTCTGGGGTTGACTGTCATGGCCAGGCATGCAAGGCAAGGGACAGTCTTCTGTGCTAGTGTCTGTGTCTGATGCCTATGGGGAATTGAGCTGTTCCGGTCAGCGCACATCTACGTGACTGGCTGCAATGAGACAGCCCTCATAAACGCAGACTTTGAGCACAACAGCTGTCGACATACATCATGTTGCTGTCACCAGGAGTAAAGAGTGCTTCATTATTGCTTGACTAGAACGAGCTAGAATTGCAGGCCAAAAAGGAAAGAACCAGAAACTGGGGACTGTCTCTACATGCTTACTCAACAGGGCTACTGCATATGTGCCGGCATTGCATTAGAAACGGCTATATTGCTTCTGCAGGTACGTCGAGGTACAAGGCTGGTCATCATGGATCAGAATGGTGGTGCAGACGCAATTGCCATTGCTCGCAGTGTGCGAGAGCTAGCCCGCAGGAAAGTGTATGTAGTGTCGGTGCGTCATCTTCCCCATGTACTGCGCGTGAACACACCTTTGACACAAATGTAGCATCCCATGCATTACACATGATCACACCCTTGACATGTCATGCCTTCAGCCTAAGCACACCTGAGGGCTGCTGTATTGTCATGCAGCATTTTGCAATATGTGCATGGCACTCATGTGCAGCTGGGTCCTTGTTGCACTCAGGCCGCATGGTGGGACAATTGTTGTTTGCGTACATTCCATGCATTTCTTGGAGAGCCCAAGTTCAGCATCGAGGCTGGGCAGCATGTTTGCTGATCTGCAAGTATCAGACAAGACTAGGGCTGACAACGAGACAAGTGGCGGTGTGAAAGCATGACGCATGTCATATTGCATGAGATGTGTTGATGAAGGCTGATGTGTGTGATTGTATGTGCAGGGCGGATTTAGTGCTTGGGAGAAGCAGGGGTTAGATACACAGAGCAGTGGCGTCAACTACCAGACCACCGTCTTTGACTCCTTGTCAGATGAAGCCGAGAGCCTTGTTGAATCTGCCTCGTCTTTCTTTAGGTAATGTAAATCGTCGTGATAGACTATCACACTCACCTGTCTCTGGTGCACCTGTGATGTCAGTATGTTGGTCTTGATGCATCTGGCACTTGTGAGCTGACTTGTCCTGTCTGTGACCTGGATGCAGGCCAGCTTTCGTGTGCATGAGTATCTGGTCTGTGGTGTGAAGATGATGCTCGGCAACCTCTGCCATACTGCTGTATGATACCAGCATGCATGCATGCATCACAACACTCCCCTTGATCGCCTAGTCCCAGCATTCATCAAGTCTGCTGCCTTGCTGTAGGCCTACCTGGACTGCAATGGCAGGTACATGCATGTCTCCCAGCTGCATGCATGCATTGCATTGACATAAAAGGCTCTCAAATTTGCCTGACACTGCAACTCTTCATACGGGCATCTACCTTGTTGCAGGGAGCCTGTGATAGCAGCAGGCGGAGTTGGAGGAGCAGTCTTGGCAGGAGTGGCGCTGGTCGATTGGCACTACGCGCTGAGATACGTGGGAGTACTCGGCACCCAGCTGACCTTGTTCAACTGGCTCACCAGCTATGATAGCCCACAGGTAGCTCTTCACAGCACACTTTTCTTTTTCCAATCAAGCTACATGCATCGTGATGCTGGCTGGCCAGGGATCAGGCAGATAACCTGCTGCCATAATGCGTTTTGGCCAATACAGGTGTGTCTGCTGCCTGTCTGTGGTTTTGCAAACGTACAAAATGTTGTGCTGCAAGTTCATGATTTGCTTGCTAGTGCTGCTTGCTGGCCTGCGTGAAAGGTGTGCAAGGAGGGCTTTCATGCTGAGTATCAGCCAAAGCATGGTCCAGAGCATTTTCTTTGACCAGATTGACTCAACGATCTTCAGTACTGAATGACTGTGTCGCTCTGCAATTGCAGGATGCTCTATCTGATGCGGGATCTACCTTTCAAAAGTACAGTCAGAAGGTAACAGCATTGGTAGGGTCCCGCAGTCAAAGTCAAAATATCACACAAGGCTTAGACAGCAGCTACAAGCAGTCAGCAGATGATGGCAGTGAGCAAGCTGCTGACAGTGAACAACCGAGTGGCCCCGCAGCCAGGAGTGAAGAAGCTTCTGTTACCAGAAGCTCATGAATTAACAAGACACAAAAAGCAAGAATGTTGAGCTGGATGTTGCCCCTGTTTGAGGCATGACTAGCAGCTTCTGACAGCCAGAGATAGGGTAGGTCAAAGACAATTCTGATGGTGATTGCACACATTTTATGTGACCCAGAGTATGTAAGTGATGATTGCGCACGTGCTGCAGCACTTAGTCCTCTGCAGCCGTTTGTTCAGAATGTACCCGTGTGAGCAAGACATCAGGGTTGATTTTGTTGCGGTGCTCTTTTGCTAAAGTCAAAGCTCATGCAGGGTGCTTGCAAAGTTTGGAAAAAATGTGTCGATGCAAGGAACAGGTGATTCGATACAAAAGCAAAGTAAGGACGACCTGGCCTAGGCTGATGCCTCCAACAACATCAGCAAGCCAAGAACGCTTTCCAGAACACTTTCATGCGCCTGAAACTTTGCCCAACATCCCACGCATTGTGCCGGAGTTAAACCCTTGACGTCCAGATAATCCTGGAAAACCCTATCACAAGTTCAAAGCCGACGTCCGATACCACACATACTCAGGCCCTGCCCCATGCTTCCGTCCTTCGCCGCACGTTGATCGAGTGTCCCTGAGCGAAGGGGTTGTTGCCATAGTGGTCAAAGCTTGCGCGTAATGGCTTCAGGCCCCTCGACTATGCTGAGGTCCAGCCTGGTGAGCACGACTCTCAATATTCATCCACCTCGGTCTTGCTGTACGGTTGGTCAGAGCTCAACTTCAGGTCGAAACCGTCAAGTGTCTGCTTTACCAAGAAGCACTGGGGGGTTCTGCGGTGCTGGTGACAGGCAAAATCGAGCCGGTTGTGGCAGAAGCAGTTGCAGATTGCATTTTGCTCAGCGTTCCAAACCTGTCGACTTTTCATATGTGGGAGGTGCACAGTCAGTGGGCGCAGCAGGAGCCTTCGTGGAAGCCCCTATCGAAACCATAGACGCTGTTGATACAGATGCATTGCTTCTTCCAGCTGCACAAATCAGGGCCCCTCTTGACAACACAGAGTTGCAACGCCGTAAGCTCGATGTGATCAAGTCGATGAAGGCTCTCAACGAGATGGAGGAGGCTGAGACGAAATTTACGGTGAGTTTTGCAGCTGCTCAACACAAAACCCTGTAAATTTGTCTAATACGTTTGGGACTACCACAGGCTGAGGACAAAGAAAAGATGAGAAAGGCAACTGTTGACATGAGGCTGGCTAAGAGGAAGGCAAAGGCAGATCACCGCAGGGCACAGTCAGATCGCCAGCTTAGTCACTCACAAGCATCCACCTCCTCTTCTGCCGCAGAGTTCTTGACTTCATCAGCACAGCCACTCAAGCATGACAGCACGGCTGCAACAGCAACAGGCAGCAGCAAGCGCAGCGTCAAGTCCAAGGCCACCAAGGCTTCACTTGCCACCACAGCTCCATCGTCGGCGCCAGTTGAAGGGCTCAGATCCAGAGCACAAAGGCGAGCTACTACCAGGTCTGGGAGGAATGCAGCGTGGGGTATGGAAGCCGTTGGCGAAGCTTCAAGCCAGGGCGGGCATGTGGTCAATGCTAGGTTAGGAAATGTTGTACGAGCAGAGGCTGGCCTAGGCACAGCTGTGGGTGGTTTGTTCAAGGTGTGCTGTCTTACACGCCTATCCAGCTGTGCATGCTGTCGCGAAACTCTTGTCAGCCAGCTTGTTGGTGGTTGCTGGAGCTTTTGTGCTCAGCATTTCAATGCCTTACACTTTGAGCATAAACCTGGCCAGAGCAAAGCTTCCATTATCTGGCACCTGCATTGCAACACATATTTTATCTGCCATTTTAACACGGTTGGATGGGCTGACTCTGGCGCGTGCTCCTGCTGCAGGTCAGCTCCCATCTGTTAACAGCAGCTCAGGAATGTGAGTTGACGATCCATGTCAAGGAGCTGTTGAGGTGTGAGAAAGTCAGGGAGGACGCAATCAAGGACTTAGGCAGAGAAATTACTGCCGTCGAGTGGGCAGCAGCATGTGGCACATCAAGCCTTGAGACCTTTACAGAAACCATGCTATTGGGCAAGGCAGCCAAGAAGCAAATGATTCAGTGCAATCAGCGTTTGGTCATGTCTGTTGCTCGCAAGTACCAGGGCCGAGGCATGGACATTTCCGATCTGGTGGCTGAGGGAATTGTGGGCTTGATCAAGGGTGTAGAGCGGTTTGATCACACCCGCGGATTCAAGTTCTCCACGTATGCTCATTGGTGGATCAGGCAGGCTGTCAACAGAGCCATCTGTGAGCAGGGCCGTGTCGTCAGGTCAGATGCAGCAGCTTTGTCCTCTGACATCAACATTTGGCTGCTTGCGCTTTGCGTGATCATTGATGACAATGCATGGTCAACAGGACACTACCACTGCTCAAGCTGTTGTGCTTGTCATTTGCTTTGCCTTGCATGCACTGTGCTGCTTGCAAATTGCAGAGTAAATGCGGGCTGGCTGCACGAGGCAATGCTGCCTATTGTCCTGAGGACTTTGACTCAGTCTATCAGGGGAGAGGTGCACAGGACAATGCTAAGTTCATGCCTTCCAGCAGGAGTGGAGCCGGCAGTCCATACTGTGTAGGGTGCCAATGCATTTGCAGGAGATGATGGTGCAAACGTCTTGTTACGTTTTGAAACCCTGGGCCTGTGTCATGCAGGCTTCCTGTGCACTTGCATGAGATCATGATGAAGGTGCGCAAGGCTGAGAAGGAGCTGGCAAATGACCTGAGGCGGGAGCCCACAAAGCAGGAAATTGCCAACAAGGCTGGCATCTCTGAAGCCAAGCTTCATGGCCTGCACAAGGTATCAATCAGTTGGCACTGCTTGGCTATGGCTTGGATGGCAGGAAAAATGCATGTGTTCCAGTCAAGCAAGGTTGCAGAAAGTGCGCACAGCAACTGGCATCAACAATAGCAGGAGCAAATCCTGGGGTGTTTGGAATTGTTGCTTTGGTTTGCATGGCTTGTGAAAGTTGCACCTGTGAGCATAGTACGCGTATGCTTCTCTTGAACCAGATGTGCAAGGGCTGCTGCATCTGTTCTGCAGGGCTCATCTCTGTAAAAGCAAAGGCGGCTTTGAAAAAGCCCTAGATAGTATGTCTCTAGATAGTGTGTGCAGTTGCAAGGCTGCAGGCAGCATGCTGTCAATTCTTTGCAAACTATTTGCAGTGCTGCTATTTTGTCTCTTCTGATAGCAGGTGTAGCTTCACAATTGCAGCTTATCCCTCTGCAGTCACACGACAACATCTGCTGCCTGCAAGCTTTCCACCATCACAACTTGCTGTTGTATGCTGCAGATGCACCGCAACCCATCAGCACTAGAGGCTCCTGCTGGCAAAGACAGCAGGGACCAGACTGTGGCAGACACCATAGAGGATGAAACCGAAATCTCCCCTGAAGAAGCAGCAACACAGCAGCTGCTGAACAAAGACATGGAGAACCTGCTGTACACTCTGTCAGCCAGGGAGAGCGCAGTGCTCAAGCTGCGCTACGGCTTGGATGATGGGCGGGAGAAGACGCTGGAGGAAGTCGGGCGCATTCTGCTGGTGAGGCCTCTTCATACATGTGCTGTTGCTGATTGATTTGAGACTGCGTCTGGTTGGGTTAGGGCCGTTTGAGGATTTTTATGAAGTGGATATGTTTACAACCTTGGACCAACCCAGCTGCTACTATTTTGTATCAGATGATCTATATTTTCAATTCACTGACACTGGTCCTAATATACATAATCTTAGTTCTGGGGATGCACATATTGGCAATGCAGCCTGAGCAGTGTTTATTAGTGTAGTTGCAATTGGGGCTACATTTGGGGCTAGCCTTTTCTTTCTTCTCTTGATGCCACTGCGTCATGCAGGTCACACGGGAGCGCATTCGTCAAATTGAATTCAAGGCTCTTAGAAAGCTGAAGGAGCCGCAGCGCTGCTCAGTGCTGAAGAGCTATACTGACCCTTCACAGCCTGAAGCTGGACGCAGGGGCAGATCTATGGGTCTCAGCGGCAAAAGGGGATAGACGTAATAGCTACACCTGCGTGCTGCGTGTGTGTGTCATGACCAATGGAGGCCTAGCTGTTGCAGCTTGGCCCTCACGCAGCACCTACCATGCAGGTGAAGCGGCGGGCTGTGCAGGCAACTCAGACCACGGCTTTCAGGAAATTAAGGGCACATGAAAGGCAGAGTGTGCTACAGGGTCATGTTGCTGTTGCTTCTACAAACGAACTCAAACGCAGACAATGCATGCGCAGAGGCTCTTGATGTATAGCGTCTTTTGTGTGACAACTATCCTGTGTCTCAGGAACGCATTCATCTTTGTATGAGCTGTGGCATTCCCCAGCTTATTGCAGCTGTATCATTGTGTACTAACAGGGCATTATGTATGACCTGACGATTTTTGTCAGCAGTTCCTTGATTTATGCATATGGACAATTATTGCTAAGTACACTAATCTGCTCATTCAGCATGCCAGTCCTTACATATTCTGCTGCTGTTGCAACATATAAGAGACCTGGACGATCTGCACAACATTTGTAGTGATTCGCAACACTCTTCTGTAGTCGCCAAAACCGCACCACCCAAGAGAGGGGTGCATAGGTCGAGCATCGATGTCGCATTTTGCTCATGTGTCTCAATTATCGGTCTGGTCAATCCAGTGATATTTCAGTGCAAACAGCATCCTGACCATATTCTCAACTCAGGTCTGTTAATCGCAAAGTGCC
>JAABUP010009376.1_pt1 | contig 12045 bp, 15 predicted proteins | sample 5559201 | NCBI WGS metagenome assembly JAABUP01 (sample SAMN10711887, study PRJNA513373) | rock metagenome | isolation source: Antarctica rocks | place: Antarctica | reverse complement strand
GATAGTGTTCGATCAAGAAAGAACAGGTGCAGATGTCTTGGCTATGACACCAAACACCAATCCCAAGCACATATACTCTGAAAGTCAAGTATGCCTCTTACTCAGTTGAACAGTCAGCCCAGGCTCCACAGTAAGAAGAAACAAGGCAAGGACCCATCAAAGGCCAAGTCAGCATTCCACACAGAGACAAAGGCTAGTCAGTGCACTAATGATTGAACATTGCAGGCGTGCCAAGAATCAGCAGAGGAGGGTGCACCTCACCCTGGAGCTGCCTTGGTCCGCCGACAAGGCCATTCAGCAGTTTGGCAGGTCCCACAGGGCCAACCAGGCCCACCCGCCCCAGTACCGCCTGCTGTTCACACCCCTGGGGGGAGAGCGCCGCTTCGCTGCAGCTGTGGCCCGCCGCCTTGAGAGTCTTGGGGCCCTTACACAGGTACACACACCATGCTGGAGCTTTACTACCAGCAGATCTGTTCTGTTTGCGTGACTTCTTACCCCAAATCGTTCAGGTCAAGCTGCTGGTCACGCTGGGGCAGCTCGTTGACAACAGGCGCAGAGCATCAATCTGTGCTGGCCTGCTTAACAGCACTCAGTCGTGGTATAGCACATCCTGTGATGCTGTCATCACTGGTGGAGACTCCACAGCAGAGCAGCATTGTACCAGGATGCATTGTTGGTTGCAACACGCTGTGCTGGTTGCGTGCTTCAGTGACAGGTGCAGCATCATGAAAACCTGCAGGGTGACAGGAGGGCAGGGCCATCCCTGACAGCCTTCAACTATGAGTCCCGGTGGGGCCAGTTGGCCCTGAAGGCAACATACAAGGCTATCATGGAGGAAGAGGGGCTGCCAGTGATGCCCCCCTGCTGCCGCCCCAACATGAATGGACAGGCCCCCATGACTCTGCAGCAGTTTCTGGGCCAGGTTGCACAACCTGTTCCTTGCCACACTGTGGATCTTTACCAGAGCAGTTACACACAGCCAGCCTGCGTACAGTGGTCTCAAGCATGGCCAGAGCAGTTACACACAGCCAGCCTGCGTACAGTGGTCTCAAGCATGGCTAGCTCATAATTTGGTGCAGACCTGTGTCTGTTGAACACACATTTTTGATTTCCTTCCGTGATTGCTTGCTCACCCATTGACACACTCGCGTCTCACTTGCTCACCTGCTCACCCAACCCCCTGTTCAGCGCCTCACTTATTGCTTGTGTGTACATCATCTGAGGCAGCTGGAATGCACCACACTTATGGCTGAGTGGTTGGCCATGCCATAAGTACATGTCATAAACATCTGCCAGCGTCAGTTCCTTGTGCCAAGTCTCCGCTGCTTGCAGATCTGAGTTATCAGAACTTCACCAGCCCAACTTGAGACCCTGTACAATCAACTGTCCTTGTTCCTGTTGTCAAGTCATGAACAGGCAGCCAGAGGTGGTGTTTGAGAGGAATTCTTTGTGGTAAACACAGGCTCGAGCCCATCTGCTGAATGTGGGCATCATACGACCCAGGGAGGAAGTGTCTGCCATTGACATCAATGCCTTCCTGTCCCGCCCTGAAGGCGCTCCGCCGTCTGTGGGAAAGATTGCTGACCCTGACAAGATTGATGTGGCGCGATTCCTCAACAGGTACCCCTTTCGGCTGTCATGCTTGTTTGCTCTCTGCATCTGAGTATAGTTTCGTGCGCACAGCTCTGCTTGTTGTCTGTGCTGGGTTGTGTTATGTTGATGCGAGAAAGCCGTCTGCTCGCGTCACTGTGGACATGACAGCTGATAAAACATGAGCTCTGGTAGGCTTTCCATCTGTGCTGATTGCTCATGTTGGACTAGGCAGTGGCAAGCCACAGATGAACGGGGTGAACATGTGCATGCACTGCACATGCTGTGTCGTCTATCACTTGGAGCTGCAAAATGGCACGCTGTATTTGCAAAACCATGTGCAAAAGTTGGGAGAAAATGCAGAGGGAATGAGGACAGTCAAGCTGATTGCATTCTGGTTGGACGGCCATCTCAGACCATTGCTGTGCAGGCTGTTGGGGCTAGCCCCAGAGGCCCAGGGGCAGATTTTTGATTTGTACCAGGCTGTGTTGGAGGCCAGCATACAGCGCGCGCGTAGGGAGGGCAAGTATGATGAAGGCATTGTCGATGTAAAGGGCACAGCTGTCACCCTTGCTCAGCCACCCCAGGTATCCCCTACCTTCTTTAACCCCAGCTGATGACCCCTGCCCTTACCCCATGCTCACCCCTACCCCCCACATGTTCCCTTTCACTACGCAACCATTCAGTCACGCATGCTGGAAAAGCAGTCAAGGGTGTGAAATTTGGCGTCAGCTAATGGCCTCTGAATAAGTTGCTGGTGTTGCAGATCATACGGCGGGATGACAGTACGGGTGCGCCCAGCTTACTGTTCAGAGTGCATGTGGATCGAGGCGTCTCCTGGGAAATGGCTCAGAGCCTGCTCAATGCAGCCCTTGCGCCATCACCTTCCCATGCAGCTCCTGCTGCCGCTGCCTTACGCGAAGCAGCCAGGGCGGGGCGGCAACAGCCAGGGCAGGTCCTATTGGCCCCTTCCTCAGTTCCTGAGGATTCAGAACAGGTCCCAGCAGCCCCCTCCCAATCCCTTGGGGACCTGACAAAGCCCAAACAGAAACTGAAAATCAGGTTTGGTGGTGCGCTGGTCACGGCAGATGATGTCAGCAAACCTGGCAGTAATAGTCAAGACCATGAGCCAACATCGCCTCCTGTTTCTTCTTCAATGACAAAATCAAATCTGCCAGCTGCTGCAACAGCTTCCAGGGTGACAGAGAAAGGCGCAGCATCAGCTTCCTTCTCACCTTCCGCTGGAGCAGATGCAGGGGAGGCAGATGCATTTGCAGATGCACTGGAAACTCATGTCAGCTCAGTACAGGAGCTGCTACAGCTGCATGACATGGAGTCCCAGACTCGCCTGGACTCCCTGGATGCTGCTGCTGCGGAACCAACCCGTGTACAACAGGAGCAGCCTTCCCCGTCCAAAGGTCCACACACAAGCTCTGCTACGAAGCATGCGGCAGCACCGACAGCTGTGGCCACCAGTGATCACTTCTGTGATCCACCTCCAGCCTCAGGCACCCCTCAGCAGATGCCTGACCATGTCAGCACAACTACCTGTGGAGTGCATGTAGGCTTGCACGGTGGTTTAGGCGACGGTACGGCAACTGTTGTGGGAGCGACAGAACCAGGGCCAACCCCATCTGTGAGTGGGTACTACCAGCCTAGAAGAGGGGCAGTGCGAGGGCTGCTACTGGCCCTGGAGGCACAGGGCAAAGGGCAGGTTGCAGTGTATAGGCCTGCCACTGGCCCTGCCGCCAGGCCCATGCGCATTGTGGAGCTCACTGAAAAGTAGGACAACAACTTGGCTGCATCCACCATGCCTCTCATGTCAGCATCAATTTGTCTGCCATGACTACTGCTATTATGTTGCCTGTGAGTTGCTCAACATGCTGATGAGCTTGGGGAGTTTCTGTTGTGGCTCACATCACTTGGTGTTCAGTTCTCTGGAAGCAATGGCTGTGCCACATGCAAGGCGCTGAGTATGTAGATGGTGAGAGTGCAGCAGTGTCCCTGGTCTGGTGACTGGCTAGTCCCAGGGACCCAAATGCAGCTGTGTTTGATGACCCTGTCCTGCTCATGCCATTGTTCACCTGATGAGTAAGCATCTGTGTTTTTCGACTGTGCTTACATTCATGACAGGTATGTGAGAGTTCATCCATTAGAGGCAGAAGTACAATGGCAGCATCAGTATGCATCATCAGGGAACACGCCTGAGAGGGGGGCGGGTGCCCGGGTGGGTTGGCGGGTGAGGGAGCTGGTGCTCATAGGGGGCCTGGTGTTGCCTATCTGGGGCATGGTGGAACGTGCCCTGGTGAAGCAGCACCGGCCTGCTGACCGCCGCATGCATGTCCTGCGTCTGCACACCACAGGTTCACACACCTTCTCTCTGACATGCTCAGGCCAAGCTGCTCCTGTGCTGTGCTGTGCATTGCTGTACTGTGTGCTTTGTATGTTGCTGGTCGACCATGGGTGCATGAACACTGTTCATCAGTCCTGCTGACACTTACTGTGGTAGTGTCAGCAGGAGGGGTGATGCTTTGTAGCATGCAATAGCTGCACGCAGGGTTAGCGCTGCATCTGTTAGCCTAAGCGCACATGCATGGGCCTAGTCAGGCAATAAATATTGCAGCTGGATTGCAGGCGAGAATGCAAAGCGGCTGGTGGGAATGTTGTTGCCAAAGGGAGCAGTTGAGGACCTCCTTGAGGAGCTGCGCAACCAGCAACTCGCTCTTCAAGCAGAGCAAGCTCAGCATGCACAGCAGCCCCATGCAAACAACCATGCGACGTCACCTGAGCTGGCCAGTCAAGCCTTCAGAGGCACTGATCATGTGCAGCAACTTGCTGAGTTCCAGGCCAGACTGCAAAATGGCTTTGGTGTTGCTAGCAGTTCAGTACCTCAGCCAGCGAGCAGACACACATACATGTAGCAAGCTGTCTATTGCTCACTTACTGATCTTGCCAGCTGATACCTTTTGGAGGCCTGACTGCCTGCAGCTGCAGCTCTGCCTCAGAGATCTTCTGTTGTCTTGTTGCTGCCAATTTTGGAACTGTTGTATTATTGCCAGTAGAGTATGACTGCATAAAGTGCAGGCTATGCAGTCTGGCTTGTGCAGATGCAAAATTGATTTTGCATCTGCTTTGTACCCTTTACTAGTCCGATTTGCTCGTGGAGATGTCGCCTTTTTCTGTTCTGTTTTTTTAAAAGTGGTTTTTATGAATCTGGTCTGTCAGAATTGTGCAGCTTGTTGAATTTTACGCAACATGTACTGTTGTCAGGCTGCCCTACATTTGGCTCTGCTCTCATTTCATGTCTCAGGCGCATGATGTTTCGAGATATCAGATAATGTATGTTTGTAGCGGGCATGAATGGTGCACGTCCCACCTGCCAGAATGACAACATGTATACATAATGTAACGAAGTCAAAGGAAGCAGTTGTATCCAACTCTATGTACAGCACAGCTGCGAGCTACAGTGTTTGGCCTTGCATGACAAGCTTAGCAATCCTACTACTGTCCTCCATGACGACTGCATATCAGAAAGGTAACACTTAGCAAGTGGGTTCTTGCGCAATTGCCAGTGTTACTGCATAAGAAAGCATCTCTCAGAATGTAGGCTTGGTCACTCTCAATGGCTTCTCGTCACACAGCCAACGGTGGCCGTAGGTGCATGGTACAGACTGCGCATCAGCTCAGCAGAAGCACGCTGTTGGCTAACATCCACAGTCCGAGCCTTGAACTCATCGTGATATGTTGTGTCATACAGCGGCACACAGTTGACAGCTTTCTTGCCCAATGGGATGGTGGTTCGACATCCAGCTGCTTTGCTGGATTCCCTTTCCCTGGAGCAGAGTGCACATGAGCCATGTTTAACCAGCACAAAACAGGCATGAATGACACCACAAGGCATGAATGACATCACAATTTGCCCTCAGTTGCAAGCAGCTTTGCATCGACTGCTGTATAAGGCATCACACAGGAAGCTGACAGACTTGTAGACCAGCAATGCCTGCCACATGCTTTGATTGCCCCACGAGTGACACATGTGCATGCAAACATGACATGTATGCTTGCCTTTGAGCTGCTGCCAGCATAGCAGCTGCATCGCCCTTGAATGCATTAGAGCAAAAGGACTGCCCGTAGCGTGTCTCATCCAGGCCGCTGCGCTGTGCATCAGTGTGAAGCTCGGCAGTGCCTTGCAGCAGGCCAGCAGGCACAGGAAAGACTGCCAAGTGAGCCCGGTCCATGAGGGGGTCCAGGCTACCAAAGGGGCATGTCACCTGTATGGGTTTCTGTGCCTGCGAGACACCGCACACAACACTGTGCAATGGATGCACCCCATGGCCTTTGTCCCTGTGAAGAGGAAAAGCAGCAAAAATCCAAGAAAGGGGTGCAGATGTGGTAGCCTTTGACTTCTTGGAGACCGCATGCATTGGCATACAAATTATAGAGATTCTAATGGATTTGGGTTTCGACAGCAAGACACACATATTGCACTCTGCACATTCAAAACGAACATGACAACAAACATGTCTTTTGCAAAGTGCTGAACAACCAGAGCTTGATTCTGGCCAGGGTGACGCTTCAGCATCACTGTCAACTTGAACAAAAGCGTACATTTTAAAATTGCCAAACAGGCATGATGCTCACCTCTGCATGCTGGTGGGCAACAGTCTGTACAGCGGCCATGAGCTGAGGCATTGAAGCGCCGTGCGTATCACCATATGTGCTTTTCACTGTGGCAGGAGCACCCTGTGACAGGTTGATGCTGCTCCTGAATGTGCCTTTGCTGGCAACAGCATTCACATTGATGCCTCTTGGCCTTGATGCAGACTGTAGCTGCAGAAAAAAGACCATGTTTGAGCATGTACTGTGTCAAATCTATCTCCATATGCATCAGGCAATGTGTGCTTGGGCAGTGATGCATTTGATGGCAGGCTGCGGCAACAGAAAGTCGAGCACAACACAGGCGGAATGATGCCTGGCTTACCTGACATGCTATGTGAGTCAAGACAACAGTGTTGTACTGTGCACAGCATGAGTCGACTGGAGAACACTCAGCACACCAGCAGCAAGTCAGTAACATGGCACTGTACCGTCAGCCGTTGCAACTGCAAAATGGACTGATGTAAGGAAGCCATGTAACAAGCATGGTGGTTGATGCAGTATGTACACAGTACAGGTGGTGGGGTACTGGTGGGGTACCTGAGGTACAGCTGGCTCATCCAGCGCTGCAACCTGTGGTGGAGTCTGTCCCATGGGGCCCTTGTCATCAGCCTGTCACATGTCAAGCACCAATCAGAAGCTTTGATGATGGTGGGCGCTTTGTACAGCAGCAGAGACAGAATCTCAGGCCTCTCGGTGCAGCAGATTTGCTCTTGATTTGTGAGAGGACCAAAGATCAGTAGGCGGGCAAGCAATGTGCAATCTGAGCTATTCTGTAGTGTCTGCATGCAATGCAGACAAGCAATGCTGACGCCAAGTATGCAAGAGCCAAAGATTTTGCTTGACAACAGTACTAGTCAGTTCAACTACAGTACTAGTCAGTAAACCTACAGAATTAGTCAGTAAACCACAGAACTAGCCATTATAATATACACTTGCACCTGTGACGCAGTGCACCCTGATGTGCAACGCAGGATGGTGACTGTGTGTATGACCATGAGGGGTGAGCCTACCAGCAAGGCAGACTGATCTTTGTGAGTGGCAGATGCAGGAGTGCCCGGCATGGTCCCTCTCTGCAGTTCCCTGTCTACCTCCTTGCCGTCACCAAAAGGCACCTGCCGGGTATGGGTGCTGTGTGACACTGACTGCCAATGAGGCCTGCGTGACCATCCATATGTTGTCACTTGCTCATCTCCGGCTGCACATTGTGTGCATGAATACACGCATGCATTGTGATGAGGCATGCTATTGCAGTCATGTAGTCACCAGTGGCAGCCTCGACATAACACACTATTGAAACAAATCTGGCACAGTGATTGTCTTAGCCAGCGAGACTGGCAGCAGCAATACAGAATTTTCATGTGCACTGGCCACATGGCCTTATGCTGCATAGCTTGTGCATATGCACAGTTTCAAAACATAGCATGCCCAAACACAGAGCATGTCCAATCTTGTTTGTCTGGATTTCTGAAAACCTCGTTTGTCACCATGTTTAACAGAAAACATACGGATCTATAAGACTAGGCCGACAAGAGGCTGACAGAATCATGCATGTCAGACAGCCTGTGTGGCACTAGCCTGTACACACAAAGTGCAAAACCATCATACCTGGTGGGACTGAAAGAAGGATGCAGGTCAGACACACTGAGTGGCACAATACACACAGAGTCCAGAAGCATCTTACACGGTGGGACTGACAGTAGCATGCAGATCAGACAGCCTATGTGGCATTATCCAGTACAAAAGTGCAAAAGAATGCAGGAGCATGATACCCGGTGGGAGTGACAGTAGCATGCAAGTCCCTGAGGAGCGCCATCATGTGCCTCTTGTCACCAGGAGCAGCACACTGCATCCACTGCTCCAAGTCCTTGGCAGCGTCAGGGGACAGCAGGTCTGCACTGTACAGCTGGCTGCGCCCCACCCACTCCAAGAAGGACCCATCCCACACCCCATCCATGCTACCCCAGCCCTGCATGCATGAGTGCATGTGGGTCGTTCAGCACAAGCCACAAAAAGTTAATGGTGCACCAGTTTAATCAGCATACTGCATGCTGCCACAAGCCTGCACCTGTGGTTGCCTTGTCAGAGGAAGAAGCTTGGTGGCGTGTCAGGTGCTGTTCACAACTGCCTAGATGGATCTGAATGTTGACTACAAGAGCAGATCACTGTCAAGAGGGTTTGCAGGCAGATAACACAAAAGTGCTGCTAGCATCGACACCATCAGCGCAGATGCATGACCTGACTTGCGTCCCTTCTGAACAAGATGCTTGTGAGTGCCCCAAGGCACTTTGGCAGGCTACATGGGTGCCCGTCTAGCCTGAGCAAGAGGGGAAACCCAACATAAGCAGCAGCTCACCGCATCCTGCTTCAGCCTGTCATTGCAGATAGTATAGGCAGACTTGAGCTGCTGCTTCCACAGGTCTGGGTTTCCCTTCAAGGTCTCACCCACCACTGACTGCAAGGCCCTGCTGTTACTCTTGTGGGCCCGCCCAGCTGCTGCTGCCTGCTTGTACAGCTCAGGGTAGGCATCAGCCAAGCCGTGGAAGCTGTAGTATGTGGTGTCACCCAGGCCGGCAGTCGGCAGGACAGATGTTGGCGATGAGGGCTTGCTTAGAGTAAGCACTGTGCCTTTGTCATGCAGGTCTGCCCCCTCTGCTGCTGCTGCAGCCCCCTCTGTGGCTGGCTGGGTGCTGCCGGCCTTCTTAGGAAGGGACCCAGTACAGGCACCAGTGCTGTGATCCTGTGAGCAGCTTGCGCCTGCTGCTTGCTCAGAGCTTGATACAGCTTGCAGAGGTATGTCTGCTGCTGCAGCGTTTGCTGCATCAGCTGAGCTGATGCTTGGTAGCGTGCAGGCTGACTGACTCAGGCCAGAGGGCGAATGCAACAGGCTTGGCTGAGTGGAGAGCCTGCGGGCTCTGCTGGGAGGTCTAGAAGGGTCTGGAACAGGGACATGGGTGGGTAGGCCCTTGTGCAGGAGGGCAAGGCGCCTGTCAAAAGGGGAAGTTCCGCCCTGCTTACTGCCAGCAGTAGAAGGCCGGCTGTTTTGCTTCTGTATTGCTGCATGCTTGGACGGCTGCCGGCCCGCCTGTGCACTGCAAGACTGCTCCTGCTGCTGCTCTGTAGCAGTGGGTTCTGCAGTAGGGACCATGCAGCAGCCACTGACAGAAGCATCTGGAAGCAAGTCAGCAGCAGGTAAGGACAGCTGTGCTGTGCTGTGTATGTCACTATCTTTGGCACCAGCCTTTTGAGCTGCTGCTTCAGCTGAAGGTGCATCTGTTGCTGCTCTTGAGCTGCAGCACTGTGCAGAATCTACAGGCTGATCACCTGCTACCTTGGAAGGGCCTGCTGACTGGACAGGTAACAGCACAGCTGTGCCAGTGCCACATTCGGCTGGGCCAAGTAAGTCATTTGAGTCTTCACAACCTGCCTTTGACTCTGGTGCTGCCGCCTTAGCAGGCTTCCTGGGCAGAAAGGTGTCAGAGCTGGGAAGCGGTGGGCGAGCCCTGCTGGGAGGCCGAGCAAGCTCTGCTTTTTTGACAACAGCCTGCTTACTTGCTGGCAGGAAAGTGCTGGCACTCACAACAGGCTGAGAGCTGCTGTTTGCAGAATCACACAAGCTACTCCCTCTTGACAAGCCTGTGTCATCAATTTGCAATGTCACGGCCAGCTCTGCACCAGTCATGCATCAAATGCAAAATGATGCAGGCAAGAGCCAAGGTGCAGCTGTTGCCACGACAAGGATAACAAAGGCAACAAGCACCAAGGCAAACATTGGCAGCTTGATGTGAGAGCTGGATGCATGCAATCATTACACAGGCTACCTGCAGCAGCTGTTGAGGGTCTGTGCCCAACAGCATGCCTCCTTCGTGCTGAAGCAGCAGAAGCTGGCCTAGCAGGAGCTGCAGGCACAAAACGCATGCTGCTCTGATGCTTCAGTTTCTGCCCAACTTCCTGAGCATGAGCTGTCTCAGTGTCCAGCACTGACGTGTCTGCTGACTTGCGCTGCAGCGGCTGCACTGATGGTACTTTGACTGGTTTGACTGTACAGATGCTGACAAGATGCTTGAAGTTCTCACGAAGTACAGGGGTGTTGCCGTGTTTGTCGAGCCACGTGAACACCTGCCATTGACAGAAAGCAGTTTGGGCAGACACTAACAAGGGGTCGCGCTGAAAGCTGTCCAGCCAGCGTCAGAAACCCTTGCAAGGACAGGCCTTCACAACTCAAGTCCAACCAAACCTCTTGAGCATATTCCGGAGACTTGAATAGTGACATGGACATTGTGGGCTCCAAAGCGCGTTTGTTAGTCATGTCTGCGCTTCCGACCATTGGCTGAGATCGCTTGACCCTTCCACTCGATGCTATACGGACATGCCCGTCACGCCATCCGACAAATGTTACAAAGCTCACGCTTGGTATCGACACTGCGGCAGGTGTTCACCGTGCTCAACATCCCCTGTCCCAGGATAGCACCCTTGCGTCGAGGTCGCCGGGCGAGAATGCTGTGGAAAGCAGTGCATCCGGACAACTCCGCGTCCTATGAAACATACACTGAAGCCTGCATGCCGCCGGGCGACTAAATGACGCAGGCTCTGCAATGGCAATCTCAAGGTTGCATTAGACATCAGGTTCACGCGTGGGGTCCGTACGGGGTCCGTACAGATCTCCGTAGCTAATCAAAAAGTGGCAAGCACAAAGCTGCGTGCGAAGCGCACACGCGACGTCAATAGCGGTGCGGCCAGGAAGCGTCAGCAGACCAGCATGCGCACTCACAAACGGGAACATAGCCTTTGAAAATGATCAAGCTACAGTCCGCTGACTGATGCTCAAGCTACAGTTCGCTGACTGAAGCAGCAACTTGAGTCAAGAATGCCAGTGTGAGCAAGTGGCCAGGTTAAGGGCTGTGTGGCCAGCAAGGCTTGTAAAAAGCGATACCCTGGGAAGGCCACATCTGCCGCCAAACAAGGCCAGCTGTCCTGCCTCTCACACAGATCAAGCTTGTGCAAACCAAATTTAAGTGCAAGCACCTGCAGAGGCTCACACAGCATACAACAGTGCCTATGCAGAACTTTTTACCAAAATTGGTCCTCCCCTTGCCTTTGACAAAGACTGCTGACTGTGCAAGGAGCTTTCTTGCTGAGCAAAGGCTACTCCATATTTTGAATTGAAGTCTGAGTCTGGTGACATCAGCATTGCCCATGCCCCAGTACATTGATCCGGAAGGTGTGTGCAATTGGAGATGCAGCAGAATGCTGTCTGCTACTGGAATGCAAAACGGCTGTAAACCGAATGACCTTTGATGGCAGCTGTGTACCGAACGCGTCTTAAAGCTTGCCCAGTCTGTGTGTCAACTGACCGTGTGGTCTTAAGAAAATGGGATTTTGTTGAGTGACTTCGAGAGCTGTACATGAGCCAGACATGTGCTTTTGCAAACAATTGTGCACATGGTTCTGCCTTGAGTGCCTATACCGCTGAACAGCACGTCAAGATACAGCGCTGTATCTTGCTAGCTAGCTGCACATGTCAAATGCAAGCGACGCCATTGATGCATAAATGTCTGTGGACAGGCTTTTTGAATCGAGCGGCCACAGGTATCAGGTGCCAGGGATTTTGAGTAATTGAATATGAAAAGCACCAAGAATTTCACAGTTATCACGCGCTACAATGCATATATCATTTTACATACATAGTTATATCAGGCAAGTCAGCTTGTGTATGTCCTTGGAGCAGTGTTTGGTACCATTCTGGCCCATCTCAACTTTATATACATACAATACCATTTATACTGTGCTGTGACTTTA
>JAABUP010009374.1_pt1 | contig 12048 bp, 19 predicted proteins | sample 5559201 | NCBI WGS metagenome assembly JAABUP01 (sample SAMN10711887, study PRJNA513373) | rock metagenome | isolation source: Antarctica rocks | place: Antarctica | reverse complement strand
TTAGTCTTAGGGTCTTAGTAAGCAACTAGACCATAAGACCTTAGTATGAGTTCAACTCATGACATCACCTCTTTCTTTCTCTTCAAGGTTGTGCCTTAAGTCTCTGAAAAGGTTGTTGTATGGTTGTCAATGTCTGTTGACACATGTTTGCCTGCTTTGTACAGGTAAGGTTTGCAGATGAAAATTTTTTCATTGCTTGTGTGGTTTTCTTCGACAATTCACTTGAGCTTATCTGTCAGTGAAGTGAGTTATAAACCCCTCACCTCACATACAACTTTTTTTTTTCTTTCTTCTTCAACTTCTTCATTCACAACTTTTGTATGTGAAACCTCTCTTGATTGATATGTCAGCACTGACTCTCATACAACAAGCTCAGCAGCAACAACATCAACAACAACAACAATGTAAGTGTTATACAGGTACATGTCTCAAAGCTGACAGCTCACAGAGCCCTCATTCTTTATGATGCATATGTTGCTGTTCTTGTTCTTGTGGCTGTTGACATTGATTCAGTTCTCTTTGTTGATCAGCAGCAGCTCATTCAATACACTCACTTTTCTCAGACAAGAGTCATCCTTGTGCTGCTCAGTGTGAATGTTCTGTTTGTACAGCTACACATCACATTGAATCAGATAAGAACTCATCAGTTGTTGTACATCAATGCAATTCTGATTTAAAGTCAAGATGTGTTGATTTCTGTCGGTTGTGTCAACTGTCAGACACACAGTATGGCACTCTTTTTGAAACATCATCATACATCAGAACATTTTAATGAGTGTTGTGATAACTGCAAGTGGTGTGACCATGCATGTTGCTGTTTCATATGCAACAATGACGTTCTCATTGTCATCTCAAATGATGAGGACAACAACAATGATGTCAATGAGAATGAGCCTGCTGCTCAGCCAAGAAGAATCACATCAACACTGTTGTCAATGAGGGTGGTCATCATCTATGTCGCCCCTTAAATATGTACAACTCTTCTTTCTTCTTTGCACTGTGCTTGTTTAGTTGTACGGGCTGTGTGTGACACTTATAGAGCCTAGTTGTATGAGCTGTGTGTGACATCTGAGCAGTGTGCCTCATCTCTTCACAGTGCTCAGAACAAGTAGCTTTGACAAAATCAAGAAGGCACCATTAGTAATTAGCATAGTAATAAATCAAATAAATTCAACACTAAATTTTGAACTCTGTACAATCCTCTGAACTCATGAAGCACCTCAATCTTCTTTTGTACAGTTAAGATTTAGCTATCTCAGGTTGCATTAACTCTCATCAGTTTAACATCACTGTGTCTTTCAGAGTGAACGTTGATTCTCATGTGAGTCAGGTATAATTGACTCATTTCATCAAGTACTTCTTCTTGAATTCTTCTTTACATCATACAAACCTCTTCTTCAGAATCTTCTCTATCTTAAACTCTTCTTCATTGCTTACAATTTGTGGTGAGGGTTGTGAGTCTGTCATACACTGAGAAGAAAGAGCATTCATGACTGCTGATTGAAGCATGACTGAGTGAAACACATTATGAATACTCAGCAGTGTGTTTAAACAGAAAGAATGTGAGCTGATCTTCTTAACAATGGTGTACTTGACATTCTTTACATCAAACTTCTTGCACAGATGATCTGTATGTATGTTCTTAAGATTTAGTCAGACTTTGTCTTCTTTCTTGAAGTTGTATGACTGCTGTCTCTTTTGATTCACTGTTTCTTTCTGTACCTGTTGAGTGACAGTTATAGTCATCTGTGTTCACTCTGTGGCTTCTTTCATCTTCTGTACAATCTGATCAGCTTTCTGTACTGAACTTTTTTCACACTGTACAAGCTTCAACTCCTCAAATAGTTGTAAAGGCTTCATGTGATACCCCTGAGACAGAAAGAAGAGGCTTACTCTCATTAAGGCAGAGTCATGGTTGTTTATGACTAGCTCAGCCATGAGAAGCAGGCTTGCTCAGTTGTTCTGACTATAATTTGAGAATGTATGAATGTACAGCTCAACATTCTGGTTCATTTGCTCAGTTGCCCTGTCAGTTTTTGAGTGGTATGCTGTGAACACTCTTCATATGATCTTCAAAAGTTGACAGACTCTTTTTCATAGACTGCTCACAAACTGAGTGCCTCAATCTGAAACTATTGCAGTAAAAAGCTCATGAGCCCGATAGAAACATTGTATGAATGTCTGAGCCACTCATTCTGCAGTCATATCCTTGCACAGTTCAAGTATCACTCTCTTGCTAAGACAATTCATAATTATCAGAAGGTTCATACAACCCTCACTTGATGGTAGATCTACTACAAAATTGATAAATATCTTTTGTCAAATCTGCTTCAATACAGGTAGAGGCTTCAAGAAGCCTTGTCAGTGGTCTTTTCAGCTGTTGTTCATACAGCATTTGTCACAATTTCAGCAGAATGTGCAGACATTCTGTAGCATCTCAGGTCAAAAGAACTGTTGTGATAAGAGAGCATCAGTTACATCTCTTTCTGAGTGTTCAGCCATTGTTGAGTCATGTGTATACTGAATCAGTTTTGTACAAAGGGGTTCTGATGACAACACTCAGCGCCTTTTGCAAAAGAGTAGCTTTTCTTCATCACTCAAGTAGCATTCTGTTATGAATACCCTCACTTCTAGAACAGTAGAAAACAATCTCTGTTTCTCATGAATTGTCTGACAAAGCTTATTGTATGACTCATCTTCTGCTTCAGCATTCACTCATATCTGTTCAAGATCTGTGGTCTCATTTAACAAGTTCTGATCTTGTACAAGCACAGGGATCAATATGTCTGCTACTGTCATTGAGGCAGCCTGTATAGGCTTGCTTATCATCTCAGAACATATCATCTGTGTCATATGATGTTGTACTCTGTTGTCTGAGAGGTTCATTGACACATTCTGCTTCTGTCTCAATAGAGCATCTGCTCTCTCATTCTGCTTGCTCAGCAAGTATAGTATGAAGAAGTTGTATCATAACAGAACTAAAGACCATCTCATTTGTTGCTCTGTAAGCTTTCTGACTGTCATAAAGTATTTCAGATTTTTGTGATTTGTGCAAATCTGAAAACTTAACACACTTCTCAATTCTGCATCTCACTCTTTCAAGCATTGTATGATGATCAGCATCTCTTTATCATAAATCTCATAATTGCACTCTACAGATGCATTCTTCTTTAAATAGTAGACACAGGGCCTTCACACATCATTCATTAACTGCAACAGGATTTCACCTATGCATCAACCTGAGAAATCTGTTTTCATCACAGTTGTACATGTATGATCAAACAGAACTAGAATCAGCGCTGAAATGAACATAGTCTTTAGCTTCTTGAAACCTTGATCAGCTTTCTCAATTCACTTAAAAGATGTGTTCTTTTGTATGAGAGCCATCATTAACATAATCAGATTAGAAAAGTTCTTGATGAACTTTCAATAGAAGTTTGCAAAGTCTATGAAACTCTGTACACTCTTTACTGATTTAAAGGCTTGTCAGTTCATGATTGCCTTCATCTTTTGAGGATTCATTTGTACACTCTTTCTCACTTTCAGAATGAACTTTAAATACTTAGTTGACTTGACTTCAAACTCACATTTGTCAATGTCAATTTGTAGGCTGACTTCTCAAAGTCATAGTAGAATCTTTCATACATAATTTCGGTGTTGATGCAACAATTCATCAGTGAAAATGAGAATATCATTCACATAGACTGAACAAAACTTATTCAGAAAGTTCTGCAAGACCCAGTTAATATATCTTTGAAAGGTGCTCAAGACATTGGCTAGCTCAAAAAGAGTCATCATTCATTCATACAACCTGTACCTTGTACAAAACGCTGTCTTTCATTTGTCTTCTGCAGCAATTTGAATCTTGTGAAATGCCGCTATGACATTCAACTTGATGTATCATTGAGCTTATTTGATGTTCTGTAGAGTCTCATATATCAATGAAAGAAAGTAACAATTCTTTTAAGTGATTCAGTTCAAATCACAGTAGTTTACACAAAATCAAAGTTCATCTTCTGACTTCTGTACAAATAAAACAGACACTGCAGCAGATGAGTTACTGACTTGTATGAACTGCTTATTCAAAAGTTCTGTTAGTGTCTTGTGCAATGTTAATAGCTTCTTTCTCATCATGTTGTATAGAGAATCTCAGAGTACTTTTGACTCTTTTTCATTCATCTCTTTTAGTTTGATTTGATGATCTGTGCCTTCTTCTCTTAAGGGTGACAACTTTTCAGTCATTGTATAATTGAACACATTTAAAAACTCATGATAATGATCAGAAAGTATAGTTCTTGAGTCAGTCTTCTTCTGTGAGGTTAAGACTTTTTCAATATCAGTCATGCTGATTAAGAACACCTCAATTTTCTTCTGTTTTTCTTCTTTCTTCTGTATAAGGTTTGTAAAGAATGTAGCTGACATCATAACATAATTGAACTCACTCTCAGCAGAAGCTTCTCTGTTCTGTATGATAGTTTCTGTGAATTCAATCATAAGAAAGACTCTGTCTGCATTCAATATGATCTTGTTCTGCTTCATTCATGATAGACTCAGTATAAGGTTGTAGAATGCTAACTTAAAAACAATATAAAAGAATGCTCTTAACTTCTGATGTCTGTTAATATCAATTTGTATGACAGCTACTTCATTTACTGATGAATTTGAAGATTCATCAAACTCTGTAATCATACAAGGTCTTATCTTCATGCACTGTAGATTGTGATTTTTAGCAAAGCAAGAAGTAATTATTTTATAAAACAGACACTCTGTGTTGTACAAGGTATGTTTATATGACTTCTTATTGATTAATGTTGACATAGTGAAAAGAACACTGTTCATCTGATTCTCAAACTTCTTTCAGCTTTTATCACATCTCATACACTCTCAGCTGCAACTTTTGTTTAAAGCTACTCTTTTTCAAGTTCTTCTCTTCTTCTGTCACTTTCTTCACAGTTTCAGCAGCAGCAACATTGATGATGCAAGATTGTACAGCAGACAGAAGTTTGCAGTTCTTAATAAAGTGGTCATTGTTTCTGCAGTGCATGCATAGTTGTTTTGTATGATGTTCTGTCATTTTCTTCTCTGACACTCATTGTGCTCTGTGTCTCTCTTTAGTTTCTGTAACTGTGACAATGACATGCTCAGTGAGTTCTCAGTTTATGTTGTTTGTGTGAGACTGTTACATGATGATGATAGTTGTTATACAACACTCTTGAGTAACAGCCTTTTAAATTGAGTTTAAGTTGTGATTAATCTGCTGTAGCAAGATAATGTACTCATCATACAACACAGAAATTGAGATAACAATCAGAGCTTGCATGAGTGTTATGTTAAGACTGTTATTAAAAAATGTTTTCTTGACAGCATCATCTCATTTTAAGCCTTCTGCTTTTAACAGCGTTTGTTTAAAGGTTGTCAGATGTCTAGTAAATGATTTTTTCTTTTGTTTTAAAGCTTTTAAGGTACAAGTCATTCTTTTCTTTGATTCTGAGTCATTGTACACATGTCAAAGCTGATTGATCAGCTTCTCAATAATTATACAGTTTAAAACTTCATTTGACTTAATACAAGCCACAATTCAAGATGTGATCTGACTTAAAGTCAACTCTTTAAGCTGACTGTGTAAGTATCAGAACTGCACACTGACATTGTTATCTGACATGTTCACATTCAATTTAGCAACAATTTGTTGTAGTCAAGGTCTGAATTTCACTCTCTTTTCTTCAAATTTAAGTGAATCAGAAAGACACTGTTTTAAGTGTCAATTCACACTCATTGCTGCTATGAGCTGCTTTAAAGTGAGACTGTTCATACAATTGACTGATTCTTGAGAAAAAGATAATATTGCAACAGCTGATGTTGAAATAACTGTATTTACTGATGTAGCTGACATAAGATTGTCTCAATTCATCACAAAGATGTAAAGAAGATTTATACAAGCCTTTATGTTCTGCATGTTCTCTTCTGTACAACTCTTCATGCTGCATAGTTCTGTTATAAATATTTGCACTTAAGAAGAAATCTTCTCAGCAACAGTCTTTACTTTATCTGTCATAGAGGTTTCTGCACTCATTCTGCACTGATTTTAACAATTGTACAGCAAGGCCTTTAGTGTAGATCAGGTTTAAATGAGAATAGTATTTTAATGTCACAGGTTTGCAATGAGATCAATGCTCAATTGATAATTTTTAAATATAAGAAGAATACTATAAAGAGAAAAAGAGAAGCTTTATATGAAAGCAAAAAGATAATGTGCTTTAGTCTTAGGGTCTTAGTAAGCAACTAGACCATAAGACCTTAGTATGAGTTCAACTCATAACACAAGGTTGCTGCTCAAGCTTCTGACTGCACATTACAAAGATGTAGTATGTGTAGCTTGCTGAAGCATAATGTCAGAGTATGTCTGACATGTGTAGTTTGATTTCTAGGTGTAAATAGCATAATTCTATGAAAATTTGTTGATATTTCATACATTAATTGCATTTCAGGGTAGGGCACTGGCCAACTTGAGGGTGTGGCCAACTTGGGGGTGTGGCCAACTTGGGGGTAGATTACGTTATAGGCCATGCTTATGTAAGCGGCCCACACCGGGAACAGGATTAGCGGCTTTTGGCAAAATTCCCCGCCCTGCATTGTTCACTAGTCATCTGGCCCCCCACAATGTAACTGCTCGCACTGCTCCCGGTCCTTTCATCATTCTGTCTATTTTTCTCCATTACCCTCCGCTGCGCCTTTCAAAGCCTGTCCAAGCTACTCGCCATGCTATAGACAGTAGTGCTGCCACCTTTCCTATTTCTTGGTGCAGGTGTCGCCGTGAGATTCGCAGATAACACAGACCTCTTCGTGTCACTCAGTGGACAATTTCTCGTGATGACCCTTCCCGACCCAGACTCGTCTACAAGCGGTATTCCAAAATCCTCAACTGATGGCATACTACCTCACAGCGCCTACAATCCATGCGGTAGAGCCACCATCGTTTTTGTCCATGGTGCCTGTTCGTCACGCCTCGAGTGGGATCTAGTTACGCCATTCCTTTCACAGTCGTATCATCTTCTCATTCCGGACTTGCCTGGCCACGGCCAATCGCGCAACATTACCCCCTTCTCGGTCGAGTATTCTTCACGGCTTATCCGTGAAAAAGCAATCGATGGCACTGCACATGTCATTGGCCTTAGTCTAGGTGCACATGTGGGCATAGACCTTGCATCACGATATCCGCAGGTGGTGAATTCTATGTTCGTCTCTGGATTCGAGGTCTTCCCACAGCTCGCACTCTCACCTTATCTACCGTACATTCTCTGGGTGATGATGCGGTTGGAGAACTTTATTCCTCGCCCTGTTGTCCGTTGGCTCATGGACGGCGCGGATATCAAACGAGTGGATAAAGATGTTTGTACGCTTGCCCTATGCCGTCAAATAACCAACCCCTTGAAGACCGACAGATGGCCCTCGCCTTGGCCTGCCCGAACCCTAGTCGTTGCAGCGGGAAAAGGTGGAATGATCCCGTCAAGTGATCACCCGCACGATGCAAGGAAGCTGGTGCACATTGGAAATCAATTGAATTCAGAAACGATGGCTTTGACGCAACCCTGGATGAGGCATCCCTGGAATCGACAAGCTCCACTTCTATTTGCTGAGATTGCACGTGCTTGGTTTGAAAGAGAAGAACTGCCGAATGAGTTCCAAAGACTTTAGGCAATTATGCTGGTATGAGGCAATGGATACGCCTCATTTTTAAAGTAGGAGTCAAGGGTCAAGAGTGAGTACTATTCGAAATAATATCTCCTTTGGATTATTACTGAAACAGGAGTAGCGAGCAGTGGGTTCATGTATGACATTTAGAAAGATCTTCGATGAGGCTTGACCACAGTATTTTCGTGTTCGCGAATTTTGAACTGTATGAGCATGTCTGAGCTTGAATAGACCTGAGTACTCCGTTGATGATTGAATCAGATGGTTTCTCGGTAGCTGTCCGATACTTCATTGCTTGTGTTTGTCTAGCTGTTTATCATATTCGGAATTATGCCTCTATGCTCAGCAATCCATATCTCTTACGCCCTTTATGATGATGAGAGGGATGGAAAGCAGGGCCGCGGAAGGCCGCACAAACAATACCTCGTTCAATGTAAACCGTTTTGGGTGGACGGTGGCCGTCTTACGGCGACAGGACTTCCAGCAGACTGGAGGGAAAAGAAGGCGTCAAAATACAGGTGTTGAAATACCGGCGATGTATGACTCATTGTCTACCTCGCGGCCGACCCTCCCCCCCCCCCCCGGACCTGGAATACGTACTAACTAGATATGTGGAAGTTGGGTCTTTCTAACAGCTTGTATGGAACGAGGGTACTAGCTCTGAGTCTGGAGTCTCGGATGAGCTGGTGCCAACACCAACAGCGCTTTGACTGCTTGCTGTCCCCGGCTCATTTGTTCGACGTACCGCTTCCTGAACCCCCCGCCGGAGTGGAAGAGCCTTGGACTTTAATCTCCCCCAGTGCCTTGTCAGAAAATCGGACACGTCCGTCTGGATATGCATGGAACGAGGTGACTCGATCCTTCCGCGGCAACAACAGTGCCGCAGAAGAAACTACGACAGATTCAGCCCCAAAGCCACCGCCCAAATCCAAAGCTGGCAAGAAAACGAAAGCAAAGCCCACAGCGGCAGAGAAAACGGAGGAAAAAGAGAAAGGCACACGCCGCAAAGCCCTTCTCTGAACCTACGAACCTGACAAACGCCTCGACTCCTGGCTGAAAGTGAAGAAAGACTACAATGCATCCGCTGACACCATCGATCTCATCCCAATCGCCGCGTGGCATGGCTCCGGCCGCAAAGCGAAATGGTGGTCACCCATCCTGCTCGCTGTCCGCAATCCCACCACCGGCTCCTTAGAAGCTGTTACCAAATGCGTTTCTGGGTTCACAGACAAGTTCTATATTGCTAATAAAGAGCGGAATAATGAAGATACTGGAGAGAATTTGATTTCGAGACCAAGCTATGTCGAATATCCCGGCCGCCCAGACATCTGGTTCAAGCCGCAAGAGGTGTGGGAGATGGCGTTTGCGGATATCACTAAAAGTCCTGTGTATCTGGCTGCGCTGAGACTTGTCGATGAGGACAGAATGCTCAGCATGCGCTTCCCTAGGTTCTTGAAAACAAGAGGAGATAAGAGCATCGATGAAGCCAGCACAGCCGATTTCTTAGCGGAGCTGTGGTTCAAGCAAGAAGCCAAAGGGAAGACAAAGGCTGTTGACCAGGGAGACTTGGTAGAAGAGGACGACGTGGAATAATAGCTGTTCTCGACTATTTCGCTACCCCGACAAAACAGCCAACCACAGCATTCCCGCCACCGCCCCCGCAGTCACCAGCTCTTCAAAAAATCCGTCTCCGGCGCAAGTTTCTGGGTCTTCAACTCAAAACAATCCGTACATGTCTTCCTCTGCACCTGGGCCGTCTCATCCTCCTCAATCTTCTTCTCACTAACCCCAGCATCCACCTTCAACCCCCTCACCCCCAACGGCATAGTGCCATCCACCGCACTCACAACCGCCCTTGCTACCCTCCTCCTCAAACCCCCTTCACCTTCCACCCCCTGGCCATCATCTTTCTCAAAAGACTCCTTCCTCACACAACTCGCCAGCGCTGGCCACCCCCTCTTCACATGAATGCCATCAATACAGATCTCATCTGGCATACAGCTTTCCTCTTCCCCCAGGGCCGGTGGATCGTGTCCCTGGGAGCTGCTCCCCGCGGCCCCTCCGCGGGGAGCAGTTCCCGTGTAACCGGCGGTGTAAGTTGGACTTGGCCGTGGCGGTTCCTGGCAGTACACGATATAATCTTGGAGGGAGCCGGTGATGCCGGCGGTGTGCTTGCAATGGGAGTGTTGGAATGCGGCGGTGGGGGAGTGGCAGTCGGCGATTGGGCGGCCGAGGAGGGTGAGGGTACTGCGGCCGGTGAGGCTGAAGGAGGGAGCGACTGTTTTTGGTTGATAGTACACCATTGTGCGGAAGGAGGAGGTGAGGTCGGTGCCGTTGGGGGAGAGGATTGTGGTGTTGATTGTTGGGGGGTTTGGGGTGGACAAGTCATTTCTGCGATGGAGGAGGGGTAGAGTGTGAGGAGATGCGAGGGTGCGGAGGGTGAGGGTAGTCAGGAGGATGGTGCTCAGTGAGGAGAGCATTTTTTGAAAACAGGAAAAAAGTGAGATCTAGCGGAAAGTCGTGTACAAGAAAAGAATGATGGCACAATAGTTGAGCCATTCGCATCTTGACTATCGATGATCCTCATATCTACTTACCTTAGAAACAAAACATCAAAGCGTTCCACGGTTAGCCTCATGTTTCGACACCAAAGCTTTGGGCCCCAGTACCCCAAACATCAACGCAAACAGATGCAAGAGGAAGAAATGCTATAAGCGACACAAAAGTTAGACTCATCTCGCTGTCATAATTCGTTCGTCTGGAGATCTCGTTGTCTCGATATCTCAATTCTATGGGAAAGCCGCTACCAGGCTGTGTTTCATGTCACGTCATGCCATCTCATCAGCTATTCGCTTTTCATCAGTAGAGAGCTCTGTCCTTTCCTGTTCGCTTCCTCGTTGCTTCCTGCACTTAGTGCAGACCAGTAATAGATTCTCCATTCTCTCCTCGATCCAGCTCACAATTATCGTCGTCGTCACAGCGTAGAAACATGTCCCTACCTCTTCTCTCTAACATCAACAACCGAACTCCTCGCACTATCCAAACTCCCTCTCGCCCTCTCCTCAGCCAAAGCCCTTCCACTAACCCCACAACTACTACTAGCACTACTGCCCCTCCGCGCCCACCTCACCTCTTCCAAATCAGACGGCTGCAATCTGCTTGCTCTCACGAACAAATTCAGGATATCGGTCAAGCTGACCACACCGAAAAGGCGGCCGAACATGTGCTGCCCTGACAGAGCGGATGCGGAGACTGAAGGGGAGGTGGAGAGCGGTTGAAAAGGCGAGTTTGCTTGTGAAAGAGAGGTTAAAAGGTGGGGTGGGTGGGATGGTGGGTGTGTGATGGAGATGGGGGCGGAGTGGGTTGAGGAGATGAATGCATGGTGGGAGAAAGGCTGGTCGTTGCGAGGAAGAGGGGTGGATGGTGTTGAGGAGCTAGGGGTGGTGCCAGGGGTGGGTTGTCGACGACCCACATTCGGTGAGCTTTCGTAGCGACGAGCTTCGCAACCGTATGCGCGAGGGTCGAGTGTGGATTGACGTGGAAGACGGGGTAGGAGTCTTTGCCGTCGTTCATGCCGCGGGTGGAGAGGATGACGGAGATGAAGTGGATGCAGGTGTTTTCGAGGAGCGGGGCGGAGCTGGACTTTGTGAGGAGCTGTGGTGGCATATGTCAGAGATGGATCGGCTTTCGTTGAGCTGGAGGAGAGGAGTTGTGATTTACCTTGACGTCAACGTTTGAGATGTTGCCCACGACGTTGTATTGATTGTCCACCACGGCCAGCGAGGTGATACCTTCGTTGTTCATAAGACATAGCGCTTCCTTGAGAGGCCGATCGCCGCTGCAGCACCCAGTCGGTCATCTTCGCTCGAGCTTCAAGCTGCCAAGCCATATAATTGGGACATACTTGATCGAGATCGGCTGCTGATTTCCATTCCCCAGCTCCTTAACCTCAATCGGGTACAGCTGATCAATAACCGGAAAGCTCCTCCCGTTCTCACACAGGAACTTCACCAATCTCAATTGACTCAGCACGCCCATCACATGGTTCGTGCCCTCCTTCATTACCAAGATCCGATGCACCCCTCCCCCAAACGTTTCCACCGCCACAGTCAGATCTGCAGAATGCGGCAACGTGACGAACGGCTCTTTATTGCCCAAGCTCTTAGCATCGCGCAAAGGGATCTTCTGGCCCGCTTGCGCTTTCTTAGCCAGGTTCTGGAAGATAGTGAGGTATTCTTCGTCGGGGAAGAGCTGGCCAGTAGCAAAGAGGAGGTATTGGGTAAGGTCGCGATAATCGAAGGTAGCGATAGCGTAGTAGTCGGCCTAGTTGTGGCGGACAAGGAGGACTTGGGCGTT
>JAABUP010009373.1_pt1 | contig 12048 bp, 13 predicted proteins | sample 5559201 | NCBI WGS metagenome assembly JAABUP01 (sample SAMN10711887, study PRJNA513373) | rock metagenome | isolation source: Antarctica rocks | place: Antarctica | reverse complement strand
ATATCGGGGTTTTCCACTACGTAGTAGACTGTCTAGATTTCATGATGATTTGAACATGATTGCCATGATTGGCACAAGCGATCGGCTGTGTTGGCTGGCAGAAACTTGTAAAATCCTTCTTCTTCTTCTCAAGATACAAGTGCTCACTGTTCATAGTATCAGTATAGTAGTACATAGTATCAGTATAGTAGTACATAGGATCATCTAGACGCACTGCCTTTGAGCTTCAGGGTAATCTGGACAGCAAGGCCTTGACGGCCAGCGAGCAGCTGCTGGCAGAAGAGGAGCAGGCAGCTGCGCGAGCAGCTGCTAAGAAGGCCAAGAAACAGAAGCAGAAGGCTAAGAAGCAGGACAGCAAAGCTCAGCAAGCTCCTGCGCAGCCGCAGGCGGAACACACCGGTATGCTGGCAACTGCTTCTGGCTTACGTCCTTCTCAGTCATTACAACTACTCTGTGCATGGAGACGCAAGTCAAAGCTGTGCAAAACCATAACTGACTGTCTGTAGCCTTTCCATCATGTTTGGCTCCAAGCCACATGTGGTACTGACACCACCAATCAAAGCTGCACATGTCAACTGCCGCATTGTCTGTATGAGACGTGCATGACCATGACAGTGTGTGGGCCTTGCTTGTCTGCTTCAGATAAGCCAAGCAAACCTGGTTACCAGACACATGGTTGACGTGTCTGTTTTGTTGAGTCAGCCTTGTCTCACAGACTACACAGGCAATACACAAGCAACAACTCCAGCAGTTGGTGGACCTGAAGCTAAGGCTGACTGCTGCCCACTGAAAGCCGTTCTGTGTTGGCTGCGCTGCAGGTGACACTCCAGACGCTGCCCTGGACACTGCTGAAAGCCCCACTGCTGCATCACAAGGTGATGTTGGCTCTCAACTAGCAGACAGTACAGAAGAGGCGCAGCTTGCTTCTCTGACAGGTGCTTGCCCTTCTATGCCATCTATCTCAGATGCTCTTGCTGCAGCCCCTTATGCATCAGCAACAGTGCCTTGTAGTATACGTGCTGCAACAAGTCACAAGGCCACTTTTGTGCTTGAGGACAACAGCCTTTGTCACTGATAAGCAACATATGTCAGTCTGCAAAACCCATCCACAATATCAGCAGGTGTGTCACATACAGCAGCATCATACACTGAGTGACACAACCTGGGATGCATGCTATGGCAGGAAGTATACAGCAGACCATTGAGGAGCTGCCAACCCCCACCACAAGCCAAAATGGAGGTCTTTCTGAGGCAGGCACTTCATGTACAGACTCGGAAGCTGACACTGTTGAGAGACTATTACAATGTCCACTCACCAAGGTGAGTGCATGATCTCAATAGCTGGCTGCGTGCAGTCTCGTTGTGCCGCCTGGAGTAGTGTGCAACTTTATCTCAAGCAGAAGCAAGCTTGCAATTCTCAGCTTAGCAGATGCAATAGGTCTAGCTGGCATGCATGCATGCCTTTGAAACTGATTAGTTCAGATATGTCACCAGTTGAGAGTGCATGCATTCACCAGACCTGTGTAAAGTATGTGAAATAGTGCAACGTAACGACACACACAGCCTCTAGGTAAGGGCAAATGTATAACAGTGTCCAAGCTCAGGATGATTTGCTACTGAACCAGGGTGGTTTGAGCCATCATGGCCTGCAAGCTTAATGACAAAGAGGGGCAAGCCTGCTGCAAAAATTCCAGCATGTCACCAGCACACATTTCCAGCATGTCGCCAGCACACAGTTCCAGCACGAGTAACAATCTGAATGCACGCATACTAAGAGAAGCTCCCTTGCTTTTGCAGAAAATCATGACAGAGCCAGTGATCGCTGCAGACGGGCATACCTATGAGAGAGCTGCAGTGCAGGACTGGCTGCTGCATCACAAGACGTCGCCTGTCACTGGGGTTTCTCTTGCTCATACCCGCCTTGTGCCCAATGTCCTGATCAGAAGCGTCCTTGCTAGGCACCAGCAACAATTGTGATCTCGTATATTTTCTGTATTTGTTTTAAGGCTAGCAGCAATTGGCTGCCCCATAAGCGTGTAAGTTAAGCAGCCATGTAGCTTATTGCTTGCATTATTACTAGCGCTGTTGATCCAGATTCCAGCCTAGCTGTTTCTGTTTGTCTATGACAATCATCACGAAGTGAGAACTCTGTAAGTACTGTAACACTTGAGGGACGCCGTTTCTAAACCTTTTGTGCGGACATCATATTTCAGGATAGTAGCACATTGTACACATCTTTGGCCATGAATCAGCATAGGAGCACACGTGGCCTGCATGGGCTTAAAAAGATGGGAGATTGTTAGGAGATTGTTGGGAGATTGAAATGGTAGCTACCTATAGGTTGAACCGTTAGCAAATGTGCAGGCAGGCGCGCACCCTGACGCGCTAGCTTTCAATTCCTGCCCCGTGACATTCTGGAGTGCAAGCCAGCAAAAGCCTGAGCACTACCAAGAAAAAAAGCTGAGCAAAAGCTGTGGTTCTGTGGGACCAATTTGACTGAAACGACCAGTTTGACTAGCGGTCAAGAAATGTTGATCACGTTTTTAGCCCACGTGATTGTATTCTGCAGTACTTTACGGCAGTACTTGCACGTGCCGTCATGCGGGCAACTCGTGCACAAGCGATTACCACACCATCCAGATCCTACCAAAACCATTACAAGCAGCCTTTCGTTACCATCAGCAAAGTGCGCTGTCCGATCAAAAGCACAGGGCCGACTGAAACAGCAAGTGCAAGTTGCTGCAAGATCTCCTCACCTTGATTCCGCTAAAAAGCTTGTAGACGACGATGTCTGCGGGAAGCATCCTGTTCGGCCAAACGCCCCTAGTGGTGAGTTTGCGCTCATATTGCTACCATACTCAGCTGGGAAGGCACTCTGCCTTTGCGAATGTCCTAACGATATGCTTTGCCATGCACAGTCCTCTCGTGGACGGCAAGACGTGTTGCCTGTTGGGCGGGCTTTGGAGCATCGGACGCATTTGCAGCATGCGGCCCATAGGCGGTAAGGCACCAGCCTCAAATAGTGCCATTGACATATAGTCCACGAAGGTCCTTTGCAGAATCACTTCATAGGAATTTCGTCGTGTACTCAAAGCAGCATGTCTGACTGACATGCCATCTCTTGCAGACTACACACAGTTTCCGCTTCAGCCTCCCACTCAGGTTCAGCGGCAGCTCTGTCAAGCGCAGTTCTAGAGGCACCAGCTGAAACTCGCCAGACTTCTGGCAGGTAACTTTCTTTCTTGACCTTTGCAGAAGTAAGCAGAAGGAACTGTGTTTGGGTGGCAGACAATATGCATCTTTTTATTTGTTGTGCAAGCCTTGATCAACATCACACACATTGCTGTGGTGCTGCAGACACGCTTCAACTTGCGAACCTTTCAAGCCAGTCACCGGGCCACATGCTTGGTACCGATCTCAGTATGAGGATGTTGACTCGTACTCATATCAACTATCAGCAGCAGACATTGCAGAGCTTGCAAAGGCTGTAGCTGACGTGCGTGCAAAGGGGTTGGAATTGAAGGTAATTCTGCTGCTCCTACTTTTGATCAGGACGTGATGTGGTCAAATGCACAGCTCCACTCATGTTTTGAGAGTATGCAGCTGTCAGCAATTTGGCAGGTTTTGTTGATAAGCTCATTGTTCTGTACAGGATGTCAAGAAGTCTGACTTCGTGCTATCAAAGCTTGGCCCAAAGCTGGTTGAGTTTAGAGACGAAGCAGTCAATGGCAGAGGCTTTGTTCTGCTGCGCGGTCTGCCTGTAGAAGACTGGCCTGTAGAGGATGTAGCAATTGCTTACTGGGGTTTGGGTACTTACTGGGGCAAGGCTCAGCCACAAAATAGATTGCATCATCTCCTGGGCCACGTCAAGGTATGCCAGCTTCGTTGTTGCTCTTTGCTTGCAAACGACTGTCTGCAAAGTCTATTGGCCATCTTTCTCGCTATCACAATTTGGCAGATTGGTGTGTGAGGCTTTGCTTGTGTCACATTTGCTTTGCACCATGCCGCTGCACTGTTGGTATTTCAGCACAGCTGAAGCTCTGGTTCATGTACCCCCAAAAGAAGGGTGGGTCATCAGTGTTGACTGTGACACACAGCTCAGCTGCAATCAGCTCCTTCATCCTCTCAAACCAGGTCCCTCGGTAGACTTGTAGCTGAATTTCATGCCAGTGCTTGTTTGCTGCAGGATGTCAACCCTCCAGGCGGCTGGGAGAACCCAGTAAACAGAGTGTACGCTACACATGGCGCACAGCCATACCATACAGACTCTTCAGATCTGGTGGCCTTGTTGTGCCTGAAACCAGCTAAGGTGGGCGGCTACAGCACCTGGGCAAGCAGTTACTCCATCTACAATTCCTTGCTACAGACTCAGCCAGAATTGGTGGAGGCTTTGGCTGAGGGATTTTACTTGGACCGCAAGGATGAGATCCCTGAGGGGGAAGGTCCATGGTTCAAGCTGCCCATCTTCAGTTGGTACAAGGTCAGTGTTGCAAATTGACGTTCTGTGCATCTGATGTGCTTATCACTCTAAATTTGACTCACAACTTCTCGGACAGATAGCTAGTTTACCACCTCATGATTGGCAAAGTGCATTGTGGTATGCATGCCTTCAGTCGCAATTTGTTGCATGTTTTGTGCAAGCCAAGATAGCATCAGAATCTCACTGTGATGTAAATCAGGAGATGCAGCTCTACTGTCAAAAGATGACATTGTGTTTGTCGTACTGATATCATGCCCTAGTCAGCACGGCAAGGTCAGCGCCTCTCAGTTGATGCAACACATGTCCTGTGCTTGCAGGGCAACCTGATTTCCTACTTTGAGAACAGCTTCATGGCCTCAGCCTCTCGGCATGAGGATGTGCCAGAGATGACAGACCTGCAGAAGCGCGCCATCAAAGCTGTTGAGGAGCTGGCTGACAGTGCAGAGCTGAGAATGGACTATGTCCTCCAGGCCGGAGACATCCAGCTGCTGCACAACCACAGCATTGTGCACGCCCGCACAGCATTTGTGGATCATGATGATGTAAGTGCTTCAGCTATCTCACATGCCAACACTGGTGCACAAACTGTCTGCTTAGGTTGTATGGTGCATCATGTGGCTGCAGGGTAGTTCTACACCATGGACACCATTATTCCAACTGCTTACAACATTTGCTTTGTATAGGTAAGGCGTCAGGTGCATGTGCTTGTGCTGAATTGGTTCATCTTGTTGCAGGAGCCAACTGCAAAGAGGCACCTGATGAGGCTATGGCTTGCCCCTGAAAATGACTGGGAGTTGCCTGAGGCCTTTGGCTCAAGATGGGGTGGGGTCAAAGTTGGTGACAGGGGTGGTATCTATATTCCCAACACTGTCCCAAGAGCTCCTTTGGATGCTGAGATGTGGGAAGTAGCCGAGGAGAAAAGCAAAGCTTAGACACCTTGACTGCACTTAGTGTGTGTGGCAGGTGGAAGACAGTTAATATTGTGTAGCTAATCTTGATTTTGAGAGGCCCTTCTAGGCGTTTAGCTTGAGTGGCATGTCAGCACATCTGTCACTGTGGCATTTGTTAAGCAGGTATCGGTAGTGTGAGTAGCAAACTAGCTGATTAGCCAAAGTGCATGTGCGAGTGCATCAAGACTTCCTGTCATCTTGCCTGTGCTGTTTTGCTTTTTTTGTTGTATGCAACAGGATCATTTTGTATGTATAATTTTGGCTTTGCCGCTCGGATGTAATACCAAACCACCAAGCATTCTGAGGCTTGCTTGTCGAGACTGCATTCAAAATATGTGCAAAGGTGGTGCATGCTGTAGTCAGACCAGAATGTGGAAGAAGCAGAAGGTTACAAGCTTTAACAAGTCTGGCAGCTTCCCTCTCTCGTTTCCTGCAGCTTCACTGACGCCCCAAAACTGGTTAACTCCATACAGTTTGAGCAATGCTCCCTCAACCACCATGGGTGGCAACGCTCTCGGTGCGACGCGCCCAAGGCTGTCGAGGCAAGCCTACAATGATGTCGTGACGGAGTTGAAAACGCTGCTCGTACCGAAATTCTATGGATGCGTTGAGCAGCCTCGCAGCTTCGCATCTAAAACATCCTTCGGCGATGTTGACCTGCTAGCAACTCTGCCTTGCAGTCCTCTGGACCCCGTCAACGATGTTGGTAGCACAGCTTCATCAGTAAACGGGAACATCCTGTCTTTTGAGTTCCGAGGCTTTCAGATCGATATAATCCAGGTTTCGGAAGAACTGATGGAGCTGGCACGTTTCTTCTACGGCTACGGGGACACGGGCATGATTTTTGGCATGTTTACACGCAACATCGGGCTCAAGTTCGGAATGCAAGGGCTGACGCTCAAGTGCGAGACATACAAGATCAAGTTGTCACATGATCTGAATGCCATCTTGCAATTCTTGGGTGAGTGTCAGGCAACTAGCGCAAACACTTATGTCCTTGTCGATCTGAAGCACCTGAATATGTGCAGCAGGTATATGTGCTGTCCATCTGTTGTGGTTATCATGGTTCTGTGCAGGTCTTAACTATGACTACTGGCGCCAAGGCTTTCAGACGCAAGAGGAAATGTTTCGGTTCATCCAATCCAGCATATATTTCCGACCCTCCTTCTTCTCCAGACAGAACCCAGAAGTGCTAGAGCTGGATGCTCTGAAGCGTACAAAGGGTAGCAAAGTGTTTGAGAGTCCAACCATTTGGAATCATGAGGCGCGCCACAGGCTAGCTGAGCGTCCTATGTTCAGCGCTTGGATCCATTATGTAGAGGGCCTGCCATTGAATCAGGACAGGATAGATGCTGAACAGGTCAAAGCTGCAGCTCTAGATGCTTTCAGCAAGCAAAATGAGCTTCGCACCGTAGAGGAGCATCTTGCTTTGACTAGAAGAGTCAAAGCCAAGTTCAATGGTGCACTTGCCATGAAGTGGACAAATCATCAAGTGAAAGGAAAAAATCTGGGAGTTCTAATGGAGTCATTCTCATCACGTTATCCCAAGGCAAAAATTGACCAGATGGCTGAAGACCAAGTCCAGGATGCTTTTGTGGACTTTTATAAGGAACACATGTGACTTTGTTGTTACAGCATCTGACGTACACTCTGTATGCTCGTGGAGTGGTGTCACTGTGTGTAGATTAGAGAATACATGTAGCCCTTTGACAGCTAGACTGACCTGCGACAACAACATTGGACCTTTGTTTGACACACACTTTCTTGCATATTGGAAGCTTATAGCATCAAGGTATATATGCTATGCAGCAAGCTCCTTGGAAACTGACATATAGTACAGGTCAATGACAGAGGTGGCAGCCCTGTCTTGTGCCTCAGTCATGCACATTTTGTGCCAGTTGCTGGCAGCTTGCCAGCCCAACTTGTAATGTGCACACCGCCAAGCATGAGACCTACACAAAGGCCAATTTACAGCAGTGCTGCGCCCGCCATTCGAAACGTGCGCAACATGAAGCATTAGCTACCTACCTACAAGGCTTAGCCAGAGAGCGTTACCCTTCCAATATTCTGATATGAACTGACTTTGCTGGTTTGATTGTACACACTCAGAAGTCATCCTGATTAACACCAGACAGCAATGAGCGTTGAACATGCTTGCCGGTACAGCAGCATAATTGATGAAACCGAGGCACCTGCTCCTGCACTGTACAGCCAAAAGTTTTACTGCATTGGGATGAGATGCACATCCCAGATGACGATGGAAGCTGTAGGTTCAACGCAGAGAGCTCTCGAGTCAACATGGCTGACAGACTACATGGTACTCAGCCCATGAGTAGTGATTGCTCCCAAGCTTTGTTTGTTGTCAGCTGGTATGTCAGTAATCAACAACTGCATGTGCTTGAAACAAGATCTGTACTCTACTCTACTCTACTCTACAGCCGTAAATTACTGACTGAAATCTTTATTACTAACAAGCTTGCATTTCCACACTTCCCCATTCCGTGATAAGACATGTTGGACAACCGTTCCAAGGATGCTGAGTGGCCAGAGTATAATGCTGTGTGTGGCTTGAACAGCAGTCATTTGTGCTGCCATGCCAGCTTACATGGCACCGACTACCCAGAAAAACCTTGGCAACACCTTTGTTGCCTGCCGCTTTGGCAATGGCGGCATCAAGGCCTCTGTCAGGAACATGGGGTCCATAGCTTGCAGCCTGGACTATGCATCTGCTTAGAATTTGCAACAAGCAACTCTGCAAAGGAGTTGGCAATTGCAGTCAGCACCAGCATCCTTTGTGGCACCTGCTGCAGCAGCAGCTGCCTCAACTCCTCAGCAGCAGTGATGGCTTGGCACCCGATGCAGAAGTGACAGCAGCTGAAGCAGCACCATGGGCATGCCTCAGCTGCTGTCAATGCACCACAAGAGCAGTCTGACAAAAAAAAGCAACAGCAGAAACACCCACTTGCCACTTGCAAGGGCAAGGCCAATGCAGCCTGAACATTGCTGTCTGTAGACTCCCAGAATCTGCAGCCTTGCATCCAGGCAACGTAGAAGGTGATAGCAGGCACAACAGCCTTGGTCACAGGTGATCTTTGCCAAGTAGTACTTGCAAACCAAGAGTACAGTACAACCTGATGCCAGAAAGACAACAACTGCTGCCAGACCAAACCAGCAGTACTGTAGATCTACATCAAGTCTGAATCCCTTTTTTTCAATACACAACCGTGTTTGACATCAGTAATGACAGCTGTGTCTCTACTATGTACTCTACTAGCAGATCTAGAAGCATGCCTTGTCTACTCAATATTATACATAGACTGTGCAGGGCAGTGAGGCAATGCAAGCAGAGCCGGTGCCCCCTCGAGTCGTACATTACACAATTGTAAGCCCAGGTCAGCAGAAGTCTGTCTGGCTGACCATGACTTGGTGAGATGGAACATGTCTTAACTGTATGTGGGATAACTGACATGTTCAACAATGCAAGGTGGAAGCAGCAAAGCAAAGCTCGCTCACTGGCTCTTTCTGCAACAAGCGGCCAAGTTGCACTGTAGGGCATGCAACAGTCAATGCTACACAGTCACTTGACCTTTGGTCGTGATAGCACCTGCAAGTGCTGCACTTCCTGTGCAGCGTTTCGTTTGTTGTCACATACAATCAAGTGCTGCTGATGTGCCTATCATCATGTCTCAGATTCATGTTTTTTGAGTGCTAGCAGTTACATTGCATTTGGTGAGGAGGCTTGACCCTGCTGTGAATGGTCAGATTGTGGCGTTCTGTGCTGGTGCGTCCAGTCTTGGCAGCCAGTGATGTGCTGACCTGTCCAAGTGTCATGACCACGTCGCAGGGAAATGGCAAAATAGTGGCACAATAGCTGGATCTGTGATTCTGCCAGCTGGTCAAAGGCCAAAGCACATGGTAGCAGCGGCAACAGCCTTCCCCCCCCTCCCCGGGGCCAAACCAGCTGAGGCACAGCCTTCACCACCTTGTGGTGCAGTGTCACCTTCAGGAGCATCACCGGCTATTGCGCAAGAGGCTTGCGCTCAGCACAATACCAGTATTCAGCACCTCATCACTTCTGGTTTTGCTGCATGGCTTGAAATCAAGGGCTGCTGCTGAGATGCAAGACGCATCTAGGCACAGCAGTCCTTGACAGGCAGGCCTGCTGGATGCCATGACATGCTGATTGCTCATGGTTTACACCTGATTGCATGCTTTTGGCAATCTTGCTGCTATGTGTGTTGAGGTATCACACAATGTCATCAAGAGGAGGGGAACCTGCAGGCAGAACAAACATGTTGATGTAGATGTTGAGCCTCACAATGAAGCAATTTGAGTTGAATTGAATGGATTGAGCAAAGAGTGGCATGGGAGTCATGGTTCCCCTCAGTTCTCCCAGATAAATGACATGGTGACTGCGTATGCATTGAAAAGCCAGACAGAGGTTCTGCCAGAGCTCTGTACAGCTTTGTTGCAGTGCAGCAGAGGTTCCATTCTGCATGTTATTGACCAAGGTACACAGACTGGTCAATGTCTCTCGCCAAATCGGCTGGGCTTCAGACATGGAGCGCATATGCTGTGTGCTTTCAGGCAAGCATGTGCACTGAGCTGAAAAGCCAGACATAGCTGCAGCCAGTAACATACTGAGCTGGCATCGCGTCTATGTTTTGATGGTCGGTCCCTGACCCACAAGCATGTCAGTGACAGCGTGCCAGTGACAAGGGGCACAGTGAGCTGGGAGGGCAATGTGGGATTTCATTTAACCAAATGTGATTTCGGATGTTTGATACCGTCGCTACTTTGTTGCAAGTCAGACCTTTGTGTGACAGGTGGCCGGTTTGAGTGCACCCCGGCACGGAAGCTCGACACATTAAGAGGGAATGAAACAAGGCACATTGCGTTGTGGGGCTTACCCTGAAACACTCAGTAATTGAGACTGCAGCGGGATGCAGTTTTGCACGCCAAGTATTTATTTAAGAACCGGAAACTGCTTGGCGTCGGGTAAGCGACAGTGTGATCAATTTCAAAACCTGCCATTTCAGCATCAACACAACGACAGTGCAGAGCTGCATAAAGACCCTGCTGCGAGTCTCGCAGGCTGACAAGCGGGGCGAGCACGAGGCAATGTAAAGTTCCAAAGCTTTCGAATTACCAAGTAGCCAAGATGACTCATTCGGTATTCCTGGATGAGTCACATCTGTTAGCCCGGAGATCCTCAAAGAAGTGATGGGGAACTGCCGGAAATCGCAGGTGGCTGAGATCGGGTGCCGAGCTCGATGCGGCTCAGTACGGCTTCGACACGAGCGAATGACGTGCATGTAATCTCTGAAGCAAGCACAGCAACTGGTGTTCCACAATTTGCTCGTTGACCGTCAGAGTTGATCATGCGAGCACTGGCCGACACGGCGGCGTTCGCCGTCATCGCCTGGCTGTACCTCTGTCAAATCCCTGTTGCTGTTTCTTGGTCGTGTAGTTTGACAATGACGGGGGACCATGGCACGCCCCAAAACCTCTCACTTGCTCAGACGGCCTTGCACTGCACTCCCGATGCGGGGGAATCCGGCGCATTGCCCGTGTATTTTAGCGACAAGTTGTTGAACCCGAGTCTGCAAGGTCACCACTCTGACTTCAGTATTGTCGCCGAAGACGTTGCTGCAATTGGGGAGCAGTCTCCCTGCTGCACTGTGTTAGTTGCCAGCTCAAGTTCTGCTCAGCGCCAGTATATCATAAAGCTGACACTCGCTTGGACGGCTGCAGGTGTTCAAGCTCATGCTCTTCCAGCTGGGCTCAATGACTCGCTACTGTACTTCCAGCAGGCTAACCTGTCCTTCCAGGGAGCTCAAGTTCTTGACATCCATGCTGGGAGCTTTCAAAACATCATTGCCTTCAACTCGTGCACTCACCTGAACCTTACAAACTTCACGAGCAACGGTTGTCAAGCCCACAGTCAAATCCTGAGTGTCAGCAATTCAAGTAATCTGTATGTTCTGAACTCAAGCTTTCGCAACGCAGCTGCTTCAGGCTTATCAATCACAAACAGCAACTCCGAGCTTGATGGCAATGTCTATGAAAATCTGGGCAACTCCGGAGGTGATGGAGGAGCTCTGTGGGTTGGCAACTCTGGTAGCAGTTGGGTGTCAGTCAAAAGATCCAACTTCTCTGGCAACTTTGCGGGGGGTGAGGGTGGGGCGGTCTACATGACTGGCTGGACCTGTTACTTTGAGGACACTAGGTTTGTCAACAACAGCAACGGGCAAAATATTAACGGAGGTGCAGTCCTCATGAATCTGGTAAATGATCCAGGTGCAAGTGGCACATTCAACAATACCTTCTATGCCAATAACACTGCTGGTTACAATGGTGCTGTATATGCATATCCTACAGCGGGTAGCGTGATTTTCAATAATTGTACCTTTATTGGTAATGTGGGTTATCAAGGCGGTGCAGTCAGCCTATGGGCTGTTGGCTTGGGTGTAATTGATAGTTGCCGCTTTGAGAACAATTCTGCCATTTACAACCATGGCGTTCCTGGCAATGGTCCTGCACTTTATGTGGATGGTTATTCAGCACGTAGCACAGCCCTGTACATATTGGATTCCACCTTTTACAATAACGACGGTT
>JAABUP010009372.1_pt1 | contig 12049 bp, 14 predicted proteins | sample 5559201 | NCBI WGS metagenome assembly JAABUP01 (sample SAMN10711887, study PRJNA513373) | rock metagenome | isolation source: Antarctica rocks | place: Antarctica | reverse complement strand
CAAAATTCTTAGTTTTGTCACTGTTACAGTGTTTATACATAATTTTATCAACTACATATGCATTTGCTCAGTGACACACTCAATTTTCAAAAGATTGAAAGATCTATATATAAAGTATGATTCTGTATACTCAGATTATAAAACTAAACTGTGATTGTAAGGTAGTTATGATATTTGTGATTTTTGAAATCTTGAGCATCCAAAAAAAAAGTGGTTTTCCGAGCATCATGAACGGCCCAGAGTTTTTGTCCCTACTGTAACGTATTAGCCAAACTCTCAGGCGATGACTCAGCTGGAGACCTGCTCTTCACTTCGGACGAACCGTACGCCGATCACAAGCCCCGACTCGGACAAATCCCACTCCATACAATACTTCGATACACATATCTCGGACTAAAAGACTGTGGGAGTGTCTCTGGCAATAATCCATAAGGCGTAATCTTTCATGTCTTTGCGTCTTGAATGGCAAGGGCACGATGTGTTATTGGAACTCTATTCGCTTCGGCATCAGCCCTAGAATCGGGCATGTGTCTTGTGTTCCACCGCGTTGTAGGCTTCGACAGTCAAGCTATAACTTGAGTCGGGAGGAGAGTCGATCCGACAAGTCCATATCCATGTCACGCCCTATGCTGGACATTCGACAGAGGATATTATAAATTTCACGGTTTATCTTTATGCGTCTACGTGTTATATTCCATATACATAGAGTGTTCATCATCCTTCGTCTCCAGTTTTACTGTCCAGATCGACCAACTTCTCTTCAATTGCTAGCTCTTTCCGTATACTTCCCGTCTAGATCTTGATCTTAGAGGTTCCTTACCTTGCCATGGATCCTTTGACACAAACAGAGGCTACAGGATTGCCCGTTCGGAAAATGGACTCGAACATCCGTAATGCGTCGCCGGCGTCATCATCACAAGCCCCGTCCATCAAGGACATAGGACCACCAGAATCGGAGTTCAATCCAGATTGGAGATTCTACCTGGCATTTTTGACATTGGCCATCATCACCATGATGGTCGCCCTCGATGCTACTTCTCTATCAGTAGCCCTACCGGTCAGTGCTGTGAGGCCCTCTCTCAGACCGTACGGTCACTGACCGTCTTTAGATTATTGCCTCACAGCTCAAAGGCTCAGCCATCGAGGCCTTCTGGTCAGGTACTTCGTTCCTCCTCTCGTCCACCATCTTACAACCTAATTTCGCTTCTTTCTCGCACATCTTTGGCCGTAAACCCATGGTCCTGATATCCCTTGTCTTCTTCCTTGTGGGAGCGATTATCGGAGCGGTTGCTAAGAATTTCACCTACATGTTGGTGGGACGGACCATCCAAGGGATTGGCGGAGGTGGGATTATCACATTGACGGAGATCATCGTAACGGACCTCGTGCCACTCAGACTTCGTGGAAAATGGTTTGGTCTGATAAGTGCGACTTGGGCGCTTGGAAGTGTCTCTGGGTACGATGATCACCCTGCGATACTTTCGAAGACTGACATCCGATATTCTTAGACCAATCATCGGAGGGGCCTTTGCACAAAATGTATCGTGGGTATGTTCAGAAGCTGATGGGCTATTGACGGTGGAATACTGACCATTCGATAGAGGTGGATCTTCTGGATCAACCTACCCTTCATCGGCATCGCTTTCATCTTCGTTCCTCTTTTCCTCAAACTCAACTTCAAGCCGAGTCGATTCACAGAACAACTCAAGCGGGTCGACTGGGTTGGTTCTGTCATGTTCATCGGTTCTGTCACTAGCTTCTTGATCCCTATCACTTGGGTACGCTCCATATCATATCGATGGATTTGTAGGCTGGCTAAAAAATACCCAGGGAGGTGTCATGTACGCCTGGGACTCCTGGAGAACTCTCGTACCACTCATCGTCGGCGCTGCGAGTCTCGTCTCTTTCGTCTTCTACGAGGCGTTCGTCGCCGTCGAACCCCTAATCCGCCTGAACATCTTCAAGAATCGCACCGCAGCTGTGAACTACCTAGGGACCTTCATACATGGCATGATCCTCTGGTCCATGCTATACTACCTTCCCCTCTACTACGAAGTCGTGAAGGGCCTCAGTCCTATTGTAAGTTCTGAATGACGTCTCTCCCTTAGTGCGATCCTAACATACAAGCATAGGTCTCAGGTGTTGCACTGTTCCCCGAAACCTTTACCGTCGCACCCGCCTCCGTCGTCGTCGGCATCATCATCACCATGTCCGGCCGCTACCGATGGGCCATCTGGGGCGGCTGGGTCCTAACGACCCTCGGCTGCGGCCTGCTCTACCTCCTCGACGTAAACACCACCACCCCTGCCTGGATCTTCCTCAACCTCGTCGTCGGTCTCGGAACAGGCATGCTCTTCCCAAGCATGATGTTCGCGATCCAAGCCTCCTCCACCAACGCAGACCTCGCCTTCGCAGTCGCCATGTTCTCCTTCTTCCGCGCCTTCGGCCAAGCCGTAAGTCCCCAACCAAACCTCACCCACCCTTCAACCTTAAAAACCACGTAAGCTGACATTTTCCCCAAAGATGGGCGTCGCCATCGGAGGCGTAATCTTCCAAAACCAAATCCGCCACAACCTCTCGACCTACGCCTCCCTCGCGCCCCTAGCCTCCACCTACGCCAAAGACGCCTCCTCGCTCGTGCAAATCATCAAAACCATGGCCCCCGGCCCCGACAGGCACGATCTCATCCAGAGCTACGCGGACGCGTTGAAGGTCGTTTGGATCGTTATGTGTGCGCTTTCGGCGGTGGCGATGGTGTTGAGTGCGGGGACGAAAGGGTTGGATTTGGATCGCGAGTTGGAGACGGAGCAGGGCTTTGTTTATGAGAGGAGGGCGAGGGATGAGGAGAAGGTTGGGAGCGAGTGAGTTGGGTGTGAGTAGATGAGGGAGCGTCTTATGGCGCGCGTTGTGTTGTGTTGTGTGGGTTGTTTCGGATCGGGCCTTGTCTACATGGCGTTTGTTCTGGTGTTGTGGGTTAGGAGCCGGCGCTTGGTGGAGTTCTACGACGGCTTTGGTGTGTTGGGTTAGAGAGGGAGTTGGTAGTTTGGAGTTTCGGGCATGGACTCCTTCCTCCCATCTCTATGAACATACCTGTAATAAACAATCTAGATTCATGCACTACTTCCTCTGCACCACCACCAAAAACTCATTCACACACTACCACCAGCCTGTCGTACCGACAATGATCATGAGCACTCCTCACCCGTCTCAGTCTCAAGTTCGATCGCAACTCCTCGGTTTTCTGTACTCACCCCATTCTCCCATGGCCGAATAGATTCCCAGACTCGATAACCCGCCCCCTCTCTCCGCTTTCATACATCACAGCCAAAGGACACGATTGATTTCAATTCAGCATCACACCAACGCGTCACTCCGAAAGAACCGCTGGGTATATATATATGAAGAAGAGTCTTTGTTTATCTCAAATGAAACTCTATCCTACACAGGGTACTGCCATAGATCTGCTCTGCTACCTTTGTCGGAGGTGAAAGAAAAGCAGAGCCAGACCGGTGACATGCAACTAGACGAGTGAAGACGCAACGAACCTGACCTCGATCATTGAGGTGAGGTGAGTACCGATATCAGATACATGTATGTAGAAACAGACCCCTGACTGATCCAGCCAGCCCATCATACCTTCCCAGTTCCCGCAGTAGACAAAGGTCGGCCCAACGCCAGCAAGCCATACGCAGCTGCAAGACTGCTTGTGAGCTTAAGCATCAGCCATAACCTCATCCTCGCCCTCATCGCCTTTCGCCTCCCGCTCCCCCTCACCCCCTTCCTTGACCGCAGCAGCGGGACCGTCCCTAATCCAGCGCCTAAACTCCTCGTTCTTCCTGTCGACCTCATCCCTACTAAGCCCCCTCATCCAGCTATTATTCATCACAAACTTCTCCTCGAACTTGCCTTTCCTCTCCTCCCTGGTCGCCTCCACGCCCTCCCTGCCCTTGGCTCTGACCTGCTCACTATGAGCCCACCAATCCTCGGTCCCGGGATCGAACAGGATGCGATAGCTGCTTAGACAGATTCTGATGACGAGCCCTTCGGAACTCCACTGCGGGGTAAAGACGCGGTTGTATTCTTCTTCGTCGAGTTTGGGTGGGAGCGTGCGTTTGAGGAAAGGCCAGCTGAGAGGGACGCCTTCGGTTGGGTCGCGGGTGACGAACGAGGCGACGTAGTATGACCATTTGACTTCGCTAGACATGTCGTCGACTTCGAAGGTGGCGTCGTTTCTCTTGAAGATCTGCAATGTCGCGCGCATGGTAGGTTGGTTCTGTGGTGGAAGGATGGTTGGTTAGTTGAGCTCACAATAAGTGAAGCATTATAAAGGACTTACGAAGGTGATGCGGTAGATGTCGCCTTCCTTGGTGAGTTTCTCTACTTGCTTTCGGTAGTCGAGCTCCTTCTGGTGCGTAGTCTCCTCCTTTTCGCGATCCTTTAGGAACAGGTTCAAAATGTCGCTACTCTTGTCCTTGGCATCACTTCCGAGCACTGAGACGGCAAATTTGACGGTAGCGCTGAGCAGCTTGTCAAAGGTGTACAGTTGCCAGCCATTCTGCATGTAGAATCGTCGCAGGGTCTCTTCGAGATGACTCATATCAAGCTCAGTTCTCAGCACCTCTTCGCACATCCTCACAATCTGCTGGTAGTAATTGGCACGAACACTTGTGTCCACGAAAAAGTCTGAAGGTGTCCTGTCAACCATTCTGAGATCGTGAGCTGCTTTCGGTGCCTTGGCTCGACGAACGTCCTCGTGAACCTGCTTTTCGTTTGCCTTGATGTGGGCAAGGCGCTCGTACAAAAGCTCGAACATTCTGAAAAAGCAGTAGATACTGAGATTGCAATAGAGATTGTAGGTGTCTCGCCGGTAGGGTTCGTTAGGCTGGTAATCGCGTTTACCGCGAACGTTGCCTGTTGTAGGATGATCCATCCATCTGAAATCAGTCATGTCCACGGAAGAGCCGCTCTCTGCAATACTGTCAACAGGCCCCGCCAAGTCTTCATCCGCCATGGACGTGACATCAGGAGTAGACTCTTTGCTTCCCGATACAGCACTGCCTTCCTTCTCCTTACGAGCAGGCTTGCCAGTGCGGCCGCGTTCGAGAACCCCCCGAAGAAGATCTGGCTTCTTTCCATTGACAGCTCGGCGACTCCGGGTTGCCGATGATTCTTCAGCAGCCTGACTATCGTCTTCAACGTCCTCATTCGGAGGCGAGTTATCGTAGACATCACTTATGTGCTGCTGGAATCTCTCACGGTCGAGGCCGAAGAAAGTGGGAATGAACTCCTTCACGAAGACCTCGAGTTTCGATTGGTCTGTTCCATTGATGGAGTGAGAGCGATCAATATAGGTGAGAAGCAGGCGGGTAGCGTCCAAGATGATCTCAGTATCGTCAAATGTGTACTGGAATTGGTATCTGGGTACCATGTTCCAAGAGACAATACGCTGGCGTTTCTGCTCCTCATATCTGGCCTGGATTTCATTTTGAAGTGTCTTGGCTTGAAATTGCTTCTTATCGACCGTCTTTGCATGGATACCTTGGTGATCCAGACTTTTCCAGAACATCTTCTGCGTTTGTTCACGCCAGACCTTCTCCCATTCTCGCTGCAATAGAAATCAGTAGATGAGGTGTGGTCTTTCGGTAGATACAACTTACCTGACTAGCTTTCCATTCTTCAGCCTTCTGCTTTAACCGAGCAAGCACAATGGGAACAACCGCAGTGGGTCTCAAGAACATGTCATCAATGACCTTTTGACCTCGCTCTCTATCGTAGATCTTCTTTATGACCCTCTGGTATATCGTCTCACTTTGACCACCAATACCAGGTGGCAGAACGAAGGCGGCCCGTTCATCATTAGACATCAGCTTGATTTGCTGAACAATCGGTTCGAGCAGCTGGATGGTCCTCAGGCAGGTCTCGATATTGAAGTCATAGTCATGTCGCTCTTCTTCGATGCGGTGAAGGCCTTCCTCGAATATATTCTTGCGATGAGCGACGAATCCGGAGTCTTCGGATGCCCACGTCGGATGAGAGGCCCATTCATCGTTCAAGACTTCATAACACATCTCGTCTCGCCCACTGCAGATCTTCATGCGTTCTCGCTTTGGCAGCAGTCGATAGCTTGGACCCAACCCTCTACAGTTGCTCAGGGTAACCCGACCAGTAGGAGCTTTTGGCTTGTTCTCGATCACCTCATCTCGCCCATCATAATGGACGAATCGCTTGAACCAATTCATGAGCTCCGGATTGCCGCCGATGAAGCTTGCTACCTTATGGACCAGGACATTTTTGTCGATCAGATCCTGTGAAAAGAGGTTACACAGCTTCAAGAACTCGTTCATCGTCTGCTTGTTCCCAATGAATTTTTTGACTCGGTCAAAGAATGCGATTTCTTCGGTGGTGGCCCCTGATGTAATCGTTGGAGGCAATGGCTCGGGGAGAGCTGGCGTAAGTGTTGGGGATACGGCGGGTGCATCAGGCTGAGTCGACTTTGTATGATGGAGCTTTGAGCGCTTGTGGGACGCATTGTTAGCTTTAGATGACCGTTTTCTTCTGTTCTTGCGGCTGCACGTCATCTTTTTCCGGTGAATCGCTCGCAGAGCAGAAATATCAGAACTCCGCCACTCTTGCACCAGGCAAGATAAAAGGAATCGTTGTAAAGTGCTATAGGCAAGAAGGATTGGTTGATGTATGAGAAAGAGTTTTGCGACTCGACAAGAGCCGAAAGTTAAGATCTTGAGGCAACGCATTAAGCGCGAACGACAATAAACTCGGGAGGTTGGTCGTTTTTCGATTCACGATATTCGACCGAAAATGGAAGAGATGTTTTTTCGGGACTAACCTTGTTCGCGTTCCCGCCTTGACTACCAAGACCTCTGCCACCTTGACCAAGACCGGCTCCACTTCCTGCATCAGCTAGCATCGAAGCAGCTTGTGCAGCTGCTCCACCAGTGATTTGCGAGCCTGCTCCACCACGACGCTTTTTATTCTCTTTCCCCGCGCTTGGAGGAGGTGCGAAGTTCCCCACAGGTGGCATTTTGATATCAGACCTCGGTGTTTGCGCCGGAGCGTTTGGTCCGCCAGCTAGGTAATTTGGTTCTCCTCGTACGTTGCTCAGCATAGCAGCATCTTCAGCAGCCTGTCTTGCTGCTGCCTGAGCTTTAGCTTGAGCGGCAGATTCAGGAAGGAACTGTTTAAAGTCTTCAAGTAAGTCTGGAGCCGACTTAAAGAGTTCAGTAACCTGTGCATAGACGTCCTGGATGGGCTTGGACTCTCGCTGATATGTTTGCAATATTTCGAGAAATTGCTTGTAAATCTCGGGCTGGGAGGAAAAGCGATTCTAATCGCGATGCTATCAGTATAAGATTCCGTAATATCGTATAGTACGATATATCGTCTGAGAAATTATAGCAAGGAACCTATTGGAGGAAAATTCTTACCTTGATCTTGTTCACATAGCTGATAGCATGATTGAACTCGACAGGACCTCTCTTCTCCAAGCCCACTTGACCTCCTGGCGGCATACCATTCCCTGCACCGTTTATTCCTGCTAGTGCCTGCCCCAGCGGATGTGCCTGCACCCCTACTGGAGAAACTTGCGTAATCGCTTGTCCTGTGGTTGTGCCATTTGTAGCAGCAGATACAGCGTTCTGCAATTGCGAAACACCTCTCTGTTCCTGCTGGTGAGCTCTGGCTGCCGCAGCTTGCTGTTCCTGTTCGGTCTGGACATCGAATTGGCCCTGTGGCTGACTTGGCTGCTGACCGAACATTGATGGAGCACCCGACCGACCATTAGGACTGAATGGCCCATCTGGGGTGTGGGTATGTTGCTGCCAATTTCCGTTAGAATTCCGAGCCGCTTGATCATAGAAGACTTGCCGCCCTGGCGGACCGTTTCCATTCGCTGCAGCCATACCGTTCAACGCCTCATTTAGGGGCCGAAAGCCGGTAGGCATTGACGAAACGGTAGTACCTTGGGGCGTTGTAACCCGGATAGCGTTTGGATCGTCTCCTGCGCCGCACTCAATGCGATAGCCAGGTGGTAGGAAGGTGTTGAATCCTTGGATGAGATTCGGGTGACCAGCGAACAATGTTGAGACTCTTTCAATCACTCCGGGAGTATCAATACTAGCCGATGAATATCAGAGGAATCTCCTCACAGTTTTAATCGGGAAGAACACTTACGCTTGGCTTTTGAAATCTTTCATAATATCCAAGAACCGGTTGTATACATCCGGCTGGTCGACAAACTGAACTTTGACCTGGTCGAGGTAGCTCAAGGCATCCTGAAAGAGGGGTATCGTTAGTGAATGATCCATGACTGCGTTGCAGTGTTGAATAGCAAGCAAGACTGAATGGACCACGTCTTGATCAAGCGAAAAGGTCGCCGCCTGGCCCATTGTCGGGGAAAACCGGCAGACACCAGAGTTCGATGTCCTCGACATGTTCCCGTGCTTGAAGCATGGCCAATAAATCTTTAGCTCTGCATGGAGTGCTCGTGCTGGGTTTTGACGGTTTGAGATCCAGCTGGATAGTCGGGAAGAATATTGAACGCCAGACGCTTCATGCCGCAGAGCCGCTGTTTCGGTGTTACGATTGCCTTGTGTGTGACCGGCTCGATAGGGATAATGCAACCGCCATAAATTGACCATGGCGTAGGAGAATTTCCTACGTGGTCTAGTATGGAAATAACTTGAGATTGCAGGTGCCGATCGGGGGCATCCGCAAGAGTACAAAACATCAAAGCATGATCTTCAGGGAGCCAGACTCAGACTTACGTTTAATATAGGCTGCTGACCTTGCGGTAGTGCGTTGACACCACCCGGCAATAATTGAGAACCAGTCACTGCACCAAAGCCCAGCATTTGCTGTTGAGGCGGTGGACCCGGCCCTGGCTGCTGGAGAAATGATCTGGGCGTGCTTTCACTCGGTGGAACCGAGGCCCCAAAAACGTTACTAGGTCCATTTGATACACTCATGGTGGCTACTGGAGGACCGGTACCCACGCCAGTGCCATGATGGGATAACAGGCCATTCGGACCATGTATTGTGGTTGGGATTCTTGATGCGACTGGCTGATGGATCGGGATGGACCCGGTCTGACTCTGCAGCGGAAGTGTTTGTTGCTGTTCGCGCTGCTGTCTCTCCCTTTGCTCGTGGTCCCGTTGTTGCTCTCGCTCGCGTTGGGCAATTTCTTCCTGCTGACGTTGTCGATCTCTTGCGTCCCGATCCCTTGCCTCTCGGTCTCTTATTTCACGCTCACGGTCAATGTTTATTGATGCTGTCGGGGATTGGTGCTGCATTGCCTGACCTAGCGTCGGCAGTGAAAAACCTGGAACTTGCGACGGAGGCGGTGGGCCCAGCGGAAGTTGTTGTTGATGAGATGGAGGGTGGCCTTGAGCGGGGTGAAGGGAAGATGGCTGTCCTAGACCTCCAATTGTCGGGAGTGCGTGACCGTTGGGCTGGGTAGAAGAGTAGAATGGTGCTACAAGCAGACTCGCATCAGCATTGGCTAGTCAATTCCTCAAGCGTTCCTTGACTTTCGAGACGTTTGTTTCAAACGAAGAAGTAACGGGTTGTTTACCGGATGGTGGAGGTAGAACTGCTTGACTAGGTGGTCCTTGGTGCGGGCCATGATTTGATCTGCGTAACACAGACCCACAAGTGTCAGTCGGGTTAAAATTTGGTAGCCATCTAGTCAGAAAGATGTTGAGCTGTGAACGATAGCTCTCCAGAGCTCCGCTAACTCTGCTGACAGGCTTGTGCTAAGGAAAAGCTCACCCGAAGCCATTAAGTAGTCTTTGCTGCGCTTGACCACTTTGCTCACTATTTGATGGCGCAGCGCCAGCTCCCGGAGGTGGGCGCCAACCATCGTTACCAGGTGGGTTCATGTTCAGTTGTGGAGAAGGTCACGACTCTTCGGAGAGACTGAAAGGAACGCCATCAGTTTCACGTCGGCGTGACTGGTCAAAAGACTTACGGCGAAGGTCGACCCAACAGCAAGATATGTGGGTCAAGCTGAGAAACTTGAAAGGATTGTGACTGACGGTCGAGAAGCAGGTCAAGCTCATGCGACTGACGGATCGGTGAACAAAATCAGGGGGGGAAGTGCTGGAGTACGGCGCCGTACTGCTCCGCCCAGCAGCTCCACTTTGAAGCTCTCAAACAGATGAGGTCGATGCGCCGGCGCGGATCCAAAATCAACAGTGGTCATAAGTGTTAATGTGCGTCGTGGAAGATGATCGCTATGCGCAGCAGGGAGCAGGACAAGTGACGGACGAGTTGCTTTAGCGGCGCTAGAGCGGCTCCGTACAGGGATTTGTCGGCAAATGCCGCCTACTAGGACTAGCAGCATAATGCGCTGGCTAGGGCTACATCGTGAGGATTAACTGGCAAAATGCATCTGCGGTTTTCTAGCCAAATCATACGGCAACATGAATGGGTTAACATGTTGCATAAGGTATGACAGAGTAGGAACAAATCACGCCGTTACAGATATCCTTTCTCAATGGCTTCGAGTATCCTCGGATTCAGCCTTTATCAGTCACAAGGTACCTTTCCGAGCTTCGACGCCTTTTCATCATAACACTTTATCATTATCCATCTAGCAGTCCGATCATTCGTAATTGATGACACCCTTTAATATCCATACTTCGCCATTCGCAACTTTGTTTGCGATGCTCGAGACTTCTATATCGCCAGGTTGGACCTTTACTCGCGATGACTGTCAGTAATCGTTCAAATTACCACAAGAGATCACTCCACTTACCGTCTTCTTTCCATCCTTACTCTCCCACCATACCTTGGTCCCTCCTACCGTCTGCACCTTCTCTCCTTCTTTCCACGGACTGACCGGAACAATGTGTGCCTCGACAAATCTCCTTAGGTTCCTATGCGCTCTATTCTCTCCCTCGGCTCCGTCATATGCATTCTCCCCAAGTGTATCATAGTCTCTTGGATCCTCCCACGGTTTTCTCGGTAGCTTCTGTATCTCTGAATTCAACGGCGCAAGCACAGTGGTATTTTGTGTGTTGTCCTCTAACCGTTTGGAAATCATCTCAATATCTCGCGTGAAGCCGGCGAAGATGTTGATGATCCGTTCTTTGCCAATGACATCTGATATTGTAACGTCGCCTGAGGGGTTCCATGATGGATTGTCCTTATCTGAAGGCGGGAGTGCAACGTTACGGACATTCATCATCGGTGCTTGTTGCCCTCCCACAGAGTTGGCGGCTGGGTTGCGCTGCTTTGAGAGTGAAGGTGTTGGAAGCTGCGATACTGCGAACGTCGAAGTAAGTAGGGGAAACAACAGTATCGACGTCTTCATATTGGTGTTTATGGAAATGGTATGTGGACTTCATACGAATACTTGCGACGAAGCATGGACAAAGATCGCTAATAATGACATGAGGCGTCAAGTCCGCTTAGTCAGTGAGCTACCCCTCCCCCATTCTTACCAAGGCCTGGTGTTGTGATCGCAATATCCATTGTTATACAACATAATGCTTTGGAGCGCCTCCTCACAGCTGTTGAATTGATCTCTGATTGCAATGAGTGAAAATCATTATGCATTGACGGTGACCCTTGGCGACAGCAAGGTGTAGTTCTATGCGGAAGAATGAGTTCCCAGCTGCCACATGGGTCTCTCCTGTAGGGTCACATGATTGATGGCTCAAGGGTGCTCTCACATGCTTCAAAGGTACATGTAGTTGTACATCTCTCAGTCGTATGATTGGGCTTCGGTGATTATTGGGTCTACTAGCGCATCTCTCTAAAGTCTTTCACCTCGGCTCCGCCACCAGACCGGAACTAAGTACAATGGACGCCTATGTTATTCCCTTCAAAGCCATATTATCCCTCGCGCCAATCCTCTTCACAGTCGACTAGACTTTATCCTCACTCTCCATCACTGATTTAAAAATAAGTATCATCATGCCTCCAAAAGTTATCGTCGTTGGAGGTGGATGTAAGCTGCTTCGCATCCCCGCGTCTCCTCGGAGCCCCTGCTGACTCTCATGCCTTCAGTGGCCGGCTTGAGTGCCGCACA
>JAABUP010009371.1_pt1 | contig 12051 bp, 7 predicted proteins | sample 5559201 | NCBI WGS metagenome assembly JAABUP01 (sample SAMN10711887, study PRJNA513373) | rock metagenome | isolation source: Antarctica rocks | place: Antarctica | reverse complement strand
GCGGCGGCCACCATCAGCGCGTCCCGGCCGCGCCCGGGGCCGGCGAGGCGTGCGACGGCGAGCACCGTGACCACCGCGAGGGCGAAGAACAGGACGATGTTCACGCCGTAGTAGCGGACCGAGGCGACTGCGGCCGAGTCCCCGGAACCGAAGAGCAACCGGGTGAGGACGGCGGTGGCCTCCATCACCAGGCCGGTGCCGACGGGGTACTCCAGGCGTCCCTGCAGGTAGGGCACCTGTCCGGTGGCCAGTCCGCGCTCCCGGAACAGGATCGGGACGTCGGAGTAGCACAGCCGGCTGTACAGCGGGCCGTCGCGGCTGTACTGGTCGGCGAAGCACGGTTGCCGGGTCGCCACGGCGGCCAGGAAGCTGATGGCCACGACCGCGACGAGCACCCGGTCCAGTCGCCACCAGCCGACGAACCGCCCGGCGTGCCGACCGAGTGGGCCGCCGAGCCGCTCCGCCGACAGCTCACCCGCGCGCACACCGGCATGGTGCCGCATGGGCGTCGGCCGACCTCAGGCGCGGCCGCCGCCGAGCGCGAGATGTCAGACGTCAGACGTCAGACGTACGTGCGCCAGAAATCCCAGAACCGGACGCCGGCGGTCACCGCGAAGACGAGCAACCAGACGATCAGGATCTCGGCATGGTGGCGGCGCACCCAGCGGCCGAGCGGGACGAGCCCGGCGCCGAACTGCCCCGTCCGCGTCGTGTACGCGGTGACCGACACGAAGGTCGGGATGACCACCGCCCACACGACCATGCACCAGGGGCACAGCGAGCCGATGCGGAACATCGACTGGAACGCCAGCCAGTGGACGAAGGCCAGGCCGAAGACCGTGCCGGCCTCCAGTCCGGCCCAGAACCACGGGCGGAAGCGGGCCCCGGCCAACAGCGCGAGCCCGACGGCGGCGACGATGGCGAACCCGCCCACCCCGATCAGCGAGTTGGGGAATCCGAAGACCTCGGCCTGGCCGGTCCGCATGACGTTCCCGCAGTTGACGATCGGGTTGAAGTTGCAGCTCGGGGAGAAGGACGGGTCCTGGATCAGCCTGATCTTGTCGACGGTCAGGGCGAACGCGGCCGCGAACCCGACCAGTCCGGCGATCGCGAGCCAGCCGGCGAACCGTCGCACCCCGTCGGCGGGGTCGTCGGCGGGCGGCTGCTCCCCGGCTGCCCCCGCCTCGTCGACGTACGCCCCCGCGGCCTCGCCGGTCGCGTCGTGGACGTCGTGGACGTCGTGGACGTCGTGGACGTCCGGATCGGACGCCGCGGGGTAACTCTTCGTCGTGGCCATCGGTCTCCGCTGTTCACCTCGGGCGCGGTCGTCTGCCGGGCCGATCGTAGGGCGAACGCGCCCGGACGGTCCGGTCCGGACCGGCGGTACCGGTGGATGCGACGATTCGCCGGAGACCGGCGAGTGGTGGGCACCGGCCGGGACGAAAGGACGACTGCATTGACCGAGCAGCGGACCGTGCCCGCGGGGGTCGCCCCGCGGGTCGCGCCCGCGGGCTCCGCCCGGCGGACCGCGCCGACCGACGGGGCCGGACAGACCGCCCTCCCGGCGTGGGCGCTCGGACGGCCGGCCTGGTACGGCGCTCTGGTGCTGGCGGTGCTGTCGGTCACCGGCCGGGCGATCCGGGCCGCCATCACCCCGGCGAATCCGCTCGACCTCGAGGTCTACCGGGACGCGGTGCTGGCGTGGCTGGGCGGCGGGCCGGTGTATAACCTGGCGTTCACCTCGGCCGCCCTGCCCTTCACCTACCCGCCCGCCGGCCTGGTCACACTCGCGTGGACCGCAGCGGTCCCGTTCCCGGTCGCCGCGGTCCTGATGGCGACCGCCTCACTTGCGGCGCTGATCGCCGTCTGTGTGCTCACCGGCCGGCGGGTCGGGCTGCCGCCCGTCGCCGTCGCCGTCGCCGTGGCGGTCACCGTGTGGCTCGAGCCCGCCCTGCAGACTGTCGACTTCGGCCAGGTCAACCTGCTCCTGCTGCTGCTCGTGGTCACCGACGCGCTCGTCGTCCCGCCCCGGTGGCGGGGCCTGCTCAGCGGGGTCGCCGCCGCGGTCAAGCTGACGCCGGGGGTCTTCGTCCTGTACTTCGTCGTCACCGGCCAGTGGCGGGCCGCTGCCCGGCAGGCCGGGGCGGCGGTCGCGGTGACCCTGGCCGTCGTGCCGCTGACCCCGCACAGCTCGTGGCGCTATTGGACCCGGCTGGTGTTCGACGGTTCCCGCGCCGGCCTGCCCGGATGGCCGGGCAACCAGGCATGGACCGGGCTGTCGGCCCGGGCCCTCGGGTCCGGGGCCGCGAGCACCGCCAGCACCGCCGTGCTGTCGCTGGTCAGCCTCGCCGTGGCCGCCGTGGCCACCCGGCGGCTGCACCGGGCGGGGGCGACGGTGGCCGCGCTGGGAGCCGTCGGGCTGCTCGGGCTGCTGGTCTCGCCGATCAGCTGGAGTCACCACTGGGTGTGGGCGCTGCCGGCCGTCCTGGCGCTGATCGGCGGCCGTCGACCGGTCGTGTGGGCGTCCGGGTTGGTGCTGGGCGCCGTGCTGGCGGCCGGCCCGCAGTGGTGGTTCGAGCGGGGGGACGAGGCCTACCTGCACTGGCCCTGGTGGGCCTTGATCGCGGGCGACCTCTACCCGCTCGTCGGCTTCGGCTGCCTGGTGGTGCTGCTGGTCTGGCCCGCGTGGGTCGGACGGGACTCGGGCTGGTCGGCCCACCAGGACATCAGTTCCCGCTCGGCCTCGGCCGGGTCCATCGGCCCCTGATCGATCCGCAGCTCCTTCAGGTGAGCCCAGGCCCGGCCGACCACCGGACCGGGCCCGACCCCGAGGGCCGCCATGATCCGGGTGCCGTCCAGCGCCGGGCGCAGGCTCTGCAGCTGCTCCTCGGCCGCCAGCACCGCGATGCGCTCCTCGAGGTGGTCGTAGGCCGCGGCCAGCCGGGTGGCCTTGCGGACGTTACGGGTCGTGCAGTCGGCGCGGGTCAGCACGTGCAGTCGCTCCAGTCGCTCGCCCGCGTCACGGACGTAGCGGCGCACCGCCGAGTCGGTCCAGCCGGCGTCGCCGTAGCCGTGGAACCGCAGGTGCAGCGCCACCAGGTCGCCGACCGCGTCGACGACCGCCGACGGGAACCGCAGCGCCGTCAGCCGTCGTCGGGCCAACCGGGCGCCGACCTCGTCGTGGTGGTGGAAGCTCACCGCACCCCCCGGCTCGTTGCGCCGTGTCGTGGGCTTGCCGACGTCGTGCAGCAGCGCGGCCAGTCTGTTGACCAGGTCCGGCCCGCCGCCGGGCAGCCGGTCCTCCAGGTCGATCGCCTGCTGAAGGACGGTGAGGGAGTGCTCGTAGACGTCCTTGTGCCGGTGGTGTTCGTCCATTGTCAGCTGCATCCCCGGCAGCTCGGGCAGCACGTGACGGGCCAGGCCGGTGTTCACCATCAGCCGCAGCCCGCCGACCGGGTCCGCGCCGAGCAACAGCTTCTCCAGCTCGGCCCGGACCCGCTCGGCCGAGACGATCGTGATCCGCTCGGCCATCGCGGTCATCGCCGCGGTGACCGACGGGTGGACGACGAACCGAAGGGTGGACACGAACCGCGCCGCGCGCATCATCCGCAGCGGGTCGTCGTCGAAGGAGTCCTCCGGCCGGCCCGGCGTCCGCAGCTCCCGGCCGTCGAGGTCCCGCCGGCCGTCGAACGGGTCGACGAACTCCAGCGCGGGAACCCGGATCGCCATCGCGTTGACCGTGAAGTCCCGTCGCGCCAGGTCGCCGTCGAGGGTGTCGCCGTACTCGACGACGGGCTTGCGTGACTCCCGGTCGTAGGTCTCGGTGCGGTAGGTGGTGACCTCGACCGTCGCGCCGTCCTTGACCGCGCCGATCGTCCCGAAGGCCCGCCCGACGCCGTAGACCGAGTCGGCCCACCCGCGCAGCGCGGCCTCGGTCTGCGCCGGCCGCGCCGACGTCGCGAAGTCGAGGTCGGTGTCGGAGCGGCCGAGCAGTCGGTCCCGGACACTGCCCCCGACCAGGGCGAGCTCGTGACCGGCTGCGTCGAACCGGGCACCGAGCTCGGTGACGACGGGAGCGACGACGGCGAGCGCCCCCGCCGTACCCGCCCGGGCGGGCGCTGGTCGGGTGGGCTCGCTCACGTCGACCGAGGATAGGGAGCGGAGTCAGCCGGGGCCGCCTGCTGCCTGGCTAGCATCGCCGCGACGACCGGCGGAGGCGAGGAGAGCCCGTGCGCACCGACTGCGACGTCACCCTGCTGTCGCCCACCGTTCCGTCGCCCACCGCACCCCCGTGCCGGTCCCGGTGCCCGTGCCGTCCGCAGCACCGTCCCCGGTGACAACCGCAGGGCGTGCCACCGCTGCACCGGTCCTGCTCGTCGCGCTGCTCACGCTCCTGCTTGCCACCGGGTCCGCGCTGGGCGCACCGCTGGCGGGCGGGCCGGGAGCCGGCGCACCGCCGCCGGGTGGCCCGCGAGCCGGCGCACCGGCCGCGAGCCCCGGCCCGACCAGTCCCACCGGCGGTCCGACGCCCGACCCCAGCGGATCGCCGCCGCGGGCGGCTGCGACCCTGGCGCTGGCATCGGTGACGCCGGTGCTACGCCGGGGAGGCCGGCTGGTCGTCGACGGAACCGTCCGGAACACCGGCGCCCTCCCGTTGACCGCGGTGCAGGCGTACCTGCGCTACCTGCGGCAACCGGTCACGATCCGGGCCGGCCTGGCCGAGGCGTTCGACAGCGCGGCCCCGATCCTGGGCGCCACCCTGCTGACCAGCCGGTACGCGGACCTGTCGGCCTCGTTCGAACCCGGGGCGACGGTTGCCGTGCACCTCGACGTGGCCGTCGCCGACCTCGGGGTCTCCGAGGGTGGCGCCTACCCGGTCGACGTCGAGATCCGCGCGACCCTGCCCGACGGGAGCCGGTCCGCCGTCGCGACGGAGCGGACCGTCCTCCCGCTGGTCCCGGCGGGACGACGGGTGCCGATGACGGTGCTGGTACCGCTCGTCGACCGCCCGCACCGACTGTCCCGGACGGTGTTCGTCGACGACGACCTGGCGGCCTCGCTGGCGCCGACGGGCCGGCTCGGCCGCGTCCTCGCCGCCGCTTCCCCGGGCACCGGGGCGCTGGCCCGGCCGCAACTGGTGCTGGACCCGATGCTGCTCGAGGAGGCGACCGCCCTGGCGGGTGGCTACCGGGTGCTGGCCCCCGGCTCGGCCGAACGGACGGGCACCAGCGCGGCGCTGCCGGCCCCCACCGTTGTGCCCGCGCCGCCGGGCACCACCGGCGTACCGGCGCGGCCGACCGCCCCCACCGCTGTGTCCGGACCGCTGGCGGACGCGGACCTCCCGTCCCTGCCGACGCGGCCCGGCGGCGGCGCCGCGGTCGCCGCCGCCTGGTTGTCCAGGCTGCGGACCGCGGCCGCCGGCACGACCGTGCTGCTGCTGCCGTGGGGCAACCCGGACCCCGGCAGCACCCCGCCGGCGGTTCTCCGGGCGGCCGTCGAGCGGGGAGTGGCCGTCGCCGGTGCGGCCGGCCTGACCACCCGGCCGCTCACCTGGCCGTCCACCGACGCGTCCGGAACCCTGGACCCCGCAGGGCTGACGGGTGCAGCGACGGCGGCGGGAACGGCCCAGGGTGGCGCAGGTAAGGCCGCTGCCGCTCTGGTCCTGGTGTCCTCGGCCACCATCACCCCGGCGCTGGCCGACCCGGCCACCACCCCGCTCCGGCCGTTGGTCGAGGACTCGCGGGCGGCCGGTGCCCCGCTCATCGCGATCCGCGCCGACGCGACCCTGGATCGGGTCCTCGGTGCCGCCGGCAGCGCCCTGGCTCGCCGCCAGCGGCTGCTGGCGGAGACGGCGGTGTTCGCGATGGCGGCCACCTCGCCGCTGCCGGTCCTGGTGTGCCTGCCGCCGACCTGGGACCCGGCGCTGCTGCCGACTCCCGTGCTGTCGCCCGCCCCGTCCGGCGACGACTGGACAGTGCCGGCGCCGGACGTGACCCGCCAGGCCCCCGGCGGACCGGTGACGGTCCGCACCGGCGTTCCCGACCCCGCCACCCGGGTCGCACCCGACCCGGGCACCACGCTCACCACTGCCGATCCCCGCCAGCCCCGGCAGGCGGCCGGCCTGACCCGCGGCGTCGCCGCGCTGGCCACGATCCTGACCGAGCCCACGGCGGTGACGGCTGGGTTCGCCGTCGCCGGCGCACAGCTGCTGTCGCGTCAGTGGTCCGGGAACGACGCCGCCTACGACCGGTTCGGCACCGCCGTGGCCGGCGTGCTCGACGGACTGACCGGTGCGGTGTCGGTGCCCGCGGCGCGGTCGGTGGCCCTGTCCAGCGGGGACGGCCGGTTCCCGATCACCGTGACCAACCGGCTCCGGCAGCGGGTCCGGGTGAGCCTGCTGCTGCACTCGGAGAACGCGTTGCGACTGGACATCGCCGCCCCCAACCCGAGGGTCGTCGTCGTTGCCCCCGCCGACAGCACGACGGTCTCCGTGCGCGCAGCGGCGCGGAGCAACGGCCAGACCCGGGTGACGGCGACGGTGACAACACCCGGCGGCGTGCCCCTCGGGCCGTCCAGACCATTCCAGGTCACCGCGCAGCACTACGACACGGTCGGCTGGGTCGTCATCGGTGTCGCCCTGACGCTGCTCTTCGGCGCGACGGGTCTACGGATCGTCCGCCGCATCCGAGCGCGGATCGCCGCCGCCTGATCCGCGTCACTGCACCCGGGCCACTCGGACCGCCCGCCGGATCAGGGACGCGCCTATCCTGTTGGGCGTCTGCAGCCCGGTTCGACCGCTGGGACGGAGCCTTCCGTGACGGACCGCGACGCCGGCGGCGCGCGCACGGTTCGTGCCCGGGTGGCCCGGGTGGCACGACACGGCTCGGCCGGCGGGTCGCTCCGGGGTATCGGGCCGGCCCAGAAGCGCGAACCAGCCCAGAAGCACGAACCAGCCCGAGACCCCGAACCAGCACAGGAGCCCGAACCGGGACCGGACGGATTGCCCCGAGTGGTTTCCGGGGTGCTGCTGTCCGGCCGGTACCGGCTACAGGCCCTGCTGCCCGGTCAGTTCGGCGCGGTCCTGTGGCGGTCCACCGACGAGGTGCTGGGCCGCGAGGTCAGCGTGCTGGCGGTCGGGGCAGTCGACGTCCGGGCGCAGGCGCTGCTGGCCGCCGCCCGTCGCGCGGCGACTGCCGTCGACCAGCACTTCCTGCGGGTCTACGACGCCGACGAGGACGAGCCGAGCCCCGGGCACCGCGTGGTCTACGTCGTGCAGGAGTGGGTCTCCGGTCGGTCGCTGACCAACCTGCTGGCCGGGGGCCCGGTCGACCCGCAGCGCGCCGCCCTGCTGACCCGCGAGCTCGCCGAGGCGGTCGCCGCCGTGCACGACGCGGGGCTGACCCACCGCCTGCTGACCCCGGACCGCGTGCTCGTCTCGGCGACCGGGGCGGTGCGGATCGTCGGCCTGGAGGTCGCCGCGGCGCTTGCCGGTGTACCCGACGCCGGACCGTCCGCGGACCGGGACACCGACGTACGCGCCCTCGGCGCGCTCCTCTACGCGGGACTCACCGGCCGCTGGCCGCTGGCCGACGAGGCGCGGTGGCCGGCCGACTCCGTCTACCGCATCCGGGAGCCGCGGCGCACCTCGGTCCTGCCGCCGGCACCCCGGCGGCACGGGCGCGTACTCGGCCCCCGTCAGGTCCGACCGGGTATACCCAGGAGCCTGGACCTGCTCGCCCTTCGGGCCCTCGGCCGCGCGGGAGCGACCTCGACCATCTCCTCCGCGCGGGAGCTGGCCGGGCTGCTCGGGGAGGTCACGGCCCCCGCCGTCGACGCGAACACGCCGCTGCCGCAGTTGCGTGAGCTTGCGGCGACCGCTCTGCTCCCGGCGGGGACCCCCCCGGCTGCGCTGGGCCTGACGGTCCGGGACATGCCGCGCGTCGACGACCGCGGGGCCGGCGGTGCACCCGGAGCGGGCGGGTCCGGCGCCGTCCGGTCGTACGGGCGCGGCGGGGTGCAGCCGGCCGACGTCACCGTCCGCCCGGACCTGTCCGGGATGTCCGGACCGGCGATCGCCACCGCGGGGACCGGCCTGCCGGAGCGGGCCGGCGCCGAGCGGGCCGAACTGCCGCGAACGCGGGGGGTACGGGTCGCAGCGGTCGCCGTCCTGGCCCTCGTCGGCCTCGGCGCCGGCCTGCTCGCCTGGCAGAGCGCCGGTCAGTTCGGCGTCCGCGGGCCCGCCGGCCTGGTCCGCGACGCTCGCCCGCCGGCCTCCGACGGGCCGGGACGGCAACCGGCCGCGGCCGTCGCCCGCCTGGCGGTGGCGTCGGTCCGCGACTTCGACCCGGAGGGCTCCGACCGTCGGGAGGACCCGGGGACGGTCGGCCTGGCGACCGACTCGGACCCCGCCACCGCCTGGCGCACCAGCCGCTACGCATCCGCACGCCTCGGCGGCCTGAAGAGCGGCGTTGGTCTGCTGGTCGACCTCGGGAAAGTCCAGTCCGTCGCGGAGGTCGACGTCGGGCTCGTCGGTGACGGCACCGACCTCGAGCTGCGCTCCGCCGGGCTCGCGGCTGCACCGCCGGTGCAGCTGTCGGACCTGCAGGTGGTTGCCGCGGCGACCGGCGCCGGCGCCGACGTCCGGCTGCGACCGCCGTCGCCGGTCGTCACCCGCTACCTGCTGGTCTGGTTGACCGGCCTGCCCCGCGACGGCAGCTGGTACCGCGGCGGTGTCCGGACCCTGGCTGTCCGCGGGTGAGCGGTGCGCGGCCATCGGACGGGGTCGACGGCGACCGGGAGCTGCTGCTGGCCCATGTCGCCGGCGACCCGGATGCCTTCGCGGAACTGGTCCGCCGCCACCGGGGCCGGCTGTGGGCCGTCGCACTGCGGACCCTCGGGGATCCGGAGGAAGCGGCGGACGCGCTGCAGGACGCCCTGCTGTCCGCGTTCCGGCGGGCCGAGACGTTCCGTGGCGACGCCGCGGTCACCACCTGGCTGCACCGGATCGTCGTCAACGCCTGCCTGGACCGGGTCCGTCGCCGCCGGGCGCGGCCGGCGGACCCGCTGCCCGAGGACCCGGACCGGGAGGTCGCCGTGGCCGGTGCACCCGACCTGGGCGACGCCGGGGCTGTCCGGCTCGACGTCCGCGCCGCGCTGGCGACCCTGCCGTTGGACCAGCGGGCCGCGCTGGTCCTGGTCGACATGCAGGGCTTCTCCGTCGCCGACGCGGCGGCCGTCCTGGAGTGTCCCGTCGGCACGGTGAAGAGCCGCTGCGCGCGGGCACGAGCCCGCCTGGTGCCACTGCTGGGGCACCTGGCCGGTCTGACGGTCGGCGGCAACGCCGTCAGCGGCGACACGCCCGGCGGAACGGACGGCACCCGGCAGGGAACCGCGGGCCCCCACCCGGCCGTCGGATCGGCGATGGGGACAGCGCGCGGTTCCGGGGGCGTCCGATGACCGACGGACGCCCGGCCGGCGACCCGGGACAGCCTGACCCCGCATCCCCGGACCCCGCATCCCCGGAGCGGACCACTCCCGACCTGGGGACCGTCGCCGCCGCGGCAGCCGGCGCGCTGGACCCGGCCGCGCAGGAGCGCCTGACCGCGCGGCTCGCCGCCGACCCGGCGGCCCGGGCGGTCTACGCCCGGCACGCGGCCGAACTGTCCTCGGTGTCGGCTCTGCTCGCCGACCAGCCGCCGCCAACGCTGCCGGCGGCGGTCGCCGACCGGCTGGACGGCGCACTGCGGGCCGCCGCAGTGGAGCGGGCCGACCCGACCCGTCGGTCCGTCCCAGTGCCGACCGGGGCGCCGGCCCGTGCGCCGGCCCGGGCGCCCGGTCCCCTCCGGCGGCACGCCCGGTCCCTCGCCCTGGCCGCCGCGACCGTCGGCGTGCTGGCGATCGCTGTCCCGCAGCTGGCCCACCGCTCCGCCAACAGCACCAGCTCGACCAGCGGTTCCGCCGGCAGTGCCCCCGCGGCCGGTACGGGCCGCACCACCGACGGCCCCACCGGCGGTGGATCGCCAGCACCCTCGCCGGCCGCGGCGACCCCGGCCGCTCAGGCGTCTGCTCGCGGCCCGGCCACCGGCAGTGCAGCGGCAGGGCCCGCGGGAACGGGCGCACCACGCCCGCGGGCCGCCTCCCCCGGTGGGGTGGCTCCCGATGCGGTCGTCCCCGGCGCGGTGGTCCCCGGCGCGGTGGTCCCCGGCGCGGTGGTCCCCGGTGCGGTGGCCGGCCCACGGTTGACGCCGGGCACCCGCGCACCCAGCCCGGCCACCCCGGACCCGGCTGTACCGGAGCTGGCCCCGGCGGCGGCCCCGGCCGCCGCTCGGAGGCTGGCCGATGACCGCCGTGCCGCAACCGCCGTGTGCCCGTCGCGCTCGGCGCCGACCGCCCACCGCGTGGTGGCGTTCGCCGGGCAGCCGGCCTGGCTCGCCGTGACCCCGGTCCGCGACGGTCGACTGCTGGTCGAGGTGACGGCCACCGTCTGCGGACCGGCCGAGCTCAGCCTGACGATCCCGGCCCGCTGAGCCGACGCGAGCCCGTCCGTCGCGCCGCCCGGGCGGCGTCGGCCCGGGGAATGGCCGGCCGCACGGCCTCGTTCACCAACCCGGGAGATCTGAGGTCCAGATCACCTCATTCCGGCTCACCCTCGGCCCAGAGCACGTCATTCCAGATCACCTCGCCCAGCGCCTCGTCGGGAGGACCCAGCACGATGACCGACGTTCTTCACGACCTCGTCATCGTGGGATCAGGACCGGCCGGCTACACCGCCGCCGTGTATGCCGCCCGCGCCGACCTGGCGCCGGTGGTCCTCGAGGGTTCGGTGACCGCCGGCGGGGCACTGATGAACACCACCGAGGTGGAGAACTTCCCCGGATTCCCGACCGGCGTCCAGGGGCCCGAGCTGATGGCCGCCTTCCGTGAGCAGGCGGAGCGGTTCGGGGCCCGACTGATCCGGGACGACGCGGTGTCGATGGACCTGACCGGCCAGGTCAAGGTGGTCCGGACCGTCGGCGCCGAGTACCGGGCGCGCGCCGTCATCCTCGCCACCGGATCGCGGTACAAGACACTCGGGCTGCCCGAGGAGCACCGGCTGTCCGGGCACGGCCTGAGCTGGTGCGCCACCTGCGACGGCTTCTTCTTCCGCAACCAGGACATCGCCGTCGTCGGGGGCGGGGACTCGGCGCTGGAGGAGGCCACCTTCCTTGCCCGGTTCGCCCGCTCGGTGACCGTCGTGCACCGGCGCGGCGAGCTGCGTGCCAGCAAGGCCATGCGGCGTCGCGCCGATGCCGAGCCGAAGATCTCGTTCGCCTGGCACAGCGAGGTCGTGGCCATCTCCGGGGAGCAGTCGGTCACCGGGCTCCAGCTGCGCGACACCCGGACCGGCGAGGTCCGCGACCTGGCCGTGACCGGCGTGTTCGTCGCGATCGGTCACGAGCCGCGCTCGGAGCTGGTCCGTGGGCAGGTGTCGGTCGACGCGTCCGGCTACGTGGTCACCGGCCGCGGCACCACCACCGACGCCGACGGGGTGTTCGCCTGCGGGGACCTCGTCGACCACACCTACCGCCAGGCCATCACCGCGGCGGGCTCCGGCTGTGCGGCCGCACTCGACGCGGAGCGCTGGCTGGCGGCGCGGGAAGGCTTCACGCCGGCCGTCGCCGTCGAGGAGTCCACCGATGCGCGCCTGCTCGACAGCCTGTGGGCGGCCGCTACACCGGGACCGCGCAACGCCCGCAGCTCCCGTTGCCCCCCGGGACCGACCCGTCCGCGCACTCCGCCGAGACCGTGGGTGCCGCAACCCGTCCCTGACAACCGCCGGGCACCGACGCCGGCCATCCAGCCATCCATCCCCACCCGCACACCGAGAGGAACACCCATGAGTTCCGTGACGCCGGTCACCGACGCCGAGTTCCAGCAGTCCGTCCTGAATGCCGACAAGCCCGTGCTGGTCGACTTCTGGGCCGAATGGTGCGGTCCGTGCCGCGCCGTCAGCCCGGTCGTCGACGAGATCGCCGGCGCCAACGGCGACAAGATGGAGTTCCGGAAGATGAA
>JAABUP010009368.1_pt1 | contig 12054 bp, 13 predicted proteins | sample 5559201 | NCBI WGS metagenome assembly JAABUP01 (sample SAMN10711887, study PRJNA513373) | rock metagenome | isolation source: Antarctica rocks | place: Antarctica | reverse complement strand
ATATCAGCTCTGCCACTATGCAGAGAGTGCTCTTGGGCCGGACAGAACACCCAGGACCGTTCCGGAACGACGTCCGCAGGTTGAGACAGCGGTTGGTGTGGCTCAAGTCGATCGCGGATGCACCGGTTGTGTCCTATGCTTTTCCTGCTATCTCACGGAGCAGTCCCTTACAGCAAAGACTGCCAAGATAAACGAAGAACTGATGTCACCAACACTAAAGGCTCACTCTGAGGAACAGGGGGAAAGTTGAGGCGACGATCTGGTGTTGTGTCCTGGGTCCGGGCATACCAACATTGCATGACTTTACCAGCTGGCTACATAAACTTTTTGTAGCATCAAGGCGCAGCACGACCTTTCCAAGCACGCAGCACGTTGTGACATAAACGCCGTTTCGGAGCCTTGCGTTACTTGCTGTGCCTGTCGTCGCATAGGACAAGTGCCTGTCGTCGCATAGGACAAGTGCCTGTCGTCGCATAGGACAACCTGAACGCTGTGGCATGCACTTGGCGTGTCCGAGATCTGCAAGCATCCGACTGCTAACTCACCAACGCCTGCCTTCCTCAGCTATCTGTTGGCGAGGCATCTTGACAATTGGTGAACGTCGTGCACAGTCTTGTTGGAAGTCCACTGAGGCCGCAAGCGGCTCCGTGTCGACGTGTGCGAGCACTGCGGGAAAAGTAAACATGGATGTGAGTGAGGGCTGTTGCACAGACTTACTTCGAGTTCCAGCCCTGGTCCGAATTGTCCCTGACGAGACTGAACTTGCAGATAACCAGGGCAAACTTCCAGGAGAGTCTTCCTATTATCCAGCAGGCTCTTCAGGACTGCCACTTCTTTGCTCTAGACTGTGAAATGACTGGCCTTGACTTGCAAGACACCAAACAGGAATACCTTGATGAGATTGAAGACCGTTATCATCAGGTGCAGAGCTCGCTCAGCACTGGCAAACATTATGATGCTTATGCTGACCTGCGACCAACATCAGCCGGTGCTTGCAGACAGCAAGTGGCGGATCTCAATTTTCTCTCACGCAATTTGGCCTTTCAGCTTTTGTCTGGTCTGAGACAGAGCACAAATACAGACCTCGTACTTTCAACTTCTATGTCTTCCCTCGGCCAACAAATGGTTATGACAGACGGTTCTTGTCTCAGGTAATGCCACAGGCTGTTCGCCATTTAGCAATCCTGCCCATTTAGCATCAACACTCTTCGACACGCCAGGATCAGTTGTCACCTTTGCTTTGTATGCAAAACAGCAGCAAGAAGATGACAAACAGCAAGCATAGTGATGCAACAGGTCTTGCACGTGAGGGTGTGCATCAAAAGCTGTGTTGTCCCGACTTGTAGTTCTTGTAAGGTTGCGCAGACACAACATAAGGTTGATCATGCAGCTGGCAAGCTACAATACCTATTTTGTTATCAGGTAGGTTCAACTATGTTTGACGATGCAGGCAGGGTCTCTTGAGTTTCTGGCTGGTCAAGGTTTTGATTTCAACAAATGGATATATCATGGCGTGCCATTCATGCCCGCTGAATGGCGTGACAAGTGAGTAGTGTTCGTCCTGTTCCTTTTATATTCACACACGTCTTGAATGGCAAAGCTGACATGCCAGCGGTCACAGCATGCATTGCACAGAGGCCAACGCAGGTCACATCATACTACCATGATGCTGTGCAACTAGCAGTTAAAGTTACCAACATCACACTGACATGACATTCATGACATATTCATGTTGTACCTTATGAACATGATTATGGTCTTTGGAAACAAGTGGTGCGCGTTTGTCATGCGTCATGGATATGGGTACAGTCAGCGATGGCAAACGCGGTGGTGCATCACCTGGCAGAACAAATCTTAAGCCCGCGTTTTGGTTAGGATATAAATATTGTTATAACTATAATGTTGACATTGGAATGGTTTTTGTTGTTGTTGCAGGCAGCTGGGATCATTGAACATTCGTAGTTGTTTTTATTCTTGTTATTACCTGGCAAAGCTGTTGCAGGCAGCTGGGATCATTGAACCAAGCGCAAGACAGGAGGGAAATCACCATCCAGAGAGCCGATGACAAAGCTTTTGTCAAAAGTCTGCAGGATCAAGTGCAAAACTGGATGCAGGTGAGATACTGTCACACATGGCATCAGCTTTGATTGACACGATCTAATCAGACAGCTCTATATGCTGCAGCTTGTAGCTGTAGAATCGCCATGTCATGGAATCCATGCACGCATGCACAATGAGCACAGCTTTGCCAGCCCTAGGCATATCATTCTCCCATGGTAAATTTGTTGACATATTTCAGGTGTGCAGATTGCAATGCACAGCATGTGCTAGCAGGACGCACTTGTACAGTGTTGTGCACGCTGTGCTGTGCTGTGCTGTGCTGTGCTGTGCCGTGTCCTGCAGGGCCTGTTGTATGCTGCCAACAGCCGAGCAAGTTGAAGCTATTGCCCTTGAGTTTTTGTGGCAACGGAACATAGTCTGGTTGCGCAATTTTGCAGAGCCAAGAGCAACCGCTCTTGCTGGACCCTTCAAATGCGTACCGGAGAGCTATTCAGTATCAGCAGCTGGAAAAGCTTCAGAAGGCTGACAGAGGCAACCAAGGCTTCTATGTGCAGGTTTGCAACATTACTATAATGGTACAGCAAGCGTGCAGAGTGTCAAGTAGTGTCTGAAACATGTAGATATGATCAGATGTGTCTTGGGAAGCAGACATCTCAACAAACAGGTGTCAATCTGTTAGCATGGTGTGGTTGGTTGTCATGTTGCATGCAGTGTGGTTCAAGCCTCACCCATCAGAATCGTTATGTTTCCCATTCTGCAAGTAGAAACAGACCATGCAGTTGCCGGGAGGAAAACCATCAATGCATAGTGCACAGGTAACGTTTCAGCAGGTTCAGCTGAAGCTCTTTTCAGTCCCAAACATCTATTTCAATTCCGAAACGTCCATTTCACAGTGAACATCTAAATTCAGAAACGCCTGGGGACAGTAAAAACGCGTTTCTACATTGTGGAGATGTTTGCGGTTTTTCCAAGTGTGGCATTCTCAGAGACTCAGTCAGAGAGGTAGCCTGCAAGCACGTGAAGTGTAGTTGCTTCGTTCAACGGTGGGGTGGGAAGCAGCTTTCCCTAGTCCATATCACAACAGGCTTCAAGCAAAAGCCGCAGCTAGTGCTGATGCACTGACGCAGCTGTTGATGCAAGGACTGTATGAAACAGCAAACAAGTGGAATATGCAAGGAATGCAGAGGCTATCAAAGGGCTCCTGCCATCCATTGCTGAAGGGCCCAGCCTTTCCTGTCATGCCTGCAGAGGGTGTCTGGGTTGTTGGGGGCACAGCTGCAGCTTGTGAGGGCCACCCCTGAAGAGGCCAAACAGCATGAGGAGGAAAACGGCAAGCTCGCCTCCAGGCTATACATGACGCAACAGGTATGCCTTGTCTGTCTACCCTAACCTTCAGTAAAGATTTGACTCAGACCATGTCTTCAACACCTCATTAGGCCCTGACTGCATCTGTGACTCTGTTCAAACAGCTACTGCTGGGGACGCTGCAGGATTCACCGCAGTCTTTGAGATGATGCGAGACAGCAACAAGCCCGCTGTGGGGCACAACCTATCCTTCGACCTCACCTTCTGCCTGTCTTCTTTTGCCCAGAGCCTGCCTCCCAGCTGGCCAGCATACAAGCAGCTGGTGCAGCGCTGCTTCCCTGCCGGAGTATGGGACACCAAGCACCTTGCCCGCCAGCTGCAGGTTGCTCCTGTCATACTGTGTTCCCTATCTTGCTGTTGTGTCACAACTCTATGCTGTGGGACTGTCTACCAGACTGTGCTGGGGCAGATAGTTGCACGTCCTTGCTTGGGAGCAGTGATTGCATGTGTCTGTGCTGCCAGCATGCAGTGTTGTCATCTGTGCACAGGAAAGCTCGTCTCTATACATGCATACATATATATATATATATATATATATATATATATATATATATATAATTAGAATATATACATATATAATATATAGAATATACATATAGAATATATATAGAATATAGAATATATATAGAATATATATATATAATTAGAATATATACATATATAATATATAGAATATACATATAGAATATATATAGAATATATATATATATATATATATATATATGTGTAGAGAATGTATATATTCTGATTATACAGATCTTGCCACGGCTTCTGTATGGCACGACTTGGGCTTGACAGCTGTCATGTGCATAGCAGGACTGTGCCACATGAAATGCATACTTGCATGTGCAGCGTGCTACTCCAGCAGGGATGCTGTCTACCCTTAACTGTCAGCTACATGTACTGCCAATGCGCTACAAAGTCTGTTTTGCTATCACAGTGTGCAGACATAGCAAGCCTGTCTTTGATCCAGTCTGAGCCTGTGCAATTGTGACCAAGTTTTCAGACCCATGTTGTGGAAGGTGCAGTGTCCTGTAAAGATCACTAAGATCCTCTGACCTGACAATTGCAGAGTCAGGTACTAACAAATTCCAGATTACTTGGAGGGACTGAAGAGGGCAGTGGAGTGTCTTATCAAGCAACAACAAGAAGTTGTGGTTGCGCGTGAGAGCATGCCACTGAATGTAACTGAATTGGGACTGGATGAAGTTGTGATTGAATCCTGTGTATGGCAGGCCGTTTTTGAGGGAGGCACATCACTTGGCGATGTGTATCAAGGTTTGGTGGAAGGAGGTCTAGACCAGGCAGTTGCAGAGTTCCTAGCAGACCAGACCAATGAACCGGGCAAATGGGCCTTTCCAGGTATCAGCCATGCTGATGGGTATGAGGCATACCAGGTCAGGCACAGAGCACGGCCGTGAAATCCTGCCTTGACTAATTGTGTCTCCCCGGGCTAAATGCTTCTTGGTGTTTTCTTCAAAGCTCCTGCTGTGGCCCTTCAATCTGTGACCGGTGGTCATTACTGGATCTCATGCTGTCACCAATCCGCTAGTATTGCTGCATAGCTGTCTCGTTTGGTATGGCGGTGATGGGCACGTTGGTAGAGGCCTCCTCCACAGTTGCCAGCAACAATTTTACTGGCTGCTGAGGCTTATGCTCCACCGAATTCAGGGGCATCAGCTTTTGCAAGCTACCTTCTTTAGGCCTGATGATGTCAGGCTGTCCATTGGTGCAGATGTATGTCTGATCACTGCAGCTAGTATGCTGAAATCAAGCACAGACATTGTCATGTTGCCTTTCCACTGACTCAGCAGCTCAATCAGGATCCCTTGTTGAGGCATGTTTGCCCAGTCAAACACTCTTTGCATGGACCCAATCGCTCAACAGGCACTCATTGCCAGTGTCAGGCATCAGGCAGCTGCACTTGGGACGTTCCAGACAGCTGTTGTTGCTGGTGCTGCTTGTATGTGCCTGTCATTTTGCATGAGATAGGAAACCACATCCAATGGTCACATCTGCCTTACAACAGCAACAGCAACAGCAACAGCAACAGCAACAACAACAACAATAACAAGAATAATAATAATATTTATGAATACGATTCGTGTTATTATTACTATTACTATTACTATTATAATGACTATTAATTGTTTGTTACCTGCCATGCAGGGTCCAGAGGCAAGCTCCCATGCACATGAAGCTGGCTATGATGCTTACATGACCGGCGCCGCATTCGCCTGCCTGGTGCGGCTGTATGAGGCTGCAGGAAGCAAGCCAGGGCAAACACAGTCCAAAGCTTTGCAACAACCCAGTCTGCAAGCTGTGCAGCATCTCATGGGCCGGCTCAACATTGGCAGGTACCCTTTCTGGACTCCTCGCTTGACAACATGAAAACAGAAGGTTGGACCGAAATCACGAGCAGTGCTGCAAAGCTCATCAGCAGAGTACTGAGTCGAGAGCTGGCTGCCAGTGAGCATATTTGAAGTTGCGACTCAGCAGTTTGTCTGCTGCAGACAAACTGCAGCTGCAGCTGACGACCTGACAACGCCAGCAGAACTTGTTTTGCCAGTGGTAAACGTCTACTACTCTGGACCTCTACCACTCTGCAAATGTTCCACTCCAAAGCTCTACCACTGTTTTGCCATTGGTGCAGCTCTGGTATGGTACAGCTGTAAAGTGGACAAGGTTGGAAACAAATACTGGTGGCTTTGTCAGGTTGTCAGGACAGACCGTGCTGTTTGTTGGGCATCAGTGCAGAGGCAATTGTGAATTGGAACAGTGGGATTACTTGGAGACCAATTGGAGAGCAACTGTTACACATTGACACACACAGTCAAGAGCATTGCTGCCGAGCCGACCAGCAAATTGCTAAATCAAGTCAGTGAGTGTGTGTTTTGACTCAATAATCTGCTGGACGGCTTGCCTGCATTGCTCTTGAGTTTGGTCCAAACTGTTCCAATTGATCTCTGGTTGGTCTCCGGTTTGTGCAACTGTTCCACATTCCAAAATTAGCCCCTGTACTGTTTCCTCGCACACACCACAGTCTGTCTTGGCAGTGGCTGACTTACCCAGCAGGTGATGCCTGGTGTCAGCAAACAAGCTGCATGTGCTATAGGCACTGCTATAGGCATTCTCAGTCCCAGTACAAGGACCTTTATGAAAGGACACATCTGTTACATCCTCAACTCCTTGCCCACATGCAAACATGTTCTTGCTCAAAGTGTATGCTTTGGGACGTGTTGAGAGAACATCAGTCACACCAGGGGTAATGTTGTTTGATGGGCAGGTTTGATGACAAAGTCATATGGCTGATTATGTCAGCCAAGGCCATCAGAGCCCTGGAAACAGCGTTTTCACACACTATCCCCTGTATATACAACGTCACCGCACATGATGCACAGTGACACCTTTTCATTTCTTGCTTGAAACTCCCTTTGGAGGACTGCGGCGGTCCTACTCACAGCCTGACAGGTCACTAGTGTAGCTGGCCTTGCCATCATCCACAGACACAGCATGATCCACATTGTGGGTCATACTGTGCTTGTGAGTAATGGCAAGGCCAACCACAGTTGGTAGTAACGTGGCATCACCATGCCCGGTATGTGTTGCCAAAACAGGATCTTGTACAGGGAGCCACTCAGGACTGTGCATTCCTGACCTTAAGGGAAGACATGTACTTAATCAAATGCATGAATGAATGAATGCACGCATGGATGGATGGGTGGGTGGATGGACTGATGCATGGAAAATTGAGTGAACGAATGACTGATTGGTGCTGCTGACTGCCAGGTCTGACATCCCCTACGGAGCCCTGTGGGGGGAGGACCCACAGCCTGACAGATCCCATGTCATGCTGGCGGCCGGCTTGCAGCCTGACACACGCTTCAAGCCTCTAGGAGAGCAATTGTCAAAGCATATGGTAGGCCTCCTTGTTCCTTTCTAGCTGCTACTTTTTGTTGTCCTTTGTCATTTCCTGCTTGCTGATTTGCTGATTTGCATTGAAACAGATGCAGCTGGACCATGGTCATGGAGCAGTTTTGAAAGTTGTGCTGCGTCATGAAATGCACATTATGAGTATGACACTTTGTAGATGCCACAGTGGGCCAGCTGGCAACCGATGTATAGCAGAAGAACTTGTGTGAGTAGTTACACACCGGACATGCTGCTATGTGCTCCTCATGCACTACTCAATCAGCTCACGCAGATACACAGCATACACAGCAGATTAGCGGCCCAGGTCAGGATCTGCATAAGCTGAGCATACAGTGCACAGCAGCAGCTCAGCACATTGAATGCATATATTCTGCAGTATGTTATGTGCAATGACAGCTCAAAATCTGCATGCTGACTGGTGTATGAGATTGTTTTGCAGCAGCAGCTCACAGACTCCCATGTACGCAGGGGGTAAGGGTGAGAGTGACCCCTCTGTGGCAGCTTACCACCTCGCAGTCTTCTTCAGCTTTGTTGGAGTTGCCTATTGAGGACCTACCAGATTTAGCAAGACTTGCAGCAGCTCTTGTCATTTGCAGGCAGCCGCATGCTCAGGTAAGGCTGCATTACTGTGCTAGGTATGCATTATCTAAATGATGCACAATGCATAGTGCCTGTAACTGCAAGTCATGTGCTGGAGGCACAGGTAACATAGCCACTGCATTGACAGTACGTGATCTTCGTGCACAACTGTCCACTTCTCATCTTATTATTTGATAGTACACACAGTTGCATTGCTCCCTGCTGCATGCCAAGGTTATCATCTCCTCTTATTCCCACTGTGCTGAACTTACTGCCTGCAGTTGGTAACATGGGCAGACTACTCCTCTGCCAAGAAGGATGGCACTCTTCAGACCCTGCTGCAGCCACTACAGCAAACTGGCGGTGCAAGCCAGGCTGGTGCATTGAAGAGGCCGATAGAGGCAGTTGCAAACTCTGGGGTCAGTGCATTGACTGGCCAAGCCATTCCTGCTGGTCAAGCTCCTCCTGCCAAGAAGAAGCTCAAGTCAATGGTGCCAAGCTGCCGCATGATGTGAAAGAAGCTCGCACCATGGTCGTCTAAAATGGACTCGTGCAATTGCTTGCAAGTTGCACATGTCAGTTGAATTTAATTGTTGTTGCAAGCCAACAAAGGTTACTGGCATCTTTCATGTACTTTACAAAGGTGGCAGCACTTTGAAAATTCACATGAAATAGAGACAATCGACGCAAAAGTCGCCCTCAAACTGCAATAATGATACACTCATGGCAGGCAGAGTGAGCATTTGACTGTAACAGTGTCCATGTGATCATGACCACAGCATAATCATACTGACTGTCAGCTTTCCTAACCCAGGTCAGCATGTCAGACTTCCTCTGCCTTCACGTCAACTTTGCATAGGCAAACAATGTTTTGCCGGTCAGGGACAAACCAAGTGGGTTAAATGCACAAGCTCTTGAATCGTCAAGGCAGGCCAAGAGTGATAGTATGCTCTGTTCTTGGCAGTTGCTTCTGCAATGGTCATTGCTGGTGCAACAAAACGAGAGGGACAGAACACTGCCAAAGGTGCCAGAGGCTGTGATTCAAAGCCTGCCAAAAGGTGACGTCCTGCATTGCGGCAGCTGCTCCCACATATGGTGACATTGCCTATGCTTGTCAAGTGTGGCATACTGCGTCAAGCCACCTTGAGCAGAAACGTAGCTTTACATTCTGGGCAGCATCCTTCTCTTGCGTTACTCTTGTGGGCTGCAGTCATGTGATGGAGGCCTTGGGAGGCGATGACTGCTGTACAGAGGTCAGCAGCCACTGCGGTCCCTAAGTCCACCACCCCTCTTGTTGCAGCTACAGTGCTTCTATGACCCAAATGTGTATGCCATGAATTGTCAATGGGCTCCTAGGGACTTCATGTATTTCGCCACATCCGGAGCAGGCCCAGTGAACTGGATTTTCCCATGCTCCATGTAGCTTGCAGTGTCAGCCCACTGCAGCTCTTCTAGCCTGTGCGTCACCTAGCAACAAGGCAGTTCACGGTCTGCATCCTGTTCTCAGATTGCAGTCTGCGACCACCAACAACAGCGTCATGCTGACGGGGCTAGCAGCAGGACAGCTCAAGCTGCTGGGCGCAGCTTATTTATATTGAGCAAGCAGCAAGGATGCAATGAAAGGCTGTGAGACACTCTACAGTCCTTTGTACGAAGACTGCCAACATCACATAGTCCACGTATGGCTTACCATGCATGTTTGCAAGACGAGCCATACATGGAGAGAGGGGCACTTGCACAGGGTGGATGGTCAGATCCAGGAACAAGTTTTGCTATATGAGTTATCTGCTGAGGCTGTAGATGCTGAAAGGGCCTAGCAGTAAATGATGTTGGCAGGTGCATGTCTCCATCCATACATGCAGCATCATGCTATTGCTTAACACTTGGCATTGCATTGCAATTAGAAAAAAATGACATGACAAGTGCAAACGCGTCTTGTGCCAATGGCAAGATGCAGAAAGATGCTCACCCATAATGCAGTCACGGATTCTGAGCCCTGAGAGCCAACCAGACTCCTGACAGCTTTAAGCACCCCTTGCTGGTCAGCACTATCGAGAAATGTGGTCAGCTCGTCCAGTAACAGCACCTGCAGCAATATTGTAGCTGTCTGATGCGTGCAGCTGGAGTAATGTAGCAGTGGTTGTAGCAAAACAGTGATTGCATCGCCCCTTTGTGTGGCCGTGCTAGCATGTAGCGCTGTCAAAGGAGTAGACATGATTGAAGCTATGTTGTAAAGCCAAGCTTTAAATGTACAAGACGCTTTGCATGTTTCTCGCTTTCCTGCCACTTGTCCCTCTATTAGCGTCTCTAGAGATAGATGTAGCACTGGGCGGCAAGGGTAAGCCAGAAAGATGGCTTCCTGACATGATCAGCGGGTGTGGTCATTAGGCAAGCTTGCTGCGCATGCAGGCAAAACATCATACCACAATAATACCTTTGGGCACTCAGCTAGAGCACCTGCAATGGCCACACGCTGCTTCTGGCCGCCTGACAGGGTATGGGTTGGGCGGTCTTGGAATGCCTCCATGCCAACTAGCTTCAGGGCATGCTGCACCTGGCATAGCACATCTTCCTCCGAAAGTGAATACCTGTTGCAGCAGACCATGTGCTGACCTTCAAGATCAAGAGAGGGGTGACACAAGGCGTCGCTGCACACAAGACATGTCTAGAACTATCATATTGGTGTTGCCTGCAGCGTCAAGTTATGTTTGGATGGTGTCTGGTTGATATGCTGGGGATAGGCATGCCAAGCCCCTTGTCCTCAACAGCCATGGCAGACATGGACATGTAGGCACTGTTCAGCTGAACAACAGCACTTGCTTTTGCATCGTAATCTGTGACTGACCTGCCAAGGCCAAACGCAACATCAGCTGCTACTGTTGGCATGACCACTTGGTGGTCTGGGTTTTGGAAGACAAAGCCTACAGGCCCGGCAAGTTGATAGCTGCCAAAGTCGCTTTGCAGAAGTCCTCCCAGCACTCGTAGAAGTGTAGATTTTCCACATCCATTAGGACCAAGCAAAATGTGAAAGGTGCCTTGCTTTACTTCTAGACTTGCTCCACTCAGCACCTGAATTCAGGGCAGGGATGAGACCACATGAATGATATGAAGTGAAATGCGTGCGGTGTAGATGGTATTGATCGGAAGGCTGCCCAGGCTTACCAAAAGGTGGTCAGTTCTGGAAGGACAGCTTGTTAGAGCAAGCTTACCTGCTTCCTCGAGTTAGCTGTCCCGAACCCCACTCCTAAGCTGTTGACAGATATTGCCAACTTCTCTTGGGTTGCAGGACTGGCTTGTGTAAATGTGCTGACTTGATCGCTAGCAACAGCAAGTGTAAGCTTGCCGGCGTTTTTGATCTCTTCCCTACGTATTCTTCGGTGTGGCCCGCTTGAATGCAACAAAAGCTTTGTATGAGCGTGTGAAGTCACCAGCATAGCACACAACGCATGAAAGCAGCTACACTTGGCAGCACGAGATGCTGAGCCCACTCGCAAGCTTGCGTGCAAGGGCGTATGGAAGGAAAGCAGAAGTGCCCTCCTTGACCGAGCAGCCCTTGTTATTTGACTCACAATTGACAACCCCTGGACACTATTGAGAAGCTGGCCCAAGAAGCTGAAAGCCAACCATACCTCTGCTGGAAGGCTTGCTGATAAAAGCCAGCTGGAAGCCTGCATGCTGGATCCAGAGCTAGCTCCGGCGGCAGTGCTGAAAACAGAGCTAACTGTGCACATGCATTACCCCTTAGGGCCGGTTGCTCAACAGCACCCCTCCTCCTATCCTTTGAGACCCCCTCTTTTCAAAATGCACAGTGCAACTTGATGACAGTGTGACCTCAAGCACAACTGCATGCCATGCCATGCTATAGCATTGCTCACGGTGCTACTGTTGTTGCCTTGCTGCATGCCCGCTTCACTTCAGTATATTTTTGGCATTTCCATCCATCTACCCATCCGTCCGTCCATCCATCCATCCATCCACCCATCCATCCATCCATTCATCCATCCATCCATCCATCCATCCATCCATCCATCCATCCATCCATCCATCCACCCATCCATCCATCCATCCATCCATCCATCCATCCATCCATCCATCCATCCATCCATCCATCCATCC
>JAABUP010009366.1_pt1 | contig 12057 bp, 17 predicted proteins | sample 5559201 | NCBI WGS metagenome assembly JAABUP01 (sample SAMN10711887, study PRJNA513373) | rock metagenome | isolation source: Antarctica rocks | place: Antarctica | reverse complement strand
CATAAAGTATTTCAGATTTTTGTGATCTGTACAAATCTGAAAACTTGACACACTTCTCAATTCTGCATCTCACTCTTTCAAGCATTGTATGATGATCAGCATCTCTTTATCATAAATCTCATAATTGTACTCTGCAGATGCATTCTTCTTTGAATAGTAGACACAGGGTCTTCACACATCATTTATTAACTGTAACAGAATTTCATCTATGCATTAATCTGAGAAATCTGTTTTTATCACAGTCATACATGTATGATCAAACAGAACTAGAATCAGCGCTGAAATGAACATAGTCTTTAGCTTCTTAAAATCTTGATTAGCTTTCTCAATTCACTTAAAAGATGTGTCCTTTTATATGATAGCCATTATTGACATAATCAGATTAGAAAAGTTCTTGATGAACTTTCAATAAAAGTTTGCAAAGTCTATGAAACTCTGTACTCTCTTTACTGACCTAGGGGCTTGTCAGTTCATGATTGCCTCAATCTTCTGAAGGTTCATTTGTACACCCTTTTCAACTTTCAGAATGAACCCTAAGTACTTGATTGACTTGACTTCAAACTCACATTTGTCAATGTTAATCTGTAAGCCAGCTTCTCAAAGCCATAGTAGTACTCTTTGTATGTGATTTTGATGCTGATGCAAAGACTCATCAGTGAAAATAAAAATATCATTCACATAGGCTGAACAAAACTCATTTAAAAAGTCCTGCAAGGCCCAGTTGATATATCTTTGAAAGGTGCTCAAGACATTGACTAGCTCAAAAGAAGTCATCATTCATTCATATAACCTGTACCTCATACAAAATGCCATCTTTTATTTGTCTTTTACAGCAATCTGAATCTTGTAAAATGCCACTATGACATTCAACTTGATGTATCATTGAGCCTGTTCAATGTTTCACAAAGTCTCATATATTAATGAAAGAAGGTAATGATTCTTTTGAGTGATTCAGTTCAAGCCACAGTAGTTCACACAGAACTGAAGTTCATCTTCTGACTTCTGTACAAATAAAACAGACACTGCAGCAGATGAATTACTGACTTGTATGAACTGCTTATTCAAAAGTTCTGTTAGTGTTTTGCGCAACACTAGTAGCTTCTCTCTCATCATGTTGTATAAAGAATCTCAGAGTACTTTTGACTCTTTTTCATTCACCTTTTTTAGTTCAATCTGATGATCTGTGCCTTTTTCCCTTAAGAAAGACAACTTCTCAGTCATTGTATGATCAAACACATTTAAAAACTTGTGATAATGATCAGAGAGTATAGTCCTCAGATCAGTCTTCTTCTGTGAGGTTAAGGCTTTTTCAATATTGATCATGCTGATCAAGAACACCTCAATCTTCTTTTGTTTCTCTTCTTTCTTTTGTATAAGGTTCATAAAGAATGTAGCTGACATCATAACATAATTGAACTCACTCTCAGCAGAAGCTTCTCTGTTTCATATGATAGTTTCTGTAAATTCAATCATAAGAAAGGCTCTGCCCACATTCAATATAATCTTGTTCTGCTTCATTCATGATAGATCTAGTAAAAGATTGTAGAACACTAACTTAGAAACAATGTAAAAGTATGTTCTTGACTTCTGATGACTGTTGATATCAATTTGTATGACAGTCACCTCATCTACTACTGAGTTTAAAGGCTCATCAAACTCTGTGATTGTATGAGGCTTAATCTTAATGCACTGTAGATTGTGATTTCTAGCAAAGCAAGAAGTGATTATTTTATAAAACAGACATTCTGTGTCATACAAGATATGTGCATATGACTTCTTATTGATTAATGTTGACATAGTGAAGAGAGCACTGTTCATCTGTTTCTCAAACTTCTTTCAGCTTTTATCACATCTTATACACTTTCAGCTGTGACTTCTGTTAAAAGCTACTCTTTTTTTGAGTCTTTTTCTTCTTCTGTTGCCTTCTTCACAGTCTCAGCAGCAGCAACATTAATGACACAAGATTGTACAGCAAACAGAAGTTTGCAGTTCTTAATAAAGTGGCTGTTGTCTCTGCAGTGCATGTATAGTTGTTTTGTATGATGTTCTGTCACTTTCTTCTTCAACACTCATTGTGCTCTGCATCTCTCTTCAGTTTCTGTAACTGTGACAATGATGTGCTCAGTGGGTTCTCAGTTCATGTTGTCTGTATGAGACTGTTGCATGATGATAGTAGTTGTTGTACAACACTCTTGAGTAACAGCCTTTTGAATTGAGTTTAAGTTGTAACTGACTCACTGCAGTAGAGTAATGTACTCATCATACAAGACAGAGATTGATGTTGCAATCAGGGCTTGTGTGAGCATTACATTTAGGCTGTTACTGAGAAATGTCTTCTTAATTGTATCATCTTATTTTAAGTCTCTCACTTTCAGCAATGTCTGTTCAAAGATGGTCAGATGTCTCATGAATGACTTTTCTTTCTGTTTCAAAGCTTTTAAGATATGAGTCACTCTCTCTTTCAACTCTGAGTCATCATATGTGTGTTGAAGCTGATTGATCAGCTTCTCAATGATCATATGGTCTAGAACTTCATTTGGCTTGATATGAGCCACAATTCAAGGTGTGACTTGACTTAAAGCCAACTCTTTCAGTCAACTGTGTAAGTATCAGAACTGCACACTGACATTGTTGTCTGACATGTTCACATTCAATTTAGCAACAATTTGTTGTAGTCAAGATCTGAATTTTACTCTTTTTTCTTCAAATCTGAGTGAGTCAGAAAGACATCACTTTGAGTGTCAATTTACACTTATTGCTGCAGTGAGCTGCTTTAAGATGAGACTGTTTGTACAATTGACTGATTCTTGAGAAGAAGATGATGTTGCAACAGCTGATGTTGAGCTAACTGTATTTACTGATGTATCTGATGTGAGGTTGTCTCAATCTGCCACAAAGATGTAAAGAAGATTCATATGAGCCTTCATGTTTCACATGTCCTCTTTCATATGACTCTTCATGCTGTGTAGTTTTGTCATAAGTATTTGCACTCAAGAAGAAATCTTCTCAGCAACAGTCTTCACTTCATCTGTCATAGAGGTTTCTGCACTCATTCTGCACTGATTTTAACAATTGTACAGCAAGGTCTTTAGTGTAGGTCAGGTTTAAATGAGAATAGTATTTTAATGTCACAGGTTTGAAATGAGATCAATGCTCAATTAATAATTTCTAAATACAAGAAGAATACTATAAAGAAAAAAGAAGAGCTTCATACAGAAGTGAGAAGATAATGTGCTTTAGTCTTAGAGTCTTAGTAAGCAACTAGATCATAAGACCTTAGTATGAGTTCAACTCATGACAGCAATCAAGTATGCAGCGAAGTTTCAGTGAATTACAGCTTTAACAGATTGAGACAATGACACTTTAGTATTGCAATACTATTGAGAACTCAACAAAGCTATCAAAGATGAAATAGTCAGAATGAATTGATCTGAAGAGCTTCAGAATATAATCAATATCTTCATCAACATTGACAGTTATCAATGAGAACAATGAATGAAGTGTACAAAACACTACACATCAAAGATGTGAAAAAGATGTTATACTCTCAGAAGAGGTGATTCTATGAATCTTGATGCAATTTTGAGAAGCATTGTGAGCAGCAATCACAAATAAAGCAAGAACAGTGCATGAGCAAGCTCTATAAGTCTCAATTTTAATGAGCAGAGACTTGCAAATGTTATGACTGTGAAAAGCTCAAACACTTTGCAAGAACCTGCAAGAAGCCTTAACAAAAGAGAAAAGAAGTTGCAGTAACAGATACACATGTAGTGCATGATGCTTTGAGCTGAACAGTCTGCTACAACAATATGTGCTGAACACATATGAGCAGCAAAGATGAAGTCAAATGATATTCACAGAAACTTAAGAAAGAACAAAATGATTACAACACAACAGATTAACTGAAGAAATTAGTTATTTTAAAGAAAGTCAAGATCAAAGAAACTGATACTCACAGAACTCAGATAAAAGAAGATTACAGTGATAGCATCTGAACAGTTCTGAATTTGAACGCAAACTCAAAAGATGTCAACAACTGAAAAGTTGACATGAGACTCAAAATAAGATATGAGCATTTTGAGAATCAGCACTGAGCAATGCATCAACAACTGCTAAAAGAACAGCAAAAAGAGCTCAAGAAAAGAGTCAATGATCTTAAGAAGCAATAAGAAGAAATGAAAGAGGTAAAAGCATGTTTAAAACTCAGCAAATTGATGAAAGATGTATGAACAGCAGTCAACTCAGTATCAAAACAACTTATGTGAAAAACTAAGAGCCATAAAATCAAGATTTGTTTATTCACAGAATACTCAACATCAAATGATGATCATTGAATCTTTTCAGAAGACTACATGTCACCTGAGTTTCTGAATAGAGTGAAAGCACTTCAGAATCAGATTCAGTGAGAATATGATCAGTATGAACTGTGTCTACACTCAAAACAGTATATTGAAAAAGACAGCAAGAAATACATACAACTGATCATGCAAGAAATAAAGTCTAAATGATTTCAGAATCTCAGAAGAAGAGTAAGTGACGCAGTACAGTCAAAACACTGCAAGCTTTCTTAAAGAAAGTAAAGAACAAGAAGCTTTTAATGTCTCAGAAGAACAACAATGATCATAAGATATGAATTGACATTCAGGTTGAACAGAATAGACTTTTTCAAGCAATGATAGACTCAGAAGCAATCAACAACTATATTTTGCAACAAGTGATAGAAATGCTAGAACTAACACTGCAATGAGCATTAAAGTTTATGCAAGTATACATGATCAATGAAGAATCTGAGTGAATAACAGATCAGATTCACATTGAAGCTATAATATTAAAAGATTCACAGAAGTTGACATTTGATGTTCTCAATTCAATCAAGTATGATGTTATACTAAGAATGTTCTGATTACGCAAAAAGAACTCAAGAATTGATTGAATCAGCAAAGAATTATACATCACAATAGATGCATATGAGATTTCTGAACAATCAGAAATGAGTTTATCAGAGCATAAGTCATGAGATCATAAAGTATTGCTATTGAATGACAAGCAGTTAAAGTAAATGCTGCTATACTCAATGAACAAAGATCAACTCAAGAAAGTCAAAACTTACTTTAATAAGAATCTTAAAAGAGAATTCATAAGATCATCAAAGTCACTGACAGAATACCTGATTCTGTTTGTATCAAAAAAGAATGACATAAAGTGACTATGTGTTGACTACAGACAACTCAATGAGATAATTAAACAAGACAGTTATTTCTTACTGTTGATCAAAGAGTTGCAAGACTGATTAAACAGAGTTAAGTGGTTCACAAGTCTGAATTTGAAAGAAGCCTACTACTGAGTACAAATGAAGAAAGGTGAAGAATGAAAAACAGCATTCTAAACAAGATACAGACACTATGAATACACTGTTATGCTGTTTGAGCTCAAGAACACTCTCATCACCTTTCAAAGATTAATCAATGACACATTTAGAGAATATCTTGATGATTTTGTGATCACATACCTCAATGACATCTTGATATACTCAGATGACCTTAAGACACACTGCAGTCATGTGCACAAGATACTGAAAAAGCTCAATGAGAGGGCTTTATATGTGAAAAAGTCAAAAAGCAGGTTTGAAACAAAGAAAGTCAGATTTTTTAATTATGTTATTTGATCTGAGCAAATCAAGAAGAACTCAAAAAAGACAGATGCAGTCAGAAACTGATCTTCACTGAAATGAGTCAAGAAAGTACAAGTCTTTTTAAAGTTAATGAACTATTATTGAAAGTTCATACCTAATTATGCAAAGATTGTGAAACCCCTCATGCAATTAATGTGTAAGAATGAAAGATGACATTGAGATAAAGAACAGAAGAATGCATTTCATGCATTAAAGAAAAGCTTTAACAGAACAGCACATCTGAGAATACTCAATTCAGCATGCAAAAAGATACTGAAGATTGATGCTTCAAATTTCACAATAGATGCATGCTTGTATCAAATCAAGAATGAGCAGCAGAGACTCATAGTCTATCAGTTTAAAAAACTATCAAAATTTGAGAAAAGATATGAGATTCATGACAAAGAACTTCTTGCAATAGTAAAAGTACTGCAAGATTGAAGACCTTATCTTACAGATACTGAGAAGCCTATTCAGATCTATACAGATCATAAGAAGTTGAGAAACTTTGCAACAACAAAATAGCTAAATCAACAACAAGTTCACTGAGCTGAACAGTTAACTGATTACAAATTTCAGATTCATTACAGAAAGAATAATGAGAATGATGAAGCAGACACCTTAAGTAAACAGTTTAATCATGAAGAAGTGAAGAAGATTCACACTGAAATTCTGAGTGAAGACAACAAAGAAATTCTCACAAAAGGCTTAACAGCAACATATAAGATGAAGCAAGCTTTCTTAACAGATGAAGAATTAATATGAGTATGTTACAACAACAAAGTCAATGAACACCTTAAAGTCAAGAGAACTGAGAATCTCATACAAAGAAGACACAATATCAGTGACCTTAAGTGTCATAAGTTGAACTCATACTAAGGTCTTATGATCTAGTTGCTGACTAAGACCTTAAGACTAAAGCACTTTATCTTCTCATCTCTGTACAAGGCTTTTCTTTTTCTCTTCATAGTATTCTTCTTGTATTTAAACATTATCAATCAAGCGTCAGTCTCATTGCAAATCTGTGACACATACAAAGAAATTCTGAGTTCAATACTCAATGTCTTTCTCAAAAGAGCAACTTTTCTTCACTGCTCAGAAAGCATTTTGTTATGAACACTCTCACTCTCAGTACAGTAGAAAAGGATCTCTGTTTCTTGTGAATTGACTGACAAAGCTCATCATACAACTCATCTTTTGCTTCAGCATCTTCTCACGTCTGTTCAAGATCTGTAATCTCACTGAACAAGTTTTGATCTTGTACAAGCACAGAGACTGATATGTTTGCTACTGTTATTGAGGCAGTCTGTATAGGCTTGCTCATCATCTCAGAATGTATTATCTGCATTGTACAATGTTGTACTCTGTCATCTGAGAGATTCATTGACACATTCTGCTTCTGTCTCAATAAAGCATCTGTTCTCTCATTCTGCTTGCTCAGCAAGTATAATATGAAGAAGTTGTATTGTGACAGTATTAAAGACCACCTCATTTGTCACTCTGTAAGCTTTTTAACTGTCATAAAATATTTCAGATTTTTGTGATCTGTACAAATCTGAAAACTTGACACACTTCTCAATTCTGCATCTTATTCTTTTAAGCATTGTATGATGATCAGCATCTCTTTATCATAAATTTCATAATTGCACTCTGCAGATGCATTCTTCTTTAAATAGGAGGCACAAGGTCTTTACACATTGCTCATTAACTGCAACAGAATTTTATCTATGCATCTGTCACAGGTTTGCAATGAGATCAATGCTTGATTGATAATTTTTAAATACAAGAAGAATACTATGAAGAGAAAAGAAAAGCTTCATACAGAGACAAGAAGATAATGTGCTTTAGTCTTAAAGTCTTAATAAGCAACTAGATCATAAGATCTTAATATGAGTTTCACTCATGACATCATCTTTTTCTTTTCTTCAAGGTTGTGTCTTAAGTGTCTGAAAAGATTGTTGTACAGTTGTCATTATTTGTTGACATGTGTTTGTCTGCTTCATACAGATAAGATTTATAGATAAAAATTTTATTGCTTGCTGACACATGGTTTTCTTCAACAATTTACTTCAGTTTACTTGTCAGTGAAGTGAGTTATAAATCCTCTCATCTTTCTTCTCAAATTTCTTTTTCTTTCTTCTTCAACTTCTTCATCATCATCTTTTGTATGTGAAATCTTTCTTGATTGAATATTTCAGCACTGACTCTCATACAACAAGCTCAGCAGCAACAACAACAACAACTATCATCATGTAAGTGTCATACAAGTATGTGTCTCTGAGCTGACAACTTATAGAGCTCTTATCTTGTACAACACTTACATTGCTGCTCTCACTCTTACAGACACTGATGTCAATTCTGTTCTTGAGGTTGATCAACAGCAGCTTGCTTTGTATGCTCACTCTCTTCAGACAATGATCATTCTCACTTTGCTCAGTGACAATGTTTTGTTTGTACAGATTTATATCACATTGCAGCAGATGAGAACTCATCAGTCATTGTACATCAATGCAATTCTGATTCAGAGTCAGAGTGTGTTGATTTCTGACAGTTGTATTAACTGTCAGAAATGCAATATGACACTCTTTTTGAAATGTTGTTGTACATCAAAACATTTCAGTGAGTGTTGTGACAACTGCAAGTGATATAATCATGCTGCTTGCTGCTCTGTACTCAACAATGATGTACTCATCATCATCTTGAATGATGAGAACAACAATGACATCAATGAGAATGAACACATTGCTAAACTAAGACAAATTGCATCAGCCCTGCTGCTGACAGAGGTGGTTGTTATTGACCTCAATCTTTAGATACATATGACTTCTTTTTCTTTTCTTGCGTTGCCTTTAGTATAAGTTTAATTGTACAGACTGTGTATGACATCTGAGCTGTATGCCTCACCTCTGCATGATGCTCAGAACAAATAGCTTCAGCGAAATCAAGAAGGCATCATTAGTAATTAGCATAGAAATAAATCAAATAAATTCAACACTAAATTTTGAACTCTGTACAATCATCTCACACACATGAAGCACCTCAGCCTTCTCTGACATAATGCTTTTCTTCAGACTCTTGTCTATTGTTAATAAGGTCTTTGAAGATCTTTCTATGTGTATGTGTGTGTGCACACACACACACACATACATGCAGTTGTTGTTGAATCATGTGTAGACTGATGATGTCAACTCATACAGTTAAGATCTAGCAATCTCAAGTTGCATTAACTCTCATCAATTCATTTTCACTGTGTTCTGCAGAGCTGAGGTCAGTTCTCATGTAGATCAGATATAATCAACTCATTCTATCAAGTACTTCTTCTTAAATCCTTCTTTTAATTGTATGAGCTTCTCTTTCAAAATCTTGTTTATCTCAAATTCTTCTTCATCACTCACTATTTGTGGTGAAGGTTGCAGATCTGTCATACACTGAGAAGAAAGAACATTCATGACTGCTGACTGAAGCATGACTGAGTGAAACACATTATGAATACTCAACAGTGTGTTCAGACAGAAGAAATGTGAGCTAATCTTCTTAACAATGATGTACTTGACATTCTTCACATCAAACTTCTTGTATAAACAGTCTGTATGTATGTTCTTTAAGTTTAGTCAGATTTTGTCTTCTTTCTTAAAGTTATAAGACTGCTGTCTCTTCTAATTTGCTGTTTTCTTTTGTACTTGCTGAGTGACAGTCATAGTTATCTGTGCTCACTCTGTGACTTCTTTCATCTTTCATATGATTTGATCAGCTTTTTGTACTGAACTTTTTGCAGATTGTACAGGCTTCAACTTCTCAAGTAGTTGTAAAGACTTCATGTAATACTTATGAGACAAGAAGAAAAGACTCATTTCTGTTGAGATAAAGTCATGATTGTTTATGACTAGCTCAGTCATGAGAAGCAGGCTTGCTCAGTTGTTTTAACTATAATTGAAGAACATACAAATGTACAGCTCAACATTCTGATTCATCTGCTCAGTTGCTCAGTCAGTTTTCAGGTGATATGCTGTGAACATTCTTCATACAATCTTTAAAAGTTGACAGACTCTCTTTCATAGGCTGCTCACAAACTGAGTGTCTCAATTTGAGACTATTGTAATAAAAAGCTCATGAGCTCAATAGAAATGTTGTATGAATGTCTGAGTTACTCATTCTGCAGTCATATTCTTACACAGTTTCAGTATTACTCTCTTGCTAAGACAATTCATAATTATCAGAAGGTTTGTACAACCCTCACTTGACAGTAAATCTACTACAAAGTCAATGAATATCTTTTGTCAAATTCACTTCAATACAGATAGAGGCTTCAAGAAGCCTTGTCAGCAGTCTTTTCAGCTGTTGTTTATATGACATTTGTTGCAATTCTGACAGAATGTATAGACATTCTATAGCATCTTGAGTCAAAAGAACTGTCATGATAAAAGAACATCAGTTACATTTCTTTCTGAGTGTTCAGTCATTGTTGAGTCATGTGTATACTGAATCAGTCTCATACAAAGAGATTCTGAGAACAGCACTCAGTGTCTTCTGCAAAAAAGTAGCTTTTCTTCATTGCTCAAGAAGCATTTCATTATGAATACTCTCACTTTTAAAACAGTAGAAAATGATCTTTGTTTCTTGTGAATTGTTTGACAAAACTCATCATATGACTCATCTTCTGCTTCAGCATTCACTCACATCTGTTTGAGGTCTGTGATCTCACTGAATAAGTTTTGATCTTGTACAAGCACAGAGACTGATATGTCTGCTACTGTCATTGAGGCAGTCTGTATAGGCTTGCTCATCATCTCAGAATGTATTATCTGCATTATACAATGTTGTACTCTGTCATCTGAGAGATTCATTAACACATTCTGCTTCTGTCTCAATAAAGCATCTGTTCTCTCATTCTGCTTGCTCAGCAAGTATAATATGAAGAAATTATATTGTGACAGTATTAAAGATCATCTCATTTGTCACTCTGTAAGCTTTTTAACTGTCATAAAGTATTTCAGATTTTTGTGATCTGTACAAATCTAAAAACTTGACACACTTCTCAATTCTGCATCTCACTCTTTCAAGCATTATATGATGATCAGCATCTCTTTATCATAAATCTCATAATTGCACTCTGCAGATGCATTCTTCTTTGAATAGTAGACAAAGAGCCTTCACACATCATTCATTAACTGCAACAGAGCTTCATTTATGCATCAATTTGAGAAATCTGTTTTCATCACAGTCATACATATATGATCAAACAGGACTAAAATCAGCACTGAAATGAACATAGTCTTTAGCTTCTTAAAATCTTGATCAGCTTTCTCAATTCACTTAAAAGATGTGTCCTTTTGTATGAGAGTCATCATAAGCATAATCAAATTAGAAAAGTTCTTGATGAACTTTCAGTAAAAGTTTGCAAAGTCTATGAAACTCTGTACTCTCTTTACTGATCTAAAGACTTGTCAGTTTATGATTGTCTTCATCTTTTGAGAGTTCATTCATATGCTCTTTTCAACTTTCAGAATAAACTTTAAGTACTTGATTGACTTGACTTTAAACTCACATTTATCAATGTCAATCTGTAAGCTGACTTCTTAAAGTCATAGTAGTACTCTTTGTACATAATCTAAGTGCTGATGCAAAGATTCATCAGTGAAGATGAGAATATCATTCACATAAATTGAACAAAACTCATCTAGAAAGTTTCACAAGACTCAGTTAATATATCTTTAAAATGTGCTTGAGACATTGATTAGCTCAAAAGAAGTCATCATTCATTTATACAACTCATATCTCATACAAAATGTCATCTTTCATTTGTTCTCTGCAGCAATCTGAATCTTGTGAAATGTTACTATGACATTCAACTTAATGTATCATTGAGTTTGTTCAATGTTCTGCAGAGTCTCATATATTAATGAGAGAGAGTAATGATTCTTCTGAGTCATTCAGTTCAAGTCACAGTAATTCACACAGAATCAAAGTTCATCTTCTGACTTCTGTAAAAACAAAACAGACACTGCAGCAAATGAGTTACTGACTTGTATAAACTGCTTGCTCAAAAGTTCTGTTAGTGTTTTTTGTAACATTAGTAGCTTCTCTCTCACCATGTTGTATAAAGAATCTCAGAATACTTTTGATTCTTTTTCATCTATCTCTTTTAGTTCAATTCAGTGATCTGTGTCTTCTTTTCTTAAGGAAGGCAACTTCTCAGTCATCATATGATCAAACACATTTAAAAACTCATGATAATAATCAGAAAGTATAGTCCTTGAGTCAGTCTTCTTCTGTGAGATTAAGGCTTTTTTAATATTGATCATGCTGACTGAGAACACCTTCATCTTCTTCTGTTTCTCTTCTTTCTTCTGTATGAGGTTTGTAAAGAATGTAGCTGACATCATAAC
>JAABUP010009365.1_pt1 | contig 12059 bp, 13 predicted proteins | sample 5559201 | NCBI WGS metagenome assembly JAABUP01 (sample SAMN10711887, study PRJNA513373) | rock metagenome | isolation source: Antarctica rocks | place: Antarctica | reverse complement strand
GAGATTGCCGTTGCGGAAGTGGCGATTCGTAAGGCGCCGCAGAATCAGTCGCCGTGGAGTTATTTGAGGGGGTTGTTGAGGAGGGCGGGGAGGGAGTTGGGGAGTGAGAAGGGGTTTGCGGGGGAGTTTGCGGATTTGGAGAGGCCGGATGAGGTTAGGAGTAGTCATGCGTTGGACTATTTGGCTGATGTGTACGCTGAGGAGGGAGGGGAGGAGAAGAGAGAGGAGGCGAGGAAGGCGTTGGACTTGCTGGCTGGGAGGTATGATCCGATCAGAAAAAATTACTGGGAGTATAGGAAGAGTTTGTTGGTAGGAGGGGAGGGGGATGTGAGTGCGAGTGCAAGTGCGATTGCGTAGAGGGGATTTAGCTGAAGGAGTTCTATCTTGTCTCTTGTCTATATACCCAACAAGGCGTCAGGCGTTTATGGCAATCCATAGAGATCTAGATATGGAAAGAGATGATAAGGACAGATCTCCGACTATCTTAAAGTCTTCACCAGCCCAACATTTGACTCGAATCATTCCAGATCCCGTTGGTAGGATCTGTGACTTCCCTCTGTTGGTTATGCTGCAAATGGTTAGCATCCACATAAGTATCTCAGACTTTGAGTATCATACCGGACTGGAGAGACACATCTTATCAGGCGCAGTATTCGTACTTGGTACGCCCAGATCGTTCGTAGTCAATTTCTCCACATTCCCATACTTCTGCTTGTACTCCGCAAGCATCTCAAACGTGATGTTTGATCCACCACATACTACAACCACCACTTTACTGTCTCGACCGAGCTCAGGGATGAGTTTTCTCAGTCGTCCGTCGTAACAGACAGCGAGGCTGACACCGCAGGCAGTTTCCACAAGCATCCTCTCATCGTCCGCTAGGCGCCAGCATCCCATAGCGGCTTCAGCATCCGACAAGACTACGCTCTTGACGTTCTTCCTCTTGCCGTACTCGAAGGTCTGGTCGGCCACTCTCGTTGCACCAAGTGAAGTGGCTATGCTCGTAATGCCAGGTAAGGTGACTAGCTTGCCAGCCTTTAGAGACGAGGCCAGCGACTCCGCGCCTCGTGTCTCCATGGCTAGGACGGGGACATCGGTCCAGGAGTGTTTGTCAAGACCTCGCATCACGCCGTTGAACAAGCCGCCTCCACCCACTGAGCAGATGATAGCATCGAACTTTCCAGGTAGTTGCGTCTCGACTTCATCTATAAGCGTGCTAGCTCCTTCCCATATATCGAGATGGTCGAAAGGTGGGACATAAACACCACCACTGTCTTTCTTCAGGACTTCTTGATGCAAGTACGTGTCCGCCTCTTTCCAAGTTGCGCCGTGCTGTATAACATCAGTGGCTCCTGCGGTACGGATCTTCGCTATCATTAGAGGTTTGGTGGATTCGGGTACGATGACTGTGGCAGGGTAGCCAAGAGATCGAGCTGCGGTGACACATGCGAGGCCGGCATTGCCGCCGCTAGAGCTGTAGAAGTGTACGCTCGATGGATCTGGAAGGTCCTTGATACGTTGAAGAAGGTAATTTCCAACACCTCTGTTATCGGAGTCATGAGCTGTCTGGCTCAGGTATCTTTTGAAGATAGGAGACAAGGAAAACTGACCTTGACTTGAACGAACCCGCAGGCTGTAAGTTCTCAAGCTTTAGGAATATTCTACTTGGAAATTCTGAGCTTCTATAGAAAGATTAAAGTCAGAGGGTTACTAACCATCCTGCCGCCCTGGAGAGTGCCGCTGACTCGATCAAAGGTGTTTCCACCCAGGGCTTTTTTATTTCGGGCATCGTAAACAGGAAGAAATTCAACCTCGTAGTGATAGGTTCTATAGACTTGAACGCACAGAGAAAGACAGGAGACTCTAGTTCATACCAAAATGTATTTAAATGAGCGGCGGGTACCATCGGCCATTCTCGGCTCGGTACCTTCGTACAATGAACCTCCGACATTCCTGTTGTGACTACTGTATTCTTTTATTGATAGGTGGGCGCAGGCATTTGGTCTTCCTCTCAGCCTAGTATACATGGCGTTCAAGCTACCGTAAAAGGGCTATAAACCTTACGATGGTTAAAGTGTACGGGGGGCTCACCATATCAGAGCATAAATGCAAGCATGTTTCAGAGCCACATATAACAACAGCTATCTCAATTATACAGCTATCCCTTCTTGTCTCTCCTCATCAATTCCTTCCCCCGATTCATCTGCACCCTCTTATCCTCTCCTACACTCACAATCCCCACATCCCTATCCCAGCACACTCCAAACACCTTGACTCCCTCCCCGCCCCATTTCCTGCCTTCGCTCTGCTGACTCTCTCGAGATATCGTGTACATGCTTTCTCCAACTACGCCGTCCTTCTCGCTCTTGGACGACCGTACGTCCCATATCCTACACGTGCCATCGTGGCTCCCACTTACCAATCCGTATGAGCTACTCGGGTCTCCGGCTAAGCTTACAACGGCATTGGTATGGCCGCGTAGGGTCAACGCAGATACAGTCGTAGCCGAAGCACGAGGATCGATGAGGGTGATATGTCGAGCCGATGTCCCCGCGGCAAGGAGATTGAGGTCCGGCAGGGCCGTTAAAGAGAGGAGAGCGTGCGAAGTAGTTCTCGTATCCACGAGCGATGCAGTGGGGAGATCCCAAGTCCGCAGTGTGTGATCCCAAGAGGTTGAATACGCGACCGTGGGGTCATTCGGTGCGAAGATGGTGGACGATACAGGGGCTGTGTGAGGTTTGAGGAGAGCGAGGGGCCCGCGCTGAGGTGTGTTGGTTGAGGTAGTGAGTTTCCGTCGCTTGGACATTCGTGACGAGCTGGATGGTAGGAGGGCGGCTGGCGCGACTGGTGCGTCAGACTTCTTGGTCGACCAGAAGCCTACGCTGTGATCTGCTGAGGCGGAGAGAATGCGGTTGGAGGGGTGGTGGACGGCTATCGAGTCTATGCTTGCTTTGTGGCCGTAAAGCTCGAGCTGTGGTGCGAGGGAGGAAGAGAGTTTATCCGGAGATTCGGTGTATTTCCATACTCGCACTGTCCGATCGAGACCCGAAGAAACGATCGAGTTTGGTGAGAGCATTTTCGCTGCTTTGATGGATGATGTGTGGCCGCCGTTTGCCGCGGAAGGTGACGTTGCCAACGTCTCAGACGACATGTTCCAAACTCGTAGTAGTCCATCATAGCTTCCAGACAGTATCCGTTCCTGGCCTTCTACCGGCACCGCTGCGTGTCCTGCCCATTGTCCCGCTAATGAAGTACTCGAAAGCACATCCACTGAGCTCACCCAATCGTCATGTTCGAACGAAGCCAAGTATAGCGGCGGGATGAGAGCGCGGACATACTCGACCGTTAGCGTTGTTTCTGCTGAGATGCCATTCGCGGTCAGGTACTCGTCGATTGAGGTGCGAAGGAAAGAGCCGTTGATGAGGAATTCGAAAGGGACAGGCTTTTCAGATTGGAGTAGGGTGTTGACCAGTGTTGACAGAGCATAACGACGGAGATCTAGAAGTTGCTGTTAGGCCTGATCCAAAGTGGGCAACGAGTTCTTACTTGTAGACACAAGAACAGGGCCAGTACTTTCTGGCAGTGAAATGTCCGGATGCCGGGTTGTTAGTTGGACCTTCACTTGTGTGTGTGGTACTGATTCTGCCGCCGCAACAGGGGGCAGTAAGCTAGTCTCATTTGCCATGTCTCAATCAGTGCAGCATTGGGTATTTATGGTGTGTACATAAACCAGTTGTTCAGACGGAGTGCTCCGAAAGGTCTACCTACGAAGGTTGTCGGTGAAGGTAAAATTTCTACGGCGACCGCTTTGAACAGCCGCGCAATCACCTCGAAGACAAGAGAAAACTAGTTGGGTATCTTTCTATCGTAATAGGAATATCAGCAATCGTTTCCAACAGCTCCCCAAACGCTAGGAATGCACGGGAAGATATGTCACAAGCCAAACCGCGTCTAATGGCTCTGCATCCGGCTCAACGACCCATCGAGCTTCTCCTAATTTCCCCAATGGCCTTCCGCCGATGCTCTGAGTCTGCAAACAGCGCCTCAATCAGGTCAGTCAGCTCATCTGCAGTAAACTCCAGACGAAGCTCTCCTTCAGACCACAGGTACTTGATGTCGACAAGCGAGCTCTCCAGGATATTTGACAGATACTGAAACTTGAGCCAATTTGGAGTATACACTGCGGTGAGAGGTACGCCATTGTGTAATGTCTCCGTCGGCTGGTCCGGTACGAACAGATCTTCGAGTTTCGAGATCTCGTTGCAAAAGGCCGCCAAGCGCTGTGACTCAGGTTCTGATATGTCACTCATATCCTCGATGTCGACGATCATCTTAGTGGTGACAGTAGAGAGAAGGGATCCCAGCGATTGGAGGAGTGCTGAGTGTGATAGTACACCTTTCCACTGGTCGTGTATGGCCCTTAATCTATCAACCGTAGAACTGATGGCGGTTTCGCACTCGCTAGCGAAGGGAGGCTCAGTGCAATTCACAAAGCTCTGTGCCCCATCCAATAGATCCCCAAGTATGGTCCGTTGAGAGTTCATTTCCTTACCGTAAGTTCTTTTGGCAAATACTTCGAGAGAGTTTACATCAGGATCGAGCTTCAATCTGCCAATTGCTCGAGGACTCTGGGCTCCGGCTCTTAAAGCTTGATTGTCCGCAAACACTCGAAGCTGTTCCGCCAACCACATGCTGTCATTGTACAAGAACATACTTCCACTGATGTCGGACGCATAATAGGCTAGTGCGGTAGCTCTATACATTGCCAATATGAGAGTAGGGATCAAGAATAGACCGGCGGCGGCGGGTGCTATTGGTGACCTCAGGTAGCTTGGATCAAGTCAGAAAGAGCCCGTTGGCCACGAGGTTGGGATAATTACTCACTTGGGTTGCGCGAGTGTTTCGGCGTCGGATACTACTTGTATGATAATTTCGAGTACAACCTCCGGCAAGGTAGTGATCGAATATACTTCCTTCAGGGTAACCTCGCGCTTAGATCTTTTAGGCAGCTCCTGGGCAAGGCCGTTGCTTGTCCGTGAATTCTTGTTCATTTTCGTGCGGCTTGGCGGCATGGAAATCTCCTGATCGTTATCATCACCCCAGCCCCATGCCTCGTCGTTGTCATCTTCTTTCTTGTGCTCCAGGGCGTGAGCACTGGTACTGGCCACCTCACCATCCACTGCATCGTTATCAAGACCCCAGGCACTAACGTCGTCTTCTTCATCCTGTGGTGCTGATGTAGAGGAGAGGCCTGTCCTGTCTTCGTCGTCAGACCATCCAGCGTTCCAGTCATCGCCACCTCCGTTCCCCTGGAACATTTCGTCTTCCGGCGACACTGTTTGGGTCTCGACGCGCTCAACCATTTTCGTCTTCCCGAGTCCCTTTGACAGCAAGGTTCGCACCTTTTCGAGCGACGTCTCGCGCCGCTTCGTGAGCCATACTCGAGGAGCTTGGTCAACCCAGTCAAGCAGGTCAGCTTTCCCTTGCCATCCCACGGAGTCCACGACATCTGCAAGATGGAGAACCAGGGCCAAGATTTCCTGGAAATCCCGCATACCATCAAGGCTTGACGGTACTGACGATAACAGCCAGTTCGAGACCAATCGGGAAACCAAGCTTGGCATAAGTATTTCAGAAAGCGGCACTGCAATATTGGGCGGCAAGCGCGTGCTCAGGTAATCTATTATGGAATCTATATCCTGGAAGAGGACCCTTATATCGGTATCTGGAAGATGACCAGCAACCTGGATGTCATCCCCGGTCACCGATATAGCTGCAACGGTATTATTTGGCCCTAACGTCATACGAGGTACGAGAATGATCTTGTCAAAGCCATGATAAAGCTCATTGATTTTGCTCTTGACCAGACCAAGTTTAGTCAACGCCATGACAATAGTATGAACATCGATAAGGGAAGCTCCTATGATACAATCAGTCTCGCGCCAAAGTATTTCCAAGGATTGCCCTACTTTGGATCTCGTGCTTGATCTTGATTCGCCCAGTCGATTGGTCCATCCTTATCATAGCGTTCCAGCAGTCGTCCATAGTCTCAACGATGGCCTTGTACAAGTCTGTCGCCTTTCCCTTAAAGACTGTAGCTATTCTTGTATTCTCGAAGGCGCGCAGCATTCCTATTTCTATCTGTGCCTTTTCCAGCCAGACTATTGCGTCAACCAGACGATCTCCGAGCGCAGCTTCCTGGACCGAGTTGAGCAGCTGATGAACGCGTGCTATGTGTTCCAACGTCTCCGCCAGTGTTTCGTTGAAACTAACCTCGCCCTTGAGCAGGTCAACTTTGCTTGAAGCATCGTTGACTTGATCCTCAAGAGACTTTCCTGCCTCGGATTGTCTGACTATTTCGCGAGCCGCAGCCCGAGATCCTTCAATGTCGCCTTGGAGCTGTTTGGCTTGTGATATCCATCCATCGATGTCTGGTGCTGTGCCTCGACTAAGCTCTCTAATATTAACCTTTAGAAAGCCTTGTAAGTAACAGCATGACGATTGCTTCAGGGGCTTTACGCACCTTGACCTCCTCACGCGCTTTGTCAAGAAGCTCCAACAAGACAGGCAGAGTTGTTGCTGGGACGTCGGCAGTTATCACCTCCTCAGACTCAGGGTATACTCCATCTTTGGCAGACTGGAGCACAGCTTGTGCAAGCTGCTCATCTGGTACTTGTGACGGCATCCAGATCAGGCTGGGCACTGGTCACGGCAGCACGATAGCATTCACGCAGGAGAGCGGGTTTTCTATCACGCTGTAGGTTGAAGCTTGTCATGCGCGACGTGATATGACGCAGATCACCGTGCCGTGATGCTGCACTGGCACTAACGACCACATGGACAGACTTCTTGGCAAGACACCGTCCAATCGTCTACCTTGAACAGCAAATTACCCTGCTTGTCGCATATGGTGGGGACCATTTCCTGGAAATGACTATTCTCTCGAGCTGAGGAGGATTGCAACCGCGACTCACAGTAAAATAGTAAACTCGTAACTTACGAAGTACTCTAGCTTCATTCGGCGTAGCATTAGCCACCCTCCGCGCGTTGAGGCTGTTTACTTACATGCACTAGTACACCACCGCGGCACCATTGCTCAAGAGTGAATTGCAGTCACATATTTTATTTGAAGCACACACAAGCAGTGTTGTATTCAATTTTTAAACCCCACGTATGTGCTTTCCCTACTAAGAGGTTAATATATCATGCATCATACAGCGTTCACGTACACTTAAGGTGAGCTCCCCCACGTTCTCTGCTCTTCGGATGCAAGTCTATATGTAATTGCCTGCTTCACTGTTGCCTTCGTACCCACCTGATGCCTCTTGATTGTCCTTCAAGCTTCTCGAAGCTCTGGTTTCCAGCTCTGCAAACATGTCACTCCTACCAAGATCCGTCTTGTTCGCCTTTTTGCTGCCACTCCTGCTAATCTACGGACTTGACGGGTTCCGTTGGTACGTCTTGTTTTCAAAGTACTTCAGTGCTCGCCACGCCTGTGATGCGATTTGAGAGCCTCGAAATTTCTGAGGGAAGGTCTCATCCTCAAGAGCTGGGTTCTAAGGCAGACCCTTGGGAATGTACTTTTGTTATCACGGGTCTTTTCTGGTTATGCTTGTTGGTGATAGAATAGCAGTGCTGATGTAACACGTAACACTGGTGCTAGGTTCTACTATCCTACAAATTTCAGACCTGCAGTCATTGTACTCGGCTACGTTCGTGATCATCTCGACTGGCTGCCTGGGATTTTGCCGCTCATCATGCCTTCTGCTGAGAAGAAGACCCATTTTAAGACGCTCCAAAGATTCCAAGCGGATTATTCACCAAGCGTCTTTACCCAATATGAGTCCGAGAGGACTGGAATGAGGGTCGTCGTCGTGGATCAACCGGGCCCAAAGGTACTTGGCTTCTTTACACTCGCTACTGAGATTCACGATGATTCCGGGGCGCCTCATACATTAGAGCATCTATGTTTTATGGGCTCCAAGAGCTATCGGTTCAAAGGCGTTCTCGATAAGCTAGCCACGAGAGCCTATTCAAACACCAATGCTTGGACTGCTACGGATCACACGGCTTATACTCTCGATACAGCGGGCTGGGAAGGGTTTGCTCAGATCCTGCCTGTATATCTGGAGCATGTTCTCGTTCCTACCCTTACGGATGCAGGTTGCTACACGGAGGTACATCACGTTGATGGGACTGGACATGACGCTGGTGTTGTCTATTCGGAAATGCAAGGTGTTCAAAACAACCAGGGTGAGCTGATGGACCTAAGATCCCGGCGACTGCTTTATCCAGAAAATGTCGGCTTCCGGTATGAGACTGGCGGCATGATGGAGCAACTGCGTATACTCACAGCAGATCGCATCCGTGGATTTCATCGAGAAATGTACCAGCCCAAGAATCTGTGTCTTGTTATCGTTGGCGAGGTAGAACACCATAATCTGCTTCAGATCCTAGATGGCTTCGAAGAAAGCATACTTGGAGATATTCCAAAGCCAGACGCTCCGTTCAAGAGACCTTGGGTTGAGTCCAAGCAAACGCCTCCGCTCAAGAAGTCCGTGATTGAAACCGTGGAGTTTCCGGAAGAAGACGAATCATCTGGGGAGATTATGGTGAGTTTCCTAGGACCGAGTTGCAACGATGTGGTACAAAGTGAGTGCAAGCTGTTCGACGGCCAGAATTCTTCTAGCTCATACTGCTGCAGCTGCCGCACTCAATGTTCTTCTGATCTATCTCGCCGGCTCATCCGCGTCAATCCTCGAGAACACTATCGTGGAAAGAGAGCAAATAGCAAGTGCTGTGTACTACTCTAACGAGTACCGGCCCGATACGGTTATTACTTTTACTCTTAGCAGCGTTGCAACTGGAAAGCTCTCCGACGTGGAGAAGAGGTTATTCGAGCTTTTGCATGAAGCCGCGGCCACGTCTCTGGACATGGATTACATGCTAGAGTGTGTTCGGCGACAGAGACGCCAAATGAAGTTTTATGTTGAAACCTCGGCCTCCTCGTTCACGGACTCCATCATCAACGATTTTCTATTTGGCAAGAAAGACGGTTCAACGTTGAGGGACCTCGGATCACTGAAAGAATACGACGAGCTCGAAAGATGGACCGACAGTCAATGGAGAGAGTTCCTGAAGAAATGGATATCAGATGCGCCGCATGTCTCCATCCTTGGGGTGCCTTCCGCGAAACTCTCAAAGAAGCTCAAGTCTGACGAGAAAGCTCGTGTTGCGAAGCAGAAGAAAGACTTGGGTGAAGAAGGACTCAAGCGCTTGGAGAAAAAGCTAGCTGATGCAAAAGCCGAGAATGACAAAGAGATCCCTAGGGATATACTTGAAAAGTTCAAAGTTCCAAGCACAGAGTCGATCCACTTTATCGACACAACCACAGCTAGGTCAGGAGCTGCTCGCAAACTGGGCCCGCTTGATAACAAGATTCAAAAGATTGTCGATGGCGACAAAAGTAATCTACCTCTATTTATCCACTTCGAGCATATTCCTACAAATTTTGTGCACTTGAGCTTGATCATATCAACTGGGTTGGTGCCGGTCTCGTTAAGACCACTTTTGTCGATCAATCTCGACAACTTCTTCAACACGCCGATAATGCGCGAAGGAAAGAGACTCGAGTTCGAGCAGGTGGTGGTTGAGCTGGAGAAAGACACTGTTGGGTACACGATCGATTCCGGATCTTCCATTGGCAACCCTGAAGTCTTACGCATCAAGTTTCAAGTCGAATTGGAGAAGTATGAGACTGCCATTCGATGGCTGAAAGAGATGCTATGGCAGAGCATTTTCGACGAGACTGTAGGTATTACGTGACGCCGAGAGAACGATATCTGACATTCCCACTAGAGGCTCAAGGCAACGACGGCAAAGCTGCTAGCGGATGTACCCGAAGAGAAACGGAGTGGAAACAGCGTTAGTCACCCCTGCGCTCATGTACACGCAGTCTTTGACGTCAGCAGATGGCATATGGAGTCGATGTCATGATCCATACAGCGCCGGAGTCGATAGGGCGAGCCCGCAGTACCCTGGTGAAAGCTCTATACCTCAAGCGCATCAAACGTCTCCTCCAATCCGAGCCCCAAACTGTCATCTCTCAACTTGAGGAGATCAGACAGTCATTATGCCGCTTCGAGAATTTCCGTGTTCTCGTCATCGCAAACCTTGAGAAATTGCCCAGACCCGTCTCCTCATGGGAGCCATTCGCCGCCGGCCTTAACCTCACCAAACCACTAAACCCAATGGACACCCGGCTCTCCCGCCTCAGCGACGCAGGCAGAAATCCAGGCAAGCTAACATACATCGTCTCCATGCCCACGATCGACTCCTCCTTCGCACTATCCACAGCCCGCGGCCCGGACTCCTACGACCACCCCCAAGTCCCCGCCCTAATGGTCGCAATCGCCTACCTCGACGCCGTCGAAGGCCCACTCTGGTCCGCAGTCCGCGGCACAGGACTCGCGTACGGCACGAGTTTCACACGCAGCGTGGATTCCGGCCTCATCCAATTCGACGTCTACCGCTCGCCAGACGCCTACAAAGCCTTTGCCGCGAGTCGGAAAGTCATCGAGGGTTTCGTCGATGGGACTACGAATTTCGATCCGCCGGCGTTGGAGGGCGCGATTAGTACGATTGTGGTGGGCTTTGCGAATGAGCAGGCCACTATAGCGAGCGCGGCGCAGGGGAGTTTTGTCAGGCAGGTGGTGAGAGGGTTGCCGGATGATTGGAACGAGAAGATGTTGAAGAGGGTTAGGGAGGTGGGCGTAGAGGAGATTAAAGATGTGTTGAGGAGTGTGGTGTTGCCGGTTTTCACGCCCGGGAAGGCGGACATCGTCGTCACTTGTGCGCCTATCATGGAGGAGGTATGCTCTCAGTATCACAAATGCTAGATAAGTAGCTTCTGACGAATAATATGTAGGGACTCATGAAAGGCTTTCAAGACGCTGGCTTTAAGCCGGAGGTTCAGCCTCTGGCGTTCTTTCAGGATGACTACGGGCTCAAGGCTGAAGATGGCGAAGATGATGTGGACGATGAAGAGGCGGAGGAGGAGATGGAAGAATGGGACGAGGGGAGCGAAGGGAGTCTTGACGCTGAAGAAAGCGACGCAGGAGGTGGCACGTGAATAGCGTAGTACAGCGACCCGGATTGAGATGTGACATGATCGGAACTTGGAAAAGTGATGGCGTACTTCTTAACCTAGAAATACTCAATTACAGGTCCTCATAACTCATGCCAGCCTCGAAAGTCATGGCGTACTGTTCAGTCTAGTCTAGCGCAGCATTGACCGTAGCAAGGCTGCCAAGCTCAACGCAGAAATCCCGACGCCCTTTCCATGTGTGATACCTACTTTGCTATACTGTCCCCCTTGGATCCAGTGGCTCCCGTCTGCTCGAAGCCCTTATACCGGGAAATTGGCCCGTTGTCTTTGTCCCGAAGCACGCTCAATCCGCCATCCAAGTAGTGCTCAACAGTGATCAACTCATATCCGTACCACCGTCCATGTCGCAATTAGTATAGGAACTTCAGCCTTTGTTTCGCAATGCGTGACTGGTCTAGGCTGGGGCTGGGTTTCCTCGCGTAACGCTTGGAGTATTTGCCCCACGAAAGAGTATAGATGATAAGACAATATAACAGATGGCGACGTCGACGCACTTATAGGTTCATCGTAACAGTCATACTATTACTATGCACCAGCAGCACCGGCGGCAGATCCTGACACAGGACCTCCAGATCGCTAAGATAGCTGATGCTAGCCTCCTCGCTCTTGCAGGTGCCCTCGATGGGACTAGGCAGTGTGGTGAAGATGACAGCAGTGTCCTGAGATTGCTGTTGCATCAACTCGTTGAGAATGAGATGCTGCGCCCGGCAAGGGAGGTCGTTGAAGCTGAGCGGTACGGCTTGTTGGAATGGAAAGCCGCTCGCTGACCGAGGGTTGTCAGGACGCGATTGGTCGGAGTTCTTGCGATTGTAGATGGACTGACGGGGGTCTTTGGAAGGTGAGTCTGCGGCGGTGAACATGATTGATGGACCTGTGCCGTCCTCCGTAGCAA
>JAABUP010009363.1_pt1 | contig 12059 bp, 17 predicted proteins | sample 5559201 | NCBI WGS metagenome assembly JAABUP01 (sample SAMN10711887, study PRJNA513373) | rock metagenome | isolation source: Antarctica rocks | place: Antarctica | reverse complement strand
TTAACTACCTCGTTAACTACCTCGTTAACTACCTCGTTAACTACCTCGTTAACTACCTTATTAACTACCTCGTTAACTACCTTATAAACTACCTCGTTAATTACCTTATAAACTACCTCGTTAACTACCCTATTAACTACTTTATTAATTTACTACCCTATTAATCTATTAATCTATTAATCTATTAACCTAACTAAATATAGGTTAGCCTATAGGTAACCCCTTTTTAGGTAGGTTAGGTCGGGTTTTTATCTAATTTTAATAACCCGACCCTAACTCGGCTCTAAGTCCTATTTTAACCTAATCTACTCTAACCCGAACCGGGTTACCCGGCCCTATTACGTAGTATATACTTAGATAGTTAGACTCTTTATACTAATTAGACTTATTATTTAATTACTATATAACTAAATATATATATATATATATTCTATATCTTATTAAACGTATTATTTATCCGTATATAGCTATATATATAATAATTAGATAGTACTAAATCTTATAATTAATTACTTAAGTAAGTAAATACTAAAATAAAAATCAAAAAATTAATTAGCTCTATATTTTTATATATTTACTCTACTTATCTATACTACTATAATATAGTTATATATAGTAGAGTATAGAAGTGTATATATCGGTAAAGACTAGTATTACTAGCTAATAATAGTTAATATACTAAGTCTAAGATATCGCTATATAAGGTAGTACGATTCTATATAAGTATAGTATAATAGCTATACGAGAGTAGTATAACGGCCGTAGCCTATACTACCTAGAGGTGTACCTACGTATTACGCTACCTAGAGTAGTACTAGATAATATACTACGCTATCCCTATATAACGTAAGTAGACTTTATATAGATTAGTACGGAACTATACCTTATTCTCTATCTTAGTAAGCTAAGCGTATACTACTATAATATTTTCTACGAAAGTCGTAAGTAGGGTATATAAATAGACGAGCTTAGACTACTAGGACGTAAGTTCTTTATATAGATCGGTACGCGAGTATTACGAAAGCTTACGGCGCTTTATAGATAGAATATCGAACGTAGCGGCTAATAACGATCCTATATAATATTAGTACTAATCGGTATTAATATATACCGGTACCTACCTTTACTAAGCTTACCGGCTAGCTACTTATCTTTACGCTTATATAGCTCGGCGTATTTAGCTATATTAATTAGTATAACCTAACTATATATTATTATAACTTTTATACTAACGATTAATAATATTATATCGGGCGATATCGTCCCCGGAGAATATATAATTACTATATATACCGCCGCGTACCTTCGGATACGAGCGATAATTCTTAAATAGACCTACGCCCTTCGTATAAGGGTCGTACGCGTCGGTACTAATATAGGAAATCGTAGTACGGGCCTATAGTATTACTCCCTCCGTACGGTATAGACGAGTAAAATCCTATATAGATTAGTATAAATCTAACTAGTATAAGGGCTATATACTTACGATATCCTTACCTTCCGAATCTATATAAAGCTTTATATTCTTTATTAGGGGTAGGCGCGCGACTATACGAACCGGTTTCGACGCTTTATCGCCTATATTCTTAACGAATAGTTCTATAGCGACTAGTACGCTATCCTTCGCGTAGCTACCGGGTAGTCCTTTATCTATACCGAAAGATATAGGTAACTCCTCGCTAGTACTCTTAAGATTAGAATCTACTATCTCGGACGATATTATACCGGTATATACCGTTAAGGTAACGAAATATAGTAATAATTGCGGATATATAGGAGAGAAGTATACTAATATACTAGAGAATTTAGGTAAGTCCGGATTTAAGTAAGATAATAAATTTATTTTAAGTTCGTCTAATAAGAAAATAGCGTAGATCTATATAAACCCGTATAGTTAGTATACGATAAAAGTACGAGTTTCGGGTAGGGCGGTACGGGTTTAGATAAAACGTAGGAATTTAGGTAGCCTCGTACGGGTTTAGACTAGAACTATAGAGATTTAGACTATTTTATAAGACTATATATATAAATATACGGACGTAGATATATTTATAGAACGTAGATATAGGATATTACTACTTTTTTTTTTTCTTAGGAAATAAATATATCGAAATAACTCGTATAAATCTAGTATAGTAACGTAGGAAACTAGTACTATTCGTTACTAGGTTATACTATAGCTCTTACTAATATACCTCTATTTAAATAATAGTCCCTAGCGATATAATTATAGTATATTCGAATACTAATTCGTATAAATAAACGTATATATATTAAGAATTCTTAATATATTAATAGGAAGTAGGAGATAGTATAAGGGTTATATATATTAGTATAGCTCTATATAAATCTTTTTATATACCCTAGTACTTATATATAATTTACGAACTAAAGAGAAAATTTAATAGAAGGTCTAGGTTATTATATAGTAGTTTACTTAACGCCGGGTAACTAGGGTAACTCGCTTAATTTCGGCTATATAGACCTATAGGGAGGTGTATAAGGAGTAAATTCTTTTTCGTCTATACTTCTCTATATTTAGTCTATACTTAGCTATATAACGCTATTTTCGATAATATTCGTTTTTTTATTACTAATCTCGGTACGAGATAGCGACCTTCTAGTCGCTTATATTACCTATTAGGTTTAAAGGGTTTTTAATAAGTATTAGGACGGTAGTAGTTCTTAGGGATAATAGCTTAGAAGGAGAGGTAGTTATAACCTATATTATACGTAAGCGCTATCTTAGCGCTAGCGTACGACCCTCCTTATAGAGGTTAGCGCCTATAACGTAAGAGGTAGGCCTAGGGCTTTAGCGCCCGTATATCTACTAGCTACTCCCCCTAGTTTCTAAAGTTCCTTAAAGATTAGTTCTACTACTAAGTAATATATGTTATTACGCCTACTTAACGCTAACGCCGTAATATTATATCTTTTATTATTAGGCTAGCTATCTACTAGTAATCTCTCTTACAACGAGTATTTTAAAGGATCTCTAGATATACTCGAGAGCTTTAACTAGAATTATACGTTTTTTACCGCCCTCGCGAGCTATAACGATTATATTATTAATATTAGAGCGTAGGTAGACTATATACTTATACGCGTTTTTTAGGTATTAATTACTTAAATCGAGCGCGTTAAAGCTATTCTTATACGACGATATCGTATATAGTCTTAAAAGATAGCGCGCGGTCTACTCTATACCTTATAAGAGTTTAAGGATATTTAGGGTATATCTTAGTAGGTAGATTTCAAAATTTTAATTTAAGCGTGTGGAGTTATTTTTTCTATTCTTTATCTAGCGAATAGGGTGAATTTCGGATGTTTTGAGTACCTTCAATTACCGAGGTTAGATAACACATCCAGTTCGCGTTCTTCAGCAGCCTCTATCACTTGTGCACGTTTCATGACTTGACCATATCAAATGTAATCTGGTGGAGGCAGTGATTATTTCCTCGAAAACATGGCATCTGAAGACGCTTACCCCTCACCACCTCCCAGTCCTGCCAAAGTAAAAGCAGACCCCATTCTCCGCAACGCGCTCCGCTACACCATCAGCGCGAAAGAATACAAAACCCTTCATCAATACCTCATTACACGCTCACCACCAGCTGTACGAAGAAGAGCTCTTCCTCCATCCAGTTATGCCTCCCTTGTGCAGACCAGCGATGATTACAATGGCGCAGCTGTCAGAGCAGCGTTGCGGATCTTTGTTGTTACTCAGACAAGCTTGAAGCTCTGGGAATTGATCAAGACCAATGTCATTGCCAGAGGCCGACAGCAGAAGTGAGATTACTTCTAAACATTCAGGTTCCAATTGCTTATCCGAGAACAGAGTCGCAGCTAAAGTCCCTCTCTTCAAAAACCCAAACTTTCGCTTATCACTCTCACTCTCCCTCATCCTCCTTCTCCACCGCCTCCTGTTCCGCTTCTTCTCTCGTCTCCGCTCGAATCTACTCACCAAAGACGCTGCTCCCTTCCGGTGGCGAAACCCTCGAATTTCTCGGTCTCTCACATCACGACTAGCACCGGCAATAGGCGCAAGTTTTGCAGGTTTCGCGCTCGGTGTATACCCTGGAGATCAATTGCGTCTCTCGATAGCAATCTACATTGCCACAAGGTCGGTGGAGTTCACATACAGCGCCCTGGAGGGAGACGGCTGGTTCAAGAATAAGCCGTGGTGGTGGGGAAGCTGGCTGTTGATGCCTTTGGCGACGGGGCAGCTTTTGCCTGCTTTTGTTTTCGATAGGGATTGCTTCCCTAAGGTGAGTTTATAGAGGACCTCAATCTCCAGCGAGTGCTTATACTGACCCATCCAGGCTTACGGTGATTTCGTCCTCGACCACACCCCTAATTACGTCCAGCGTCGCCCGCCGACATACCCACCCTCGCTCGCCTGGCCAAGCACAAACACCATAGTCGACAGCCTAGCCGAGATGTCCCGCCTCAACTGGCCACCCTTCATCTCACCAATCCTCTTCCCTCTCGCCCAAACAACCCTCCCCGCCTCCCTCACGGCACTCTCACCAATCACATCCCCCGCCCATCCCTCTCACACCTCCCTCTCCTGCGCGACTCTCCACCCCTCAACCCCGTCTTGCACGACTACATTCCTCCACTACGTCCTCACCGCGTTCCCCGCCCTCACACGCTTCTTCGCCGCATACTACGCTCTTTTCTCGCTCCCAAAATACAAGAAATTCCTCACGAACCCAGCAGGCGAGCTGAATGCGCTGGGAAAACGCGTATTAAGAACATCAGCCTTCTTGACCGGAGCAATCGGAACAAGCTGGGGCTCAATCTGCCTCTTCCAATACCTCCTCCCGCGCACATTCCTCCCCTCCGCGCGCTGGTTCCTTGGTGGCTTCCTCGGCGGTCTCTGGGGCTTTGTCGATCGCAAAGGCGGCAGAGGTCATTTCATGTATAGTGCACGATTGAGCATCGATAGTCTTTGGAAAGTCGGTGTCAAGAGGGGTTTGTGGAAGGGGTTTGATGGCGGGGATGTCGCGGTGTTCGCGGCTGGATTGGCGGTGCTGAATGTTGTTTATGAGAAGAGGAGGGGGGCTGTGGAGGGGGTTATGGGGACGGGGGTGGGGTGGCTAAGGGGGGAGGAGTTGTTCGGGAAAAGGGAGGTGGGGTTTGCGAAAGGCGGTGATGATTGATGAGAAACGGGTCGACATTGGGTGGCGTCCTGACGAGCTCGGCGTAATTTAGGTCTGGGTGTTTTTAAGATACCAATGAGAGACAGCAGATGTTTTGCTTGCGCATAGCCTGAGGATTGTATATCGCACGAGGGTTCAAAGAGAGACTTCGAACACCTCCATGCCAATAAGCAGTCTGACCAATTCTTTGCAACAGCATTCATTCCTCAAATTCATCGTCACATTCTTCTTATAAAACGCCATGATCTTCCAGGGGTATCTTCTATCCATAACATCACCAAACGCCAATCGCTATGTATGCACCACCCTACTCCCCCTCCTGTCTCTCCTCCCCACATAAATCCTCCAACAACTCCAATATCTTCCCCTGCAACCTCCTCAACTCCCCCTCCCCCACCAACCCCCCCTCCACACAAAAAAACGGCACCTCCAACCTCCCCAACTCCCTCCTCGTCGCCTCCACCATCTCCCCACACGCCCTCCACACCTTCCGATCGAAAATCTCCAACTCCTTTTCCACTGGCAAATCGCTCGTGCTGACCCCCTCAGAGGATGCAATTTTCCCGCCGAGAGAGTTGAGCACGGAGTCGAGTTTTCGCTTTTTTTCGGAGCGGGTGGAGAGCAGGGTGAGGAGGGAGAGGCGCGAGGCCCACCATTGGCGTTCGTGGGTGTGTTGGGTGTGGATTAGGTGGGTTATGCGGCGGGTGAAGGTTGGGGAGGTGGTGGTTAGGTGGGTTATGTGGCGGAGGGCGGGGGGCCAGGTTGTTATTTTTGAGGGGTGGGGGGTGGGGGGTTGGTGTGGTTTTGGGGGTGGTGGTGGTTGTGGTTGTGGCGGGGGTTGTGGTGGAGTTGTGGAAGGCTGTGGGAGGATTGGCTGTTGTTCCTGTTGCTGGGGGTTTGGCGATGGATGCTGGGATTGAGATTGGAGGTTGGAGCTGGCGAGGAGCGGTTGGGCGAGGAGCGGTTGGCAGGGATTGTAGTCTGTTGCTGGATCGTATTCGCCCTCTTCTAAATCTTCATTCTCATGGTAGTTCGCTTGCGGTGCTTGAGGTTGGGGGGGTGCGTATGCTGCGAGCGTGCGGAGGATTGAAGCGAGATCTGGGGATGGGTCGTTGGGATCCATTGTGAGCTGGGATACGGTGATTACGAGAACTGCAAACCAGGGGATGGATGATTGGAAAATATGAAGTGGATGTAGGGGGGGTGGAGAGAGTTAGACTGGTGAGAGGGAAGGTGCTTTGGTGAAAGAGTGACAGCGTGATGCTTCTCATGAATGCATCAATCCGCCGTGCTCACATAAACGAGCATTGGTCAGCCTTAAGGGGTTTCGAGTGTGAGAGCAGCGGCAGAATGCATTTTGAAAGCTGAAGCTCGGATTTGTAGAGTGATGATGCCAAAATCCAACATCTCTTTGTCCGTCGTTAATTCCGCAACCGCGCTTCACCAACGCGTGAGATCCTTCGGCTGCAATGACTTCTCTACATCCTCGGGGGACTTTACTTTTTTGTGCCATGAGAAGTAGGGCTCCTGATACTGTTCAACCTTACTAAGTACTATATCTGTGGTCTTCGATGCCCGTTGCAAGAATCATCACAGCGTGACGGTTGAGTCCCAAACTATCATAGGTGCACAGGTGAAGACCACCCTCAATTTGAGGAATTGACCTTCACAATAGGATGGGCAAATGAGCAGAATTGATGCCATATACGGGTAGCAACCCCGAGCTCGTCGTGCTGAGGCTGACGTCCATGTTAGGACGCAGTCAGCTTACAATCAGGGGAAAATAAACGTGATGATAATCATCAAGACAAGCCAAATGGATATTGGCAATTTCCGCACATCACTTTGGACTGGCTCGGCAAGTCTTCATAAGCAGCGATCATATGTTGTCAGCATATGATTTGTGTCCGCTCAGTCTGACAGATATCAATGTTGAGCAACGCCAAAATTAGCAGGCAAGATGTCCAAAGGTAAGTGCTTTCGCTCGGTCACTGTTTGGGTCTTGTTTTCATGATGTACCTTTCCGAAGATTACTTGCCAGCGATTTCCTTCTTTCAATATGAGAGTACAGAATGGTCGATCACAGGTAGGTATTGATGCATAGGGACCTGGACATGGCTTGACGGGTCGGATCATCCTAAGCGAATGTTGACGATCGCGAGGAATTTACGATTCCAGTCTCCTTCACTCTTCAGCTTCGCCATCTACATGTCTATCATTGACGAGGGCATGGAATTGCTTCACGATGTCAGCTGTCCAACGTTATTTTATCTCACTGTTTCTTTCAAGATCTCGATAATGCGAAGCATGAGTGGATGATGACTGTCAGCCCCATCACGAAGTTGGCCCCCAAAAGTGGCACAAGATTTTTTCGCTCCTGTTCGGTCGTGACTTGAAACATTGAAGCCGAGATGGCTTTTGAGGGCCGGCAATGGACCTCATCTTTCGAGATAAAAGGTGCTGCATGCTCATATCTATGTGAGCACCAGCAAAAGGCTCGTTCTGTCTCTTTTTATCAAAATGATCGTGCTCAGCCGTCTGTCTCTATTGATCGCACTGTTTTCATGTTGGGCACCTATCGCATGGGCTCAAGAATGTGATCTCGAGTAAGTTATTCAGTCCGCTTTCCAGAGAGCGGCCACACTGTGGGTACATATACAAAAGCGAGCATATGCTCATTACTTGGGAACGTATGTTGCCAAACAGACCTACTTCTTGTTCCAGACCAACGATGCAACGAGGAATGCTAACAGAATAACAGATGCGAAGGATCTGATAATCCCAGACCCAATCCAATTGGAAACCCAATAAATGAATGCTGGTGTCAATGTGGCCGGACCAGAAAGCCATATAAGCCAGGCTGTCCCTACACGACCACAAGTACACAACCAGCAGCCGCTTCAACTGCAGCACCGCCAGTGTCGACCACATCGGCACCATCGCCGCAATGCTCATCCAACAGCGCTCCTCCGTTCAATCAGCCAGATAGTTTCAACATCAACGGACAGACTCAAAATCGAAATCAATTACTCTACATGCTGCGCGACTTTCTACGTGGCGGCAATACTGATGCACTCAACGGCATTTCTACTGCTGACTACATTGTCAATGGTTCTAGTGGTACAGATGAAGAGATTGCCATGGCTTTGGCTGGCTATTCAGAAGCGTACTTCTACAGAGGTACCCCAAGCACAGGTGATCAGTGGCAAGAATGCTATGATTCAACCGCAAACATCATTGAGCAATGCATACAGAATGGCCCTAACACAGGCTGGGTAAACGGGCCTAACCCTTAACCAATTCTATCAAGGAGATTTCAGACCTTTGAATGGTGATGGAGCAAAACACACGTCGTTTGCGTCAGGCGTATCCCTTGGTGCTACAGCTATTTCTACTAATGCACCCTCGTCCACGCCTCCATCATCGTCTGCGACATCACCGAATTCGACAGCGCCGTTGTCGTCGGCAATCATAGTCTCATCTACTTTGTCCTCGACTTCCGGGTCTTCACAGTCATCTCAGTCTTCCAGTGGCTCCTCTACATCTGCTATTACAAGCACCGGAGGCTCATCTACGCTATCGCCAACGTCAACTAGCAGCTCTCAAGCTAGCTCTGGTACTCCAGCATCGATTATGACAGGCCCATCGACAGCGAGTAGCTCAGTATCCAGCCAGGATGGCAGTAGCACCATGGCCAGATCCGGCCCCAGCAACACCTCTGGCTCAAGCGGAGTCCCCACCATCACAGGCACTCCAAGCTCGATTCCTCCTGCAGCTACGACAAATTATGCCTCAGCTGCTACAGTCGTTGCATCTATGACATCCGCTGCGGCGGCTTTCAGCGGTTCTATGAATGCCTGGAATGCTGATCAAGGGAATGCAGACCTCGCCGCGGCAGCTCAAAAGGCATATAATAACCTTGTAGACCTCGTCCATCAAGCCGAGAATGCCGTCGAAGTGCTCGTGAATAAGGGCATTGACGCAGTCGATCTTGAAGCTGTTGTTTCTGCCTTGGTGAAGTTCATTGCGAGTGTTACCTTGGAAGCTTGGGTTTGGGCCACGGTTGGGGTTTTGGTTTGGAAGGGCCTTCCCAGCGTCTTGAATTGGATATCTTCAATCTGGAATTGGTTTGGCTCACCTTCATCATCTGGTGGCAGCGGCAACCCTCCAGCGTCAAGTATTACAGCCTCGACATCCTCCTCCTTATCATCTTCAGCGACGTGCTCCGGAACTGGAAGCGCTTGTGGGTTGTGTACCCTTCCTACCGCGACCCCTCTTCCAGACCTACCAGCCGAAGACGTCTTATCTCAGACCGATCCAGACTTTCCCTTGTTTCTACGATCTTCGGACACAGCGGCAAGGAGACTCAAAGTCAGAGATCCCGATCCTTTACCCTGAATACATTGTCACGGATCTAGTGGAGCAAGAGTTGAATACTAGAAGCCGGCAAAGTCGATTTCTTAGGGGAGGCGCTGACCCGGAAAAACTCTTCAAACGGGCTACTGATCCCCAGACTGTCAGATGTACAAAAGCACCTGCAGCTCCGGACTTGAACTACATCCTTCCGGACTATCCATCTACTCCTGACTCTTCCTCTGCTAATCCTAATGGTGGCGCTGCTGCAATTGCGGCTATCAGTAAACGGTGGGATATGGAGGAGTACAGGACAGCTCAGGGTCCCTGTAGTTACAGATTTACCCAGTTTAATGGGAGAGTCGCAGGCCATGAATATGCAAGTGAATTCCCCATTCCACTCAGAGGTCAAAAATTACCCGCATGCTGACAAAACGCTCCAGCCGAGCACATCTTCGAAAAGCATTTCCTCAAAAGCTTCTTCACCTGGGTCTCCGCCTTCCTAGACCCCCTAGGCGGCCCCACCGTCTCCGGAACCTGCACCAACTTCTTCGCCGCCTTCGGCGCCCCCCTCCAAACCGGCGGCCAAACCGCCGCGCAAGCCCTCGCCTCACGCATCTCCTGCCAAGGAACCCTCTGCCCCGATAACATCAACGTCATGAAAACCGTCGTTCTCTCCTTCACCAACGCCCAAGCGGGCGAGGGCCTCCCGGATTATTCCAGCGACAATGTCCGCGACGATTGGGCCACCATCGGTATGAAAATGTACCAGGTCGCAATGGTCTTCCAATACCTCAACCTCCCCGGCGTCTCCGCCGAATTCGTCGCCACAAACGCCCGCTTCCGTGCCGTATTTCAACAACTCGACGCCGACCCCGCGGGTCAGAATCATCGGCCCATTTTGCCGGTGCCGAACGCGAATGGGGCGCCCGGGACGTGGCTGCAGGCGTGGGATTATTGGCTGTCGGGGTTTTTGAATTATAAGCAGCTGAAGATGCGGGGTTGGATGCATAATGCGTTGGGGGCACTGAGGACGGCGCAGGCGGGGGATCCGGTGTGGGCGGGTGATGGGGCGTTGACGGCGCAGATTGATATCGAGGCGGGGAGTGGGGGGTTGTTTGCGGAGGGGGCGGTTACGTTTGGGGGGGCGTATGGGGGTATTATGGGGGTGAATTGGCCGACTTGAGGGAGTTTGAGAGTGGGGATGGGATGGCGTTGGGGAATGTGGTTGGATATCATACTAAATTCAACTGGCCAGGAAGTGAAGAGGCACTAATAAGGACTCGAGTATAGGAATGGTTCGAGCCCATACACAAACAGCATCTCCAGACTTTGCCACTGTGCCATCTCAAACCCCTTCCTCTAAAGGGTGAGAAGCCGTACGGCAGCGAGATCAGGACTTGTTGCTCGAGACACCACATGGCACTTTCTGAAGACGCATTCTCACCCATTTCGAGAATGAGCATCGATGCGTCAGGATTCGGAATATCAACCATCTGAATGGAACTGAGCTTCAAAAACTCAGGCAAGCTTAGAGGAGATCGGGTTGATGTAATTAATGCATATGTTGCGACAATGAGACGTCTAATTGGCGCCAATGATTTGCTCTTGGCAATTGCTATCACACGGATTGAGGGAGAAACAGGCGAAGCTTTCTGGGATGTCCTCCCGAGGTCTTCCGAAAAGGGACTCAGACTTCCAAGCAGTACTTCACGTGCGTAGATGTTATTGAACGGACGAGAAGCCGTCGAGACGTGTCCTGCTTCAGGAGCCGAGCGGGGAGAGCTTTGGCTTTGGAGAGATTTGATGGGATGGAATGTAGCTGGCAGAACTCATTGGCAGTGTCAAAACGGCCTTGTGATATTTGGGATATTGTGGGTATGATATGATGTTGATTCGGGATGTTTGTCTTGATAGTAGCATCTACTGTGGAGGTGATGGGACCGTGGGTTCAGGACCAGGGTTAGGGTTACGGATATGTAGATGAGGAGTGGGAAGGCTCTCGGAGCTTGAGAGGAAGGATATGGATTGTATGGTTACCTACTTTTATTGTTCGACGTCTGACCTACCGTGCTGGGCGTGGTGATATCCTGGAGCTTGAATGGCAGGTTTTGAAAATTGTAGGGATGAACTATCAGTGTGGCATTATTACGTCGTTCATGTCTTGTGTCCCTTTCTACCGAATTTACTGCTTTCGGAAATCCATGCGGGTCACTAACGTCAGGGAATCTCTTTGTTTGCTTTCGACTTGTACAAACTTCGCAGAGCAAGACCCCCCCTCGAACAGCCGTTGTTGAGTGCCTTGTGGATTTGAAATGATATACACTTTCATGTCTCACGGCTTCCCGCATGACAGCTTCTCCACTCTGGCTATTGATGCGAGCCGTTCATGTCGAAAATGTCTCCACCCTGTATACAATTGGGCATTTGATGCGAGCAGTTCATCATTTCGAGCAGACGATGCGATGCAAGGCCCACCACCATTTGTCAGACGTGCACTTACGATGCGAAGGATGTTGAAGTGAAACGTGCCTTGCTGAA
>JAABUP010009362.1_pt1 | contig 12061 bp, 10 predicted proteins | sample 5559201 | NCBI WGS metagenome assembly JAABUP01 (sample SAMN10711887, study PRJNA513373) | rock metagenome | isolation source: Antarctica rocks | place: Antarctica | reverse complement strand
GGCGGGTTCGCCGTGGTGCGCAACTGCATCGAGGGTCGGGCGCAGCGGCCCCTCCTGGACTGCGTGCGCGCCCGGTACGACGCCGACGTCGTCACCGAGCCGGAGATCGACGCCGTCCTGGCGCTGGTTGACGCGGCCACGCGCGGGGCGCTGCTGGACAAGGTGTGCGTGTCCCGACTCGCCCATCTGGCCTACCTCGTGGTGGCGGGTCACCACGACTGTGCCGCCAACGCGGTGCCTCGGCCCGTGCACGAGGAGCACCTCCGCACCGCCGTTCATCGTCTGCGCGCTACGCAGCCCCGCTTGGAGGTCGCTGGGGTGTGTTCCTCGACGAGAGGTGGACGCCGTGTCCGGTCGCGGATCCACACCGACTAAGCCACGGGAGGGGGCTTGCGCGCCGTGCTGACCCCGGTCCACGTGTGGCACGAGATCGTCCAGGCCCTGGTACGACCGCTGCCGGCCCGCCGATTGGCACTGGCCGACGCGGAGGGTTGCGTGCTGGCCCGTGCCGTCCAGACGCTGCACCCCCTTCCGCCGTTCGACGCGTCGGCGATGGACGGGTACGCGGTCCGGGCGCGCGATGTCCTTGCCGCAGGGCCGGCTCACCCGGTCCGGCTCCGCGTCATCGCCTCCGCCCCCGCAGGCCACCCGGTCGGGGCCGTCGTCGGAGCGGGGGACGCCGTGCGGATCCTCACGGGCGGCCAGCTGCCCGCCGGCTCCGATGCGGTGGTCGCGGTGGAGTCCACGGACGGGGGGCGGGACGTGGTGCAGGTCCGCGAACCCGTGGGACCCGGCCGACACGTGCGCCGAGCAGGTGAGGACCTGACTCAGGGCGCTCACGTCCTCGAGCCGGGCCGGGTCGTCGGGCCGGGCCAGGCCGCCGCCGCGGCCGCGGCCGGGCACACCGCCCTGCTCGTCGTGCCGCGGCCCCGGGTGGTCATCGTGTCGACCGGTGACGAGCTCGTCGCGCCGGGGCAGCCTCTGGCGCCGGGGGACCTGCCGGACAGCAACTCGGTCGGGCTCGCCGCCGCGGTCCGCCTCGCCGGAGGTCAGGTCACGGTCGCCCGGTGCGGGGACGACCCGCGGCTGCTCCGGCGGCTGCTGGCGAAGGCGGCAGGGGCCGCCGACCTCGTCGTCACCAGTGGCGGGATCAGCGCCGGCGAGGAGAACGATGTCGTCAAGGTGGCGTTGTCGGGTGGCTCTGTGCGGTTCGTGAACGTCGCCATGCAACCTGGCTCTCCGCAAGCGGCGGGCACCCTGGACGGGGTGGCCTTCGTCGGGCTGCCGGGCAATCCGGTCTCGGCGCTGGTGTCCTTCGCCGTGTTCGCCCTGCCCCTGGTGCGCACGATGCGCGGTCTGAGTCCGGTACCCCCGGTGCGCAGGGTCGAGCTGGCGGCTCCTGCAGACCCCCACCCGTTGAAGACGCGCTTCGTCTCTGCTCGATGGGCTTCGGACGGCGACCGGCGCAGGGCCGTGCCGCACCTCCGTCAGGGCAGCCACCTGATGGCCGCGTTGGCCGACACGGACCTGCTGCTCGAGATCGCGCCCGGGACTCGGGGGTACGCAGCCGGATCCCTCGTCCCGGCACGTTTCCTGAACGACACCGAGCAGTAGAAAGGTCCGGACAACTCTTGCGCTGGAAGAGGCAGTCAGCCTCGAGAGCGCATCAACCACCGTCGGCAAGCGCCCGTTGTTTTCGCTGTCGGAAGTGGTCGCCAGCCTGGTCGCGGGTCACCCTGCCGTCGCCGCAGAAGCCGAGGGCACCCTGGTGGGCACCGCGGTGGGCCGTGTCGATCATGACCACGGATGGGTCCTGCGGATCACGCTGGACCCGCTGTGGCGCCAGCAAGGATTGGGAAGCGCGTTGCTCGCCGCGCTAGAGCAACGTTTGGTCTCAGCCGGCGCACGGCACCTGACCTGCGCACTGCCCTCGGCAGGAAACCGGAAGTCAGGCCTTACGCAACTCCGGCTTCACCGAACGGCAGGATATCGTCTGGTTTGAAAAGCGCGAACACCTGCGGCCCGGAGATGTCGAGGGTGCAGCTGCATTGGGGGGTGCCGTGCCGGCACCCAATTTGTGGCAGCAGGTCCACGGGATGGCTGCGGAGAAGTCCCTGATCGAGCGGCGCATCGTCCTGCCGCTGTCCCACGCTTCTCTTGCTGAGGAGCACGGCGTGCGGGCCCCGCGCGCGGTCATGCTTTTCGGGCCGGCGTGGGCGAGTGAGCCCGCCCCTGGTGCTCACCACGGCACCCGCAACCCCCGCGGGGTGGAGCCGATGACTTCGAGCTCGCGACCCTGAGCTGGGTCCACTGGTCAACGAGAACCGACTGCACAGCAGCATCGACGATGTCCCGCCCACCGGGCCACACGTCGACCGGCAGTGGCGGCCGGGCGACGTGCCGTCCTGCATAGTCCCCCGCCGAATCTGAGGCTTGGAATTGAGTCGCGTACCAGGAGACAGCATGGTGTGTGCCTCCGGCGCGCCCGGTCGCCAGGGTGTAGAGAAACCGGACCGGGAACAGTGCCGCGTTCGCCGCTGCTCGTCGTCCCTGGTGCATCAGACCCGCCGTGTCCAGCAGGTCCCAGTCAGGGTCGTCGCGCCATTTGCGCACCGCGAACGCCGCCGCGTCTTCGATGAGCTGTTCGGGGGTGTTCATCGGCAGGGCGGCGCCGTGGACGAGTTCGCCGCTGTCGATCAGGTCCAGCCAGTCGATCGCGGGCAGGCGGACCGTGCGGTTGCCCGCTGCGCAGGGCGTCGGCGGTGGACCAGAACACCGACAGGCATTTGGCCAACGGCGAGCGGGCCTGCTCCAGGACTCGGCGCGAGATCTCCGCGACGCGTGTGGGGTCCCCGGGGTCGTCGCCTTCGACAATCACGGCGATGTCAATGTCGCTGACCGCGGCCACGAAGCCCTCGTGCGCCAGGCTGCCGATCAGATACGCCGACACCAGCCGCGGGCCGAACACCGTCAGGGCAGCAGCTACCGCATCTCTGGCCACCAGCCGGCCTTGCTCCTAATCAGCACAGCTGGCACGTTAGCCACGTCACCGATCGTGCCTGAGCCGCCCCGTACCGCAGAGGATCCGCTTCCGGAACATCGGATCGAGGTGCTCAGCACCGTGGGTTGTTGTCCGTGGTGTGCGAGTGGTGCCCCGGCGGGGTTGTGAGTACTGCGGGACGCCATCCTCGCAGGGAGTTGAGGACCGCTATTCGGTCGGCGTGGTACAGGTCGCGCGGGGTGAGGGCCCGCTCGCGCAGCTGGCCGAGTTCGACGAGGGCGGCGCGCTGGATTCCTGGTAAGCAGCCAGCGGCGACGGGTGGAGTCCACCAGGTGCCGTCGAGGCGGACGGCGAGGTTGGCGGTCGTGGTCTCGGTGAGCTGGCCGTGCTCGTTGACCAGTACGACGTCGTCGGCGTCGGGGTGCCGGCGGGCGCGAGAGGTGTAGGTGTGGCGACGGGTCGTCTTGTGGTAGAGCCACCGTTGTGTGGAGTCCACGGGCTCAGCGTCCACGACCAGTTCCACTGGTCGGCGCGGGCGGGACGGCATGGGTGCGAGTTCGGCGTGCAGCGTCCCGCAGCGGTCCAGCAGCAGGCGCACCCGCGCCGGGCCGGCGTGCCTGGTCGCCTCGGCCAGATCGGCGCGAGCGTGTTGGGCGTCGAAGGGGAAGCTGAAGTAGTCGGCCGACCCGGCCAGCCGGTCCAGATGCCGGTCCAGGTGGCGCACTCCGCGGCCCGGGACGTGGGCCATGGTTTCCAGCATTTGGAAGTCCTGGTAGGGCGAGTGCAGGATCTGCGCCTTGGTGTGCAGCTCGGCGAGTTCGGCGTCCGGGTCCGAGCCCCAGGTGATGCCGCCACCGGTGCCATAGACCGCGTGCCCGTTTGCCCGGTCGAGCACCATGGTGCGGATCGCCACGTTGAACCGGGCCCGCAGCGGTGGACCCGGCGGTGCGAGAAAGCCGATAGCGCCGCAGTAGACACCCCGGGACTCGTCCTCGACCTCGCGGATGATCTGCATGGTGCGGGGCTTGGGGGCGCCGGTCACCGACCCGCACGGGAACAGGGCACGAAAGATGTCGACCAGGCCGACCCCGGCCCGCAGCGTGCCGGTGACATCGGAGGTGAGCTGCCAAACCGTCTCGTAACGCTCCGGCACGCACAGCGCCGGCACCCGCACGCTCCCGACCGCGGCGATGCGGCCCACATCATTGCGCAACAGATCGACGATGATCACATTTTCGGCGCGCTCCTTGGCGCTGCCCAACAGCTCTTGGCGGCGCTGCTGGTCCCCGGCGCAGGTGCGGCCTCGGGCAGCGGTGCCCTTCATCGGCCGGGTGAGCAGCCGATCACCCACCCACTCGAAGAACAGCTCGGGGCTGGCGCTGGCGATCACATACCGGCCCAGGTCCAGATACGCCGCGTACCGGCTGCGCTGGTTCAGCGCCAGATCGGCGTACATCCCCACCGCGTCGCCGGTGATCGTCGAGCGCAGCCGGCTGGTCAGATTGCACTGGTAGGTGTCACCGGCGGCGATGTTGTCCCGGATACGGGCGACGTCGTCCCGGTATTCCGCCCGTGTCCATCCCGGCTGCCACGCAGCGGCGGTGTATGCCCTGCCCGGGGCGGCGATCGGTGGTACCGGTGTGGGCTCGTCGCACAGCCCGAACCACACCAGCGGCGGATCGTTCGGCGACGCGGCACACACCGCGAGGCAGGGGTCGAGCCCAGCCGCCGCCTCGTAGCCGACGTATCCGAACGCCCAGCAGCCCTGCCGCGTGGCCTGCTCGGCCTCCATCAAGACCGGCGCCACCTCAGCAGCCGAGTTCGCGACCAACACCCGGTGCGGCGAGCCGAACAGCAGACCGGTGCCCGCGACCAGGTCGTCGAACCGCGCCCACGCCTCATCGCTCCCGCTCGCGCACCGCTTTGTCACTAGACCATCATCGGCCAGCATCATCCACGCCCGGGTTTCCCCAACACCGCACCCGACCCGGCCGGGCGAGGCGACCCAGCAGCAGCGCCGACGAACCCCGGCTCGGCAGTTACCGTCTTTCGGTGGCACTGCCCGTAGAGCGATCCGCGTGCGGGCGGTTCTGTAGTACGATTCCTCGGTGGATGCCCTCCGGTCTGCCTTCCGCCACGGCGTCGACCTGGAGGACACCCAGCACGCCGTACGCAACGCCATGGTCGTTGAGGAGATCGCCACGGACCCCACCCGCTACCTCGTCCTCGGTCCCGAGCGGGCCGGAAAACCTGCTCGAAGTAGTGGTGATGGACCGATCTCAGGGGCCGGCGGTCATCCACTCCATGCCGATGCAAGCCAGATACCGAAAGCTACTGGAAGGAAGGGGGTAGCCATGCCCGATACGCAGGGGACCAAAGCGGACGGCACGCCGATCAGCGACGCGATGATCGAGGCGATGGCCGATGAGGCCGAACGCGGCTACGACGTCGAGGAGATACTGCGGCGCAGCCGCGGCGGCCGGCCGCCGATGGGGTCCGCGGCGTCGTCGGTCAAGTCGGTGCGTCTGGACCCCGAGCTGAAGCGCGACCTGCTACTGCGGGCCGCCGAGGAGCACATCAGCGTCTCCGAGGCGATCCGGCGGGCCATTGGCCAGTACCTGCGGGCCAGCTGAGACCTCAGAGCGATCATGGCGACGTGATCGGCGACGAAGGTACCTGGGACCTATCGGCGGCTGGAGTCCTGCGCCTGCCATCGGGGCGGCTGCTGCGCGGGCGAGGCCTGCGCCAGCTAGTTCCTGACGACGCCTTGCCCCAGTTCGCGCTGTACCTGCAAGGCAAGACGCCGCCGCCGGTGGGCTGGCCGTCGCGGTGGGTGCGCTGGCCGGACTGGCGGCTGCCCATCGACCGCGACGATGCCGAGGCCGCCTTCCGAGAGGCATGGAAGCGGGCCACGGAGGAGCGGGTCGAGGTGGCCTGCACCGGCGGCCGGGGCCGGACCGGCACCGCACTGGCCTGTCTGGCGATCCTCGACGGCGTTGCACCCGGGAAGGCAGTCGCCTACGTGCGCAAGCACTATGACCAACGGGCCGTCGAGACTCCCTGGCAGCGCCGCTACGTCAAGCGCTTCCAGCCGTAGCGGCAGGCGGACAGGCGCCCCGTTGGGGGACCGCCGGGATACGCGAGAAACCTGCCCAGTGGCCGGGTAGTGCTTGGTCAGGTGTCGTTGTCGGCGAGGGGCGCGGTAGAGCGAGGCGACTGAGGGGTGCTGGCCGGCGTTCTTGCCGGTCTTGATGATCAGTTTCTTCACGATGTCGGGCATCGGGGTTCCGTTGTCGCGCAGCGCGCGGGCGAAGAGCACGTCGTCCTCGTCGAGCACCTTGGGCCGCCCGCCGTGGTTGCCGCGTGCGGCGGCGGCTTGCTAGCCTTCGAGGGTTTTGTCGCGGATGTCGTCGCGGTCGAGTTGGGCGGCGACGGTGAGCACGGCGAAGAGCATGGAGCCCATGCCGTGCGGGTCATAGATCCCGCTCAGCGGTCCGGTCAGCAGCTCCAGCTGCACGCCGCCGCCTTGGAGGTGGGCGGAGAGGGTCGTCAGCTCGGCGGCGTTGCGGGGGAGGCGTTTCATCTCGTGCACGGGGAGGATCACCGGCTGGTCCGGCACCGCGGTCTTGATCTCGTGGGCGAGGGTGAGGGCCTTCTCCAGCTCGGGGCGGATCTTGATGCGGGTGCTGATCTTCTCGGAGAACACCCGCGTGCACTGCGCGGACGCGAGCGCGTCGAGCTGGGTTTGCAGTTCCTGGGTGGCGGTGGAGCAGCGGGCGTACCCGAGCAACATCTGTCGACAATGACGCGCTGAGAGGTTTGCCGGCGTTGATTGTCGACGCGAGTTCGACAGTGCCGACCTGGGTGAACGCGGATCCGACCGGAGTGTCGGCAGCCCGCCACCGTTTAGGCGCCGGTCGTAGTCAAGGTGGAAGGCCGCCCGGCGTCAGCGATGAATGCTGGTGCGGGTACGGCGCCTCTGCTGCGCGCTCCTGCCCTATCGCAGGTCGATGCGCTGGCTGCCGCTGTAGACGTTCATCGTTTCCCCGCGCAGGAACCCCACCAGCGTGACCCCGGCATCGGTCGCCAACTCGACGGCCAGCGAGCTGGGGGCCGACACCGCCGAGAGCACCGGCACGCCGGTCATCACGGCCTTCTGTACCAGCTCGAACGATGCCCGACCCGACACCATCAGCGCCGTGCCCGCAGCAGGGATCCGACGGTCGAGCAACGCCCAACCGAGGACCTTGTCGACGGCGTTGTGGCGGCCGACGTCCTCGCGGGCGACGAGCAGCTCACCGCCGGCGGTGAACAGGCCGGCGGCGTGCAGGCCCCCGGTGGAGTCGAACAGCTTCTGGGCGACGCGCAGTGAATCTGGCAGCGTGGCGAGCGTCGCCGGGGTGACCGTGACGGTGTCGGCGGCGGGGGGGAAGCGCGTCGTGAGCCGGACCGCGTCCAGCGACGCCTTGCCGCACACCCCGCACGACGAGGTCGTGTAGAAGTTGCGCTCCAGGCTCGGGTCGGGTGGCTCGACGCCTGCGGCCAGGGCCAGGTCGAGGACGTTGTAGGTGTTGCGGCCTCCGTCGTCGCGCGAGTCGCAGTAGCGGGCGGCCAGCACGTCCGACGGGGAGCCGATCACGCCCTCGGTGAGCAGGAACCCGTGCGCCAGCTCGACGTCGTGGCCCGGGGTGCGCATCGTCACCGACAGGGGCGTGCCGTCGACCCGGATCTCGAGCGGTTCCTCGGCGGCGAGGATGTCCTGGCGTCGCGTCGTCCCCCCGGGGTCGATGCGCAGGATGGGTCGACGCACGGTCAGGCGACCCATGGCTTATCCTTCGGGTGGTGGTGCAGAGCACGTGCGATCAACTGGCCTGGTTCAGGCTAGCCGCCCCAGAGCCGGAGGAGCAGACGATGCGACGACGCCGTCCCCGTCACGTCAGGATCACCGAGCCGTTGGTGCGCGAGGACGGTGTGCTGCGCGCCGCCACGTGGGACGAGGCGCTGGACCGTGCCGCGGCCGGGTTTCGGGGCGTCCCGCCCGAGGCGTTCGGGATGTTCAGTTGTTCCAAGGCCACCAACGAGATGAACTACACCGCGCAGAAGTTCGCGCGGGCGGTGATGGGCAGCAACAATGTCGATTCCTGCAACCGCACTTGACACGCTCCCTCCGTCGTCGGTCTGACGACAGTGTTCGGAGCGGGTGGCGGCACATCCGCGTATGTTGAGGCGGAGCACGCCGACCTACTGATCCTGTGGGGCTCCAACGCGCGGGAGACCCACCCGATCTTCTTCCACCACGTGCTGCAGGGGTTGAAGAACGGCTGCCGGATGTACTCGGTGGACCCGCGCCGCACGTCGACTGCGCAGTGGGCGGACGGCTGGCTGGGTCTGGACGTGGGCACCGACATCGCGCTGGCCAACGCGATTGGACGGGAGATCATCCATGCCGGCCTGGTCAACGAGGCGTTCGTCGCGCGGGCTACGTCGGGGTTCGAGGACTACAAGGCCACGGTCGAGCCGTACACGCTGGAGCGCGGCGCGGAGATCACCGGTGTCAAGGCCGAGCTGATCCGCGAGTTGGCCCACGCCTACGCCCGCGCCGACCGCGCCCAGATCTGCTGGACGCTGGGCATCACCGAGCATCACAACGCCGCCGACTATGTGTTCGCGCTGATCAACCTGTCGCTGCTGACCGGTCACGTCGGTCGCTACGGTTCGGGGCTCGTCCCGTTGCGTGGGCAGAACAACGTGCAGGGCGGCGGTGACATGGGGGCCATCCCGTCCAAGCTGCCCGGCGGGTACGACCTCGGTGACGACGTGGCCCGCGCCCGGTTCGAGAAGACCTGGGGCGCCACGTTCTCCCCGGCGTCGGGCATGCACCTGTCGCAGATGTTCGAGGCGATGGAGACAGGTCAGCTCAAGGCTCTGTACTGCATCGGGGAGAACCCCGCGGAGTCCGAGGCCAACGCCACGCACGCGCGGCACATGCTGGAAGGCCTCGACCACCTGGTGGTGCAGGACATCTTCCGCACGGCCACGGCCGACATGGCCGACGTCGTGCTCCCGGCCGCGGCCGACTGGTGCGAGTACGAGGGCACCGTCACCAACTCCGAACGGCGCGTGCAGCGGGTCCGCAAGGCCATCGACCCGCCCGGGCATGCACGGCCCGACACCCACATCATCTGCGGGATCGCGGACCGCCTCGGTCAGAACTGGGGCGAGCCCACCGCCGAGCAGGTGTGGGACGAGCTGCGCTCGTTGTCGCTCAACTGGCACCACGGTATGTCGTATCAGCGCCTCGATGAGCTCGGCGGCCTGCAGTGGCCGTGCCCGACACTGGAGCATCCCGGTACCCCGCTGCTGCATGCACGGCTGTGGGAGCCTGACCCGGCGGATCGGGGCGCCCCGGCGCCGTTCACCCCGGTGGAGCATGTCCCGCCGGTGGACACGCTCACCGCCGAGTTCCCGATCCGGCTCACCACCGTCCGGGTGCTGGACGGCTATAATTCCGGCGTGCAGAGCGGCGGGTACTCCTCGCCGCTGCGCCGCCGGGAGGCGCTGCGGATGGACGCGGGCGACGCGGCCGCGTTGGATATCGCGGACGGTGACCGGGTGCGGGTCACGTCGCGGCGGGGGTCGGTCGAGGCGCCGGTGGCGTTCGACGCGTCGTTGCGTCCGGGGCTCGCGTCGTTCACGCCGCACTTCTCCGAGGAGGTCGACGTTAACGTCCTCACCAATGACGCCTGGGATCCCAAGTCGGGAACCTCGGAGTTCAAGGCGACCGCGGTGCGGATCGAGAAGGCCCCGGCTAACCAGCCGGTCGCCAGCTAGTAGAAGGAGACCGTGTGGATCTGCACCTGTCGAGTGCCGAGGCGACCCCGCAGGAGATGGCGGCCGTCGCGGAGGTCTTCGAGATCCACCGCAGCCCCGACGACGCGCGCGGATCCGATCGGCGCTTCACCGACGCGGGCCACACCGCCCGGGGGCGGCGGCACATGCTGCTCCCCGCGCTGCACGCCGTCTGCGACGCGGTCGGCTACATCAGCGCGGGCGCGCTGAACCACGTCGCTCGGGTGCTCGCGGTGCCGCCGGCCGATGTGTACGGTGTCGCGACGTTCTACGCGATGTTCGCCACCGAGGCGCGCGCACCGCGCGTGGTGCACGTCTGCGACGACGTGGCCTGCGGCCCGTTCGGTGGCGAGGAGATCATCTCCCGGCTCGGCGGCCTCGACCCCGAGCAGGCCACCGTGGTACGCAGCCCGTGTCTCGGGTTGTGCGAGCGGGCACCGGCGGTCATGTTCCAGCTGGCTGGCGAGCCGGATTTCAGCCAGGCGCCCGCCCGTCCCGACGACGTGCTGGCCGCGGCGACGGACACCGAGGGCTGTGCGCGGGCCGCGGATGCCGCGTTCGACGACACCTCGGTGAGCGTGCCGCAGACCGGGCAACCGGGGCTGCGGCTGCTGCGCCGCGTCGGCGTCGTGGATCCCACGAGCCTCGACGACTACCGCGCCCACGGCGGCTACGCGGCCCTGCGCCGCGCCGTCGAGATGGGCCCGACGCGGGTGGTCACGGAGATCACCGACGCGTCGCTCACCGGTCGCGGCGGTGCGGCGTTCCCTACCGGGATGAAATGGGACGGCGTCGCCAGGGCCCCGGAGCGGCCGCACTACCTGGTGTGCAACGCCGACGAGTCCGAGCCCGGCACGTTCAAGGACCGCGTGCTCATGGAGAGCGACCCGTTCGGCCTGATCGAGGCCATGACGATCGCGGCCTACGCCACCGGCTGCGAGCGTGGCTACCTCTACATCCGTGGTGAGTATCCGCTCGCGACGCGCCGCCTCACGACCGCCATCGAGGCGGCCCGGCTGCGCGGCTACCTCGGCGACGACGTCATGGGCGAGGGTTTCGCATTCGACATCGAGCTGCGCCGCGGCGCGGGCGCCTACATCTGCGGCGAGGAGACCGCGCTGCTCAACTCCATCGAGGGCTTCCGCGGCGAGCCCCGCAACAAACCGCCGTTCCCGTCGGTCAGCGGTCTGTTCGGCAAACCCACCGTGATCAACAACGTCGAAACGTTGTACAACGTGCTCGAGGTGCTCGCCATCGGCGGGCCGGCCTTCGCCTCGATCGGTGGGGGGCGCTCCACCGGCTCCAAGCTGTTCTGCGTCTCCGGCGCGGTCGGCGCCCCGGGGGTCTACGAGGTGCCGTTCGGCACTACCTTGCGTGAGTTGCTCACCCTCGCCGGGGGTACGCGCGGACAGCTGCGCACGATCCTGCTCGGCGGCGCGGCGGGCGGGTTCGTCATGCCCGATCAGCTCGACGTCGTGCTCACCCTGGAGGGCTCCCGCGAGATCGGGGCCACCCTCGGCTCGGGCGTCGTGGTGGCCTTCGACACCTCTGCCGACCTCACCGCCACCCTGCGCCGCATCGCCGCGTTCTTCCGGGACGAGTCCTGCGGGCAATGCGTGCCCTGCCGGGTGGGCACCGTCCGGCAGGAGGAGGCGCTGGCCCGTCTGGAACGCGGCGCCCCGCTCGGCTCGCGCGCCACCGAGCTCGCTTTGCTCGACGATCTGGCCCGCGTCATGCAGGACGCGTCGATCTGCGGGCTCGGGCAGACCGCGCCGGCCGCGGTCGGATCGGCCCTCAAGCTGGGCTTGCTCAACGCTCCGCCCACCCGCACCGGACCGCCGCCCAAGGAACGAGCGAACGGGAAGGCCCCGTACTGATGACCACGACCAACACCGGCCCTGATGGGGCATCCGAGGCTTTCGCCGCGAAGGTGCCCGTCCCGGGCCACGACACACCCGCGGGCGAACCCGCCACCGGTGAACGCGCGGGCGAATCCCGCGCGACCGCCGCCGGCCCGACCGGGCCGACCGCGGTCGACCCGGTCGCCCCGGACCGGGCGACGGTCACCGGCGCGACGATCGGCGGTGCGCCGGTGCTGCTCGGACAGATCGGCCGGATGATCACCCTGACCGTCGACGGCGCCGAGATCCGCGTGCCCGAGGGCGCCACGATCCTCGACGCCCTGCATGAGGGCGGCACACCCGCGCAGGC
>JAABUP010009361.1_pt1 | contig 12062 bp, 21 predicted proteins | sample 5559201 | NCBI WGS metagenome assembly JAABUP01 (sample SAMN10711887, study PRJNA513373) | rock metagenome | isolation source: Antarctica rocks | place: Antarctica | reverse complement strand
AGGGTTCTGTACCAGCTTCACCTCATATTAGTCGCCCCACAGGAACACACACGTTACAGGCGATCAAGGAGCCTGTTGCATTGAAGAGCTTGAAAATGGGGGCCCGGAACGGCACACATTATGGTGAGGTCAAGCTAATGCAGCAACAGGTGATCAAGGAGGAATGGAATATGTCAAGAGGAAAAGTGACACATTGGTGGTGAGGTTGAGCTGACACACAAAGGGGCTACTTCTGTTGGCATCAGCTTAGTATGTGCTCAAAGAGTGCGGCCATTGTTCACATAGGCATGGCAGAGCCCATACAAGCATCCGAAACATTACACAGCTGACATGCAATTCAGGAAAGTGGCAAACGCATAAGCTGCCAAAGCAAACATGCACACTGGATTGGATCAACTTGGCATGCATTCATGTCTGCAGTCAGGCTGATGTTGTGCTGCCAACGGGGTAGCTCTGCAGATGCATGGGTTGATAGCCACAATCACTTGTGTCTGTACTTTTGCCCATTCAGTCAGCAGTCAGTGTATGCTGACTACTGACTGTAGGGACGGAGGTACACACACACAAGCTCAAGCAGCCAGCTACAAACAGCAGATTTGCATGGGTGTGCAGAAGGAGGATGGGCAACCCACCGCTAGGACCTTGGACAGAAGGGTGGAGGTGAACAGGGAGGCATGCTTGATGACCACATAGTCACCCTCATCCTGGTAGGGAACGTTCAGCTCGTCCAGCAGGTTGTGTGCTGGCTTGCGCACCTGCACACACAAAAGAGCGTACACGTCACCTCTTGAAACAGATTGTATGGCACCAACAGAGTACATGTCATCTCTTGAAGCAGATGGTATGACATTAAGAGTGTACATGTCACCTCTTCAAGCAGAATGTGCAACACAAAGAGTGTGCATGTCACCTGTTGAAGCAGATTGTGTAATGGCCAGCAGGTCTTCATGTTGTTTGTCAACATCATAGTCAAGAACAGCGTGCTAGACGAAGAGCAGTCGAGGTTCGAACACAGGAATGATTGCTTTGGAGGCTTGGCAGGGGCAAGCAACAGCAGGCTGGGTCTGAAGTGATGTATGACTGGTTTAAGCAATGCTGTGGTGTAAGTCATTGTTGGAAATAGTCATTGTTACCAGAAGATATGCGTCAGCACCTTGCCTTGGTGATAAGTTGCTTCTGTCAAAAACATAAGTCAAGGAGGCTTGGGTTGCTACACTTATAGACATGTGCCGCATGTATATTATGTACTATACATTGACTGCAAACAGCTAAAGAAGCTGTTGCTTACCACCATGGCTGACATCAGCTGTCCACCCAACCAGGCTCCGCCACCGGGGGCAACACCCTGCTCGATTATGGCAATCTTGGCATCAGGTGCAAGCTTGCTCAGCTCGTATGCGCAACAAAGTCCAGCTGATCCAGCTCCGCTGATGACAACGTCGCACTCTGAGTACTTGGTCAAGTCGTCAAAGTATCTGCTGGTCATGGCACGGTTGACAACTGCCTCGCGGATGGGTGCAAAGGAGAAGTTGTCGAAGGGTGTGGATGAGACCAGAGTCTCCAGCTGAGAGTTCTTGTATCCCTTAGCCTGTGCAGTTGTCAGCATGCGTCCGCTGCGAGCTGCTGAACGGGCCACTGAGTTCTTCTTGACATTCAGACGCACGCCTGATAGTGGTGCAGTGATTGAAGCAGTCATGGCTGCCATCTTGAACCTGCACCCGGCGCAAGCAGTCAGTGTCGAGCGTCAGCCGGGTAACTCGGTCCTAATGTCTGCCATTACACTGATCAGCTGCGCTTCTTAGAATTCGACCAGAAGACAAACACACGCCGTGTTATACGTGCAACATCAGAGCAGCAATATTGTACACTGTCGACCGCCTGCACAGATCTGACGGAAAGCAATCATCGCAAGAACATATCGTTTGACTTCTCACCTGAAAGTCTTTGCGTTTGATCTGTGTGTTTTAGATGAAGATTTTGGCGTGTTAAATGTCTTTTGCGCAGTCTGCTGTGGCGTACCGCTAATGGATGGTGACCTCCGAGCAGAGTCCGCAGCTACCGCCATGTGACGAGCAGAGTGGGACCCTTTGCCGCCGCTGCAACCATATGCAGCAGCGGTGGGGCACAGTCTTTCTGACAAAATGGCAAGGAATCGTAATGTAGTCGAGCAACCTGATTTGGCAGTTTCCTGAGCGCAGCATTCAAGTCAGCCGCATCATGCCTCAAGGATCACAAGCATCACAATTGGCAATGCCCTGTGATGAACATGAGCATGATCAGCGCAAGGGGCTGTCACTTTTAGACATTGCTGCTCTTTCGCCTTTGCCAATCACAACCTACGATAAATAGGAAACAAAGCATATGCATGCATGCTTGCGCAAAGGTTTGATCGGCTTTATGGCACTTGCGCACGCTTGAGATACATGACAACAAACAAGATGAGCTTGCTTATAGTCCAGCTGTCTCACAAATCTACTTTAGGCTTGAAGAAATGTCATGCCAACAACACGTGGGTTCGATTTCGAAATTGTAAGTTTGAAATATCATGGACCAACCTCAAAAGCCAAGTACTCGAAGACAATATGCTTCACGCAGAGCAGCCAATCAGACATATGCATGCCTTGTAGCAGGTTGGCATGGACAGATGGACACACAGTTGGTGTGCACCAAGTACAGATCTAGATCAGATAGGTCGCTCTAAGTCAGCAAAGTAACTAAATTGTACACACTACGCATAGAGCATTTTGATAGCTATCTATAGATACCAAGATTGAATTACGAGTTTGATGCAAACTCAATGCATCTTGCACACTCTGATTGTCACTGTCCAATACATGAGGAAGTCGTTCAGACCAGGTATAGGTCAGACTTTTATAACAGGTTCAACCTGCAGCGCAATGTGCATGTCATGGTGTATGTTTTGCAGCTAAAACAAAATTTTCAGGAACTGCACTGGGAACAGGTGTAACGCTCGTTTGCTCCAAGACTTATGCTTCTGTGGGGCACATATGCTGGGATTGGCCAATGCTTGGAAGGTGTCTGACAAGCTGTGTGGTGGCTAAGGGTGTGTTGCAAGCCTTTGATCCTTGCGAACTTTCCCTTACTGCACGTGATCATGAGTCGCAGACTTGAGTGTTCCGCACGGCCGATCGTGATCTTCTGCCCTGAGCTATTCCTAGCTGTCCAAACGATTGTGTCTTGGTGAGTGTAATGCTAGCGGCGTTACCGGTGAGGATTCAGGCGCGGGCTGTTAGCTGCTTTGTCACAGGGCGTAGGCGCCCTGGACTGCTGGTACACTTGCAACACCGCTCCAAGACAGCATGAACGTGTTGTTTAAAGGCCTACTGAGCTTTGACAGCGCACCTTCGTTGTTAGCAGCTATTCGTGACTTCCCTGCTCATAGTGTCTAGTGACTGATTATATCGTGCAGGTCATACAGGCATTTGCCTTGCGGACAAGCCCTCAGCTTACAGGTCCAAGTGAGGTTGCTGCACATCTACGATCAAGCCCTGAAAACTTTCTTGACCTACGCCAAGCCAAAAATAGTGACAAGTCTCCTGACTTCAAACACAAGTTTAGTCGGCAAGCTTTGTGGCTGAACAGCGCCCCGCAAGATTTTGTGCAGCTTGTGAAGGAGTGGGATGATGATGCTGCAAACAAGCTCAGCAAGGCAAGTCAAGTAGAATCACCTGGAACAAGATGCTGTCAAAGATGATATTGACTTAGAAATCAATAAACTAGTGTTGCGTGATGAGCTGTTGGACGACAGGGCGTACACAGCTGGAAGGGTTGCTACTGAACTTGGTCAACCACAGCAGATGTGTTCAACATTGTGCTTGCAATGCTCGTTGCCAGTGTTCACTATTTGCACATACAGCCAGTTGAGTTGGCACTGTTTGCTAAGTTGTTGACATCAATATATGCAACACCAGAGGCGTGCTGTGCATATTTACTACATGCTGTTATGTCGTGAACTGCAGCCTGCTAGAATGCCGCCTCAAGAGGAATTATGGAAAAGCCTGTTTAGTGAGCCCGGCATGTGGTATGACAAGAGACCCACTGTGAACAACAGACCAGATTTTGTCCACAAGCAGCATCACTTCAGTCTATGGCTCAATGGGGCCCCAGACTGGGTAGTCAAGGGCATTGCCGATGCAGATTCTGCTGTTGAAGTGCTGTGGGAGAAGGTGTGCGTCCTCTGTTGGCTGCACAAGTGTTCATAATAATATCTTGTTCTGGCTGCAGCAGTGCTTCTTCTGCACCTTTTTGTGCGTAAACAATGCAATTTCTGGCTGTACGAGGCTCATCAAGCAATCCTGCTTTTTGGGCTGCAGCTGTGCTTCTTCTGCATGTTTTGATGCGTAATCAGTGTGCAATGACTGGCTGGACGACTCATCAAGCAATTCTTCTTTTCTGGCTGCGCCAGTGCTCCTTCTGCGCATTTTCATGCGTAATCAATGCAATGACTGTGCAGGCATGTCTTTTGACATGTACACATCTGTATATATGCACTATGTATACATGAATTTGGGAACAGTGAGAGAACTGCAACATGCAGGCAAGCCTGGAACTGAACATCCCAGAGCAAGAGGCAAATCAAGAGACAATTGACGAAGCAGACACACAGACCAAGAAGCCTGCAGAGGAGGATGAAGATGTCAGCGAGAGGTGGAACGACCAGAAGAGGCAGCAGGCTGTCGAGACTCTGCTTGGAAGCTGTGCCGGCAGTGACTTCACAGAGACTGCTGAGCCTCCACAGGTGCTGTCGTAAACCAAACTTCAAGATGGCAGATGTGTATGCCTGCCACGGTTGCACATGGCGCAGATGGGCTTCTTCCTCTTCATCTTCTTTTTTCTTCTTCTTCTTCCTCTTCTTCTTCTTCTTGTCCTCCAACAGCCGAGTCTGCGTGCACAGATTCACTGCAGCGCTTGTTCGTCAGGGCTGGCGCTGTCATGCAGCTGCCTGCCATTAGTCGCGTTACTTGCTCTTGCGTCTGTCCTCTGTATGGTGTACCTCATACAGCCTTGGTCTGATTTGAAAGAGTCCGACTCAGAAATGCTGATCAGCTTTTCGGTCAGTCAATTAGTTGCTCCTCGCACATGCAGCTGCCTGCCATCAACCACATCATTGGCCCCTGCCTTTATGTTGAGGTGGACTTGATGCATCCCTGGCCTCATTTGCAGAAGTCAGTCACAGCAAACGCAGTTGGACTTTGCTTCATGCTAATGCACACTTATATCTGCCAACAATCTCATGTGTCAGACCCTTATCAGGCTTCTGGTCTCTGCTCTGTGCTGCCTCAGGAGGCTCCTGTTGTGAGCCCAAATGGCATACACTCTTCTTCTCTAACGTTGCAGACGCTCAGGACAGGTGTTGCCTGTCATTTCATCTTTTCAAAAAACACTTCACATGCTTTGGTCCATGCTGACAGTCCTTACACAAACTTTGTTTCATGTAGGTAAGGAACTGATGCATTCAGGTTGATTGGTCTTAATTGGCCCCTTTTGTCTTGATGACCATGTACACGCAAAATGGACACCACAAAAAGCAGAATAATAGAAAAGAACCTCTGACTGTAGGGAAGCTTGACAGTGGATCTGCTGCCTCACCAGAAACGTGCACTCGCCTGGATGATGCACAGGGAGCGTGCAGCAGGCAAGCCAGCAGTCCAAGGGGGTTTACTGGCAGATGACCAGGGCCTGGGCAAAACCGTCACGACCATTGCTCTTCTGCTTAGCCACCCACCTGCACAGGTTTGCCATTGCTCTTCTGCTTGGTTGGCCACTGCTCTTCTGCTTAGCCATTCACCCGAACAGGTTTGCCAGCGCTCTTCTGCTTGGCCACCTGATTTGCCATTGCTCTTCTGCTTTGCCACCCACCTGATCAGGTTTGCCATTACTCTTCTGCTTAGCCACCCGCCTGCACAGGTTTGCCATTGCTCTTCTGCTTAGCCGACCACCTGCACATGTGTCCTTCTGCCTGATCAATTAAGTAACAGCTGGCTTGCTAAAAGGGTCCTTTACAGGTTTAATAATAATAATAATAATAATAATTCAACGCTTTGCAGCTCATGATGAGCTAGGTACATAAAAGGGTCCTTCACAGGTTTACAGTGGCTACATACTGTAGCCGATAGCATATGCCTCAAAGTTTGTGTGAAGAAATATGTCTGTGTGGAGTGAAAGCCAGCACCTTGTCATTGATACAGTGAGCCCTCTTGAGACCTGTAGGCTCTGCGTCCTTTGTCAGACTTTGCCTGACGACCAGAAAGTGGCGTGAACAGACGCACGCACTCACTCAGTACCGCTGATCTTGTTCACCTTGCTAGTATACAACAGTAGCAATAATCGGCATAGTCATGCCAACATATAACAGGACATTGCCACCTTGGTCTGGGTTTGTTTTCCTGCTGTTATGGATGCATACATGGGAGTGGCAAGTCAACACGGTGTCCAAATTGCAGGAATGGCTTCGTCACTCCTCCTCTTCCCAGCCTCTGCTTGCTGATGGCTCCGCTGAGCAGAGCCTGCTGCCTTTCCAACAAAGTCAGGATGGCCCTTCTGAGAGCCACACCTCTGCAGCCACACAAAGCCAATGGGCAGAAGACTGCTCGACTGCATCACCACACAACGCTGGTGTGTATCATGGTGCTGCATTACTAGTGCGCTGAGCAAGCCTGCCTGGAGGGAGCTCACCTGCATCGCATCAGGCTGATGCCTGTTGGTCATCATTTTCGTTTTCATGATCATGGTTAATGGCACCCTTACTATTATTGTTGTTTTTATTAGTATCATCATCATCATCATCATCATCATCATCATCATCATCATCATCATCATCATTGTTATTGTTATCATTACTAATATTATTATTGTTTTTATTATTGTTGTTGTTATTTTTATTGTTATTGTTATGGTGCTGCAGATCTTGATGGGCTGCACCCTAGTGGAGCAAGTCCGAGCGGAGAGCAGGCTGTCGCAGATGATGGTTTGGGGGTGGCGCCTCTGGGTGGCACTCTCATCGTGGCTCCTCTCTCTGTCCTGGAGGCTGTTTGGGCAAGAGAGCTTGCAAGCAAGGTATTCATCAATCAATCAATTTTATCAATTGAGCGATTGATTCATGAATCAGTCAATCAATCAGTCAATCAGTCAATCAATCAACCAACCAATCATACCAGCAATCCATTTATCAGCACTGACTGGCCTTGTGCATCAACTCATGTGCCTTGACTGGAACAAGGCGTGTAATATACCTCAACCTCAGGAGTCTCTTCAATCAATGCCAAAAGGCATCCCTTCCTATCTCCCCCACTCAGGCCTCCCTCCCCCCTTGGTTTGGCCAGACTTAGGCTTGTATCTGTCTGCATGTCACACGGCCAGCGGACATGACATCATGTAGTAGTAAGATTGCTGCACCTGCAAACCTGGACAGTGTGGCTAAGCAGGCATAGAATGGGTGCAAAACTCTGTTCTGTCTCCTTGACTTCAGCTCGGTGCAGAACGCATCAAACAGGCCAGTTTGGCACTGAATACATGGCACAGCTGTAAATTGCTTGAAGAAAGGCTTGGGCCCACCTCAAGCTTGTCTTCATAGAAATTGCCTAAAGGTGGCGTTTTTTCATCCCTTTTCCTCCATGCAGGATGCTCAGCTGCTGCTTGCAGTTAACCATAGCAGCATTTTTTATCTCTCTTCGTGCAGGGAGCCTTGGGCCAGCCTCAAGCTTCTCTTCCTAGAGTCACCTAAAGGAGACATCATTTTGTCTCTCATCTTGCTTCGAGGCAACACTGCTTGTGTTGCCTAAAGGCGCCGTGTTTTCATTTCTTTCCTTGTGTGCAGGTTGCTCAGCAGGCTCAGCTGAAGGTGGCTGTGCACCACGGCGTCGGCCGTGAGATGGATCCTGACTCTCTTGCTGAGTATGATGTTGTCATCACCACATACGGAACTTTGCGCTCTGAGCACAGGCAGTCAGAAACTGATGGAATCTTTGGGTAGGGTTTGCTTGCTTAGGGTAGGGAGTGCTTGCTTGCAGTGTAGTTGAACTGGACTTTTGGTTGCTGTTGCCTGAGACCGTGTCAGACATCTGCCAACATGCATGATGAATGCGGTATGCAGTGCTCAAGTTGGCATCAGCATGCATGACTTTGGTGATGTGGGAAATCGGCCATCAGTTGTATGACATTGGTGAAACGTCTAGCTAGCATCAACATCGCTGAAATTGTTGCAGTGCCTAGTTGGCATCAAGTCAACACATGGTATCATTCTGTACAAGGCATTGCAGCCACTTTGTTGAATCAAATTGATGATGTGCATAGTCGGCTGCTCTTGCTACCAAAGTGATTGCAATGGTGAGTTTGCAACTGCTTCCAATTGTAGTGTATATCAGAAGGGTTCCAGTCATGACTTGAAAAAGCATTCAAAGTTCAGATGATACTAAAAGGAGCTGTCGCAGAGTGGTGTGGTGGCGAGTGGTGCTGGATGAAGCCCAAAACATCAAGGATCAAAAAGCTCAGCGATCGTTGGCTGTGTTTGATTTGAAGGTCAGCCTTTGGTTTTGTTGCTTGTCTGGCGGCCTCTTGTCCATCACAACCAATCAATCATTCATCTCATCTGCATTTCTTGTCTCTGGGACGCATTAGGGGAGTTGACAGACAATAACTGGGAATCACCACACACCAAAAGATCACTAGCACTCACACTCAGTTGTGCATCAACCCAGATGTCCATGGCTGGCAAGCTTCTAGGACGTGTTGAATGACAAGCACAGCTTTGTGCATTTGCCTTTGCCATTGACTCATACTGGTTCAAGAGGACATTGTTGACTGTCCCGCATCTCAGGCTGTTGTGCTGATGACCTATCAGATATCCAACAGTACAACTGTAACACCACTGTTACTACTGTAAGACCACTGTTACTACTGTTACCACTGTTACAGTAGGCGTCTTGAGCGCTAATAACATCATATCGGTGTTACCTAGGACTACAGCATCATGTGTTATCATGCTTTGAACTAAGTGATATGATAACACACCATTTTTTACACGTATTGTAGTTATATACACAATCTGACCTAACATGCACTACATGGTGTCACTTTACACTTGTATTACATGTTGTGAACAACTGCACAGGCAAAGCACAAGTGGGCGCTCAGCGGCACTCCAATACAGAATCAGGTCCAGGAGCTTTTCTCCTACTTCCACTTCCTGCAGTACCACCCCTTCAACACCCAGGCGGCCTTCAGGCAGTATATGCGCAACATTGAGGACCTGCCAAACCCCACACATGCCCTGGAGCGCCTCAGAGAGATGCTGCAGCCTGTCATGCTGCGCAGAACTAAGGAGAGCAATTTTGACGGCGCAAAAATACTCACGCTTCCAGCCAGGTGGGCAACATTGCAGTTCTGCCTTCATTGCTTATGGTAAGAAAGACAATGATACAAATTACAGGGGAAACAAACACAAGGAAAGGATTTTGCAGCTACATTAAAGTGGACTTGTAGACTCTGCAGGAGGTGCAAGCAAAGTTATCTGCTGACTGCGTGCAATGCAGTCTTTGTCTGAGTGGAGCAGCTACATGGATGTTTGCATGGAGGCCTGTATGCAAGGCCCAGCAGGCGGTGGTCTGAGCAGTGTTACTGCCTGAAAACACACTGTTGCCTACAAACACATATTTCGTATGACAAGCATGCAGTGTGAACTGCATGAGTGAACATGCGTGCAATAAATAACATGCATGGCTGCAAATGCATAAATGCATTGAAATGCATGCAGTATCAAATGCATTGCATGCTGTAGCGGTAGGAGCCTTGTTGTGCAGACTAGCACGTCTTTCCAGCCTCATACATCAGCGTTGCTTTCTGACTACATCCTGACATGCATTCACTCACATTGCAGATGCTTTGTGACTTGCATCCTGTCATCCACACAAGAATCCACTCACGCTGCGAATGCTTTGCAACTGCATCCTGTTATCCACACAAGAATCCATCCACGCTGCAAATGCTTTGCAACTGCAACTGCATGCTTTGCAGGAAAGTTACTGTGAAGAAGCTCCGCATGAGCAAGCAGGAGGCTACACTATATGAGCATGCAAAGAATGCTGCCCTGCAGCAGATGCAGGCAAGTCACAAATCTGTTTGTCAGCTGTCAAACTGCCCTGCTCTGCCATTGCAAGCAAATACATCTGCTTTGATATGATTTTCAGCTGGCAGCATATGGCATTGACAGCCCAGACTGCAAATAACCAGTCACACTCAGAAGCACACAGCAATCCTTAAAGCCAAATGAGTCGGATGGGTTTGAAGCTCTCAAGCCATTTTCCAAGTTTGGTTGCTTATACAGGAGAGAGCTGCCGAGCGTGCAAGAGAGGCAAAGCTTGTCCGGTCAGGACCTGCAGCTCGACCGTTCAGCAGCACTGCAGCCTTTGCTGTGCTTGTACGCCTCAGACAAGCCTGCATCCACTCCAGCCTGCTTCCCGCAGACTTACTTCCCGTGACAGATAGCAGCCCTACCCATGATGAGGAGGACGCTATCGAGAAGACAGCAGTGCCGTATGCCGAAGGCTTGAAGCGCATACAGGCGAAGCGTGTCCAGTCGACGAAGCTGAAGCGGGTGCTGCGCGTAGTCAAGGTGACGGTGGTCCATATTTTTGCAGACACAATATAAACATTGCTAATTACAGGTGTGCTAGCCGTTGCTAGGTGAATGCTAGGTGTGTCTAAATCCAGTTCTGCACGTCAGCTTTATAGCTCATAACAAGCCCTTATGGGAAAGCAAGACTGGCCCGACATGTACCTAGCTTATGCTGGCACAGGTCTCAAAGTTCAGTGATTGCTTGTCAATTTTGCTGCTCGTTATGACTTGTGCGTGACACTGTGCATGACACTGCATGACATTGTGCATGACACTGCATGCTTGTACTCTGTGCCAGAGTTATCTTTGCATGTCATTGCTGCAATAACAGGCTTCAGACATGGCGGAAATGTGCTGTGCTGCGCTGTTGTGCCTCAGCAAAATGCGGCACTGCTATGTAATTGTCGCAGTATGCAACGTGTGCAGTTTGCCGTGCTCAGAAGACAGAAAGGCATCAAGCCTGCTGCTTTCTGCCTGTTCTGCCTTTCCAAGACCAGTATTGCCTGTTGCTGAACTCAGGCTTTCTTTCTGTTCGCTGTGCCAAGAATGCCTCCTGGAATGCTAAAATGCCCTTAATTGTTCTGCGCGAGTGACCTGTTACATAGCAGGGCTGTGCTCAATTGCCTTCCGCACCACAACATCTGCCTTTTACATTGGTCGAGGTGTCTTTCCTCATGAGGGCTGTTCCAATGCAGGATGCACAGAAACGGCCTGAAGGGCCCCAGAAAGTGATCGTTTTCAGCACCTTCGTCCAAGCTCTGCATCTCATGGCCGACACCTTGGCAGAAAACAAGCTGGGCTTTGTGATGCTGCATGGGCAGATGACCCTGGATGAGCGATCCCAGGTACACTCATAGACTCTTGCTCCATGTACATGTCTATCAGGTTAGCCTACAACACCCGATGGACATATGCATGGCATATATATAGCCTATGTACATGTCTATCGGGTTAGCCTACAACACCCGATGGACATATACATGGCATATATATAGCCTATAGACTGTTGCTGCATGAACATGTTAACATGTCTGCCTCTTGGGGGTTCAAAATGATCCCTATTCACTGAGAAACATCCCTTTCAGAGCCGTAAATCTAAACGCTAAACCCTTCTCTTGTTCCCCCCCTCTCCCCCCCCCCCGTCTCTTGTCTACCCCCCTCCCACCCCTGGGATCTTCTCCCCTCACCCTCTCTGTCTCATCTTCTCCCTTCTGCCTCTTCTAGATTTACTCAATGGCATGCTGAAAAAGGCAACTTCTGAACGAAATCAAAGCTTTTGCCTTGCTGTAGGCTTTGGACAGCTTCAGAGGGGAGGCTGAGGTGGTGGTCCTGCTTGCCAGTCTGTTGGCCAGCGGCACTGGCATCACTGTCACATGCGCCTCTGAGGTGGTGCTCATGGAGCCCTACTGGAACCCCTTTGTAAGCCCTG
>JAABUP010009359.1_pt1 | contig 12064 bp, 15 predicted proteins | sample 5559201 | NCBI WGS metagenome assembly JAABUP01 (sample SAMN10711887, study PRJNA513373) | rock metagenome | isolation source: Antarctica rocks | place: Antarctica | reverse complement strand
GGGTGTGCATGGGGCACCAATGCATAGGGCAAGTGTTTGGTGGTGATGTGGTGCGAGCACCGTCAGGAGTCATGCATGGCAAAACATCGCCTGTCCATCACAAGGACTCTGGCTTGTTGAAGGTCAGTTACATATTTGCTTGTCGTGTTTCCAAGATACTGTTGGCTTAGAAGATGTTGATCAGGCTGACGGGGCGTTATCTTCTGTAAGCTATACTTTGATGGCTCTCAGAGTGCATCAAGGCATGAAGCATTGGCTGTTGCACGTTGCAGTTATATCATGTGCTGGAATCTGCATGGTTTGAGGTTGATCTGTGCAAGCTGTGTCTCATACAACAGGCCACACGTGCTGACTATGTGTTGCAATCACGGCAGCCTGATTTGGACACTCTGCTAGTAGAGCTTTACATGCTGTGCTGAGGTGTGCAGCTAAAAGCACTGAAATCTGCTGGCTTACATTGGTGATCTTGGGGCTTGCAGGGGTTGTCAAACCCCTTCCTGGCTGCTCGGTACCACAGCTTGGTCATTGCAAAGGACAGTGTGCCTGATGTACTTGAAGTGACAGCCTGGACTGACGATGGCACTGTCATGGCGGTTCAGCACAAACAGTATCCCCACATCCAGGTGTGTGCTTCACTGATTGGGATCTCCAAAGCACAAGCAGGCATACCATGTCATTGAAGACTCTGCCTTCAGGACAAACATATGTCTACCATGTTGTGCATTGGCCAGTGTAAGATGCTCTGCAGTAGCTTTTGTCCCTTGTCATGCATGATGTAAGCCAAGTAGTCCATCTACAAATAACAGCGCAAGACAGTTTGCAACCGTCTGATAGCCGGACATGAAGTCACGGGATTGACTTTGCACAGCATGTGCTGCAGGGTGTCCAATTTCATCCTGAGAGCATCATCACTGACAATGGCAGGCAGGTCGTGAAGAACTTCATAGACTCACTACCATAAATGTATCATCATAATCATAATGGCATCGTTTGCAGAAACGCCCAGTGTACACAATGAAGCCTTGGCAGATAATGCTCTTATGGTGTTGTTCCTAGGCTGATGTACTAGTGCCAATAGGCAGTCAAGTATGACACGCAGTATTGCGTCTTACATCTTGTGTGCTCTGTGATCACTGCTAAGCTATTCCTAGATAGTTATGTCAGCAGAGATCTCGCACCCCACTGTTGATTTGCACAGAATACATGCGATCATGATGCATGCAGGCCTGATGCTGCAAAAGTTGCTAAACCTGCAAAAGCATTGTTTTCCCAACCCGCTCAGTGAACTGATTCAGCCTTCGCTCTGCGGCACAACTCAACAGCCTCTTCTTAGCGCGGAACTTTGCTACATGTCCTGGTGCAAGGAAGCTTTTATGATGCCAAGCTAGCCTTTTGCACTTATACTGATCTTGCTGGATAAGCTGGTTCCAGCTTTTGCACACATAGCAAGCTTTGATCAGCGAATCAGGGGGTAGCTGGTCCAAGATGTTGTTGATGAGGTGCTCTGGTATAGACTGCAGCAAGTCATCTCCTGGTAGGTTGTTGTATGAGCTGAACTGTGCTGAGGGTGTTGCAGGTGATTTCTCGGAGGACAGTCTGCACCGAGCGACATGATCCGCGGGCAATTCACTCACGGCTCTTTCATCCCAGCTTTGGACAGGTTCTTCATGACTATGCAGCTGGGTGTACTTCATCTTCCGCCCTCTCGCAGCCTGTTCGCTGTTTGTTGCCAACACGGATGCCCTGGGAGCCACTTGCTACGCTAGCTGGATCGATCGGGCTGAGACTGGAAGCAGCTGGCACAGGCGCACAGCTTAGGACATGTACTCGCAGGGTATGCCGGAGGATGTAATGCGCGGCCAAAGTAGTCAAAGTACAAAGCATTCGAAAACGCCGACTCAAGTGACTTGAGTCAAGTCCATTGAGTCGTACTCATTGCCCTTGAGCAATCAGTTGTCCCCATTGCTTCATGATGATCAGCTGCTCTTGGTGCGGGTGTAGACGAAAGAGCATGCCCACTGCGTAGCAACGGTGCTCATTCAACCATGCCTGCGCCGACAATCTTAGCATCTTGGACAGCAGCTAGCTTACGACTGCCTGCACCAGCGCAGCCTGACAGCTGCCTCAACTTACAGGCTATAAAGCTACATATGTGGCTTGCCAGCTATAGTATCACTACAAATACAGGGGTGCAACTTTGCCAGTACTGTGCCAAGTCCCAGAAGACTTTGCCAGAATTGTCAAAGTGATGGCTAAGCATGGTTACGTATAAGGCTGTTTGCCAAAATGCAGATGACTTTGCAATTGCCGGCAACTGAGTACAGTAGCCAGGTTTTGCAATCGTCTAGTCGTAAATGCATTTCAGACTGATCAGTCACGCTGCAAAAACATGTCAACGCACTCTTTACTGACTTGCAAGTTGGTAACACAAGTTCAACATGTTGATAATGGACAAGTCTGACCACCTAGTACATTGCTTGAAGCTTTCAAACACTCATGTCATCTACAACAACCTTAAAGCAGAACAGAAACACTGTGACAGCGATCAACAAAGTTCAACTTGAACTTGCAAACTACCGGTACATCTCAGATGCGTGTATGCATACCGGTGCAAGTACATGGCTTGTGAATCATGAAATTCATCACACATTCCTGACATGTTACTTCAACGCTTCTTTTCAAATTTTTTCTTTTCTTTCTACTTCTGCACGCTTTGGCAAAACTGTTTATCCCTCAATCTTGATGGCATAGCTGTTGACACATTGAATAGATTCTATTGAAAGCTCTCAAGACGTCTACAGGCAAGTAAAACTAGTTAGGAAAGCAACACCTTGCCTGTGTTGTCGACGTGCAAGAAAGAATACTCAATAAACTCGTATGCTTTGTTGGTCCACCACCAGTTGGGTTCAGTGCTGAACACCCTAAAGTTGTTGTGTACCAAGGATTTTAGTGTTGCCAGAATGTCTCGAGGAAGAGTTCTTTGTGCATCATCCCAGTAATGAAACTCGACAAGCAGCTGAGAGACTGGCAACTGCGACTTGCTGGTCTTCATCAACTGCTGTAACACAGCGTACTCAAAGCCCTCAATATCTATTTTTAGCACATCGATCCAAGTGTGATTAAGAGATTGCATGATTGTCTGGAGAGTAAGCAGATCCATGGTGTAGTGTCTGTTGTTGCCCATGGTCATTCTGTTGTCTCTCATCTCTACCTGCTCATTCTTTGGTCCCAGCCCAACAGGGTGAAATTGGATTTTGGGCTGTTTGGACAGCTTTTCAAGTGCCTCCTGTCCCAGTGTGGGATCAAAGACGTGTACTTCGCAGTTGGTGGTTGCAAGAACAGCTTCTTCAAAGTCTGTATCTCCATTGGAGCCGAAGCTGTATACTTTGCACCCTTGCCGCTGCATAAGCGTCTCAACGCCACACACCCACTTACCTCCGTCTCCTATGCGTGCTTGCCTGCCAAAGCGTTCCTTCAGAGGACAGTTATAGTTTGGTGGAAAGAAATCCCATATCCACTTGGTGGCTTCGTAGTTGAATTTTCCCTCACGTAGGGCGATATCATCTGTAAATGCGCCAGACTCCAGATGACGGAGTGCATTGCCCTCAAACGGCTGGCTCCTCTGATATATTCTCTCTATGAGCACTTGCTGATCGGAGGCCTGACCAAAAGACTCGGAGTCATTTTGGGGTGATACGATATTGGGGCGAGGCGCCGAATTGAACCCCGATGCCTCTGGTTTGACCCAAAAGAAGACGATCAGCAGCGCAAGCGACAGTACGGCCAGAAGATTTTGTTTCCGACCTAGTGACCACGAGGTGAGGCCCCTTCGCCTGCGATAAAAGAATTCAACTAATCATTGGAAGTAAATTTTGATGACAGGCAATGCTGATGGGCCTGCGGTCGACAATTCCGAGGCACGAACATACCCGCTAGACCACATGCTGCTCTTCAAGATCTGTCAGCATGCTTAGAAAGCGACTGGTCAGGATTTCCCTTGTATTCAGTAACACTGACAGATACGCAACAATGGCTGCCGTGGAGCACTGCGTGGTCCGGTCGTCGAGATCTTTAGTCGAGACCGTTTGCTCTCCTGAAACGGTCCGATTATTCGCGCAGGGCTTTGTGACTTGTGACTCACTCAATATCCGATGGCGCAGGCGGTGAAATGGGCTTAAAACTCGGCCGAAAACGGTGAAATGCATGCAGTTGCATTTGCCGCATAGTGTACACATGCAATCATTCAAATCTATCCATACACATATGCTGCAACACAGCAGAGTAGCTTGACGTCTTGTAGACAACATTTGCTGACACCCCAGAAGCATATGACTCTGTGTCATTTACCCAGAAGCAGCTGACACAGAGTCTCATGCTCCACGTCTGGTCACATGCCAAGACACAGGTGTGGTGACACTGGAACAGGATATATCAGTATATACGCCAGAGCTGGTCTTGTTAGGTTTTTAGTATTTACTCTCAACATTGATGTCAGCAAAAGCTGCTCCTGCCTTGTAAAGTTTAACCCTAATTAGCTCTTAGAGTACAACCTGAAGCCATGACAAATTGCTAGCCATTCTGCCATCCATGGTGGGTGGTGTATCATGTGTTGCTTTGCATCTGTTGAGCAGATCTGACACTTGTACAAAAACACACAAATCAGCTAACACAGACATAATGAAAGTTATGAAACACCAGTTCTTGAAACATATTCCGCTGCATGAGACCAGTTTCTACTCCATGTCTACAGTACGTCAAGCAGCTTGCTCTGCACGAGCTTTTACAGATGCAACAATGCCGATACATACAGCCACACAGTGTGGGTGACTGTATGCACAGGTATCGTGTCATCTGCTGGCATCACACCATCTGCATAGCATTCATGCTTTCCTTGGTACCCCAACCTTGCCGCATGCTCTTGATTTGCACCTGGCGCTGCTAACTACTTGAATGATCAGCACTCTTGTTGAACTGCCCATTAATATATACTGTTGCATCTGGTCTGCCCTTACTTGTGGGCCCCATGTGCATGGCAATCTGCAGCGCATTGACACAATGGGCAAGTCAAAAGCTACAAGCATCAGTGTATCTTTGCCTACAAGCACGGGACGTGAAGCACAACTGTTGAGTTTGGATCACTGTGTAGGAACCAGGACGAAGTGGACATTGCAACTTGTCAATTAATGCGTGACATAGCCCCTTCAGTAAAAGCATCAACTCACCATACACCCAGCTGAAAACAAACAGGTCAGGCTGCAACCCTTAGGACCACATGTAGACAGCTAGCCCGGACTGAACTCTGTCAGTTCTATCTTCAGCTGCAAGTCTTCTTGCACAGACCTGGCCATCTATACATGATGTGCACAAAATGGTCACACCAGTCAGCACACATTGCATAGATTGTAATGATGTAATGCATCACCAGCCATTTTATGCACAGCACATTTATGCAGACTTGTACTGGATGAAAGCCTGCTGTGCAAAAGCACAAACCTAATTTGGCCAGACATGGCGTATTGCGTAGTATGCTTGCAGTGCAATCATGTGGAGACACACAAATGAAGGGCAAATGTTCACAAGCAATGTGAAGGCCAACTTTGGACGTGCACAAAAGAAGGGTGACATGAAGTTCACGACCAAGCTTTTATGTCTGAAGGAATTCACAGGTGTACATGCAGTCTCAGGCTCACCTTGAGCCATTTGGTCCAGACGCGGTACATGCAAGGTGTCAGGCTGCCAGCCGACAAGCTCTTGGAGTGATCCAGGTCCTTCACAGCCAGGGTCTGCTGTGTTGGCGCAAAGATGGTGCTGAACCAGGTCCATGCCAATGAGTGCTTGTGGGTGGCCTCAGACTTGAAGATCTGCATGAATATGAAGAAGATGGGCAGGTAGTGAGGAGTATGCACCATCTGCACTTGCCGCACGCCAGTGTTGAATGCAAAGTCAGACACTACAGAAACATGTGACCCACATGTACTTGTCTGTGTAGGCAGCTTGGCACTGATGTTGAAAGCAATGAGACCAGAAGCAAGACACAGAACAAGTTGTTAGTATGTAAGCAATTAGGCCAGTGCAGCCTTGCCTGTTCAGTATCATGTGGGCAGTACTGTAGCCTTACCTCAATCTTGACATCCCCTTCCAGTATCCACTGCTCAGCAGGAGCAATTCTGTCGCAGTCCAGCACAGCTGTGTTGTTGGCAAGCAGCAGCTGTTGTTTGTGGTCTTGCAAGCTTGCCTGGCTGCTGCGACTGGCAGCAATCTTGGCGTCAGCAACCTGCTGTGATGATGCTTGGTGACCTGCTGCGCCATATCACGTCACTTTCTTTTTTCTTTTTAGATTTTTTCAGGTTTTATTTTAGACATTTACGACAGGATAAGGGCATATTACGATGAATATTCAAATAAATATTCATTTATTAAGGGAGGTTTTCCGAAGGAAAAGTTACCTGTCCCTACAATTTCAATGTAAGATGTGCAGCATAAACCACGAGGAAGCCAGATTCCCAGCTGCCTCTGTTGACAGGGCCATTCTGCCAAATGAAAAGACATACTGAAGCTCCAAAAGTCAACAAGCACTTCAGGCTGTGGTGAAACAAAAGCTGGCAGACTATATTTGCAGCGGGGGGCTGGTGTGTAAGCATGACACGTATCATGATAAGCATCAAATGGATTTCAAAAGCTGTTGCACTTCACTCAGCCAATGGCAGACAACTTTTTTGCGTCCATCCATTCGGTGCATGTCAGACATATGGGTTACACCAGAATGCAGCCGCACTGCTGAAACCACTGCAACAGCGCAAAGTATTGCCTTTCTGCCTTGCAGCATTGCCTTTCTGCAGCGGCAGTCATTAATGCTGTCACTTTTGCAGTCACAGATGCACTGAGTATTGGAAAGCATACTTTGAGACCTAGCAGCCGCTAGGCACATCAGATGGCTTTTCCAACCAGCTCCAGGAGGTCTTGACCACACACCAACAATCAAGTCCTTAGTGTCCTCAGGTGGCAAACCTGTCACAGTCACTCGCCGCAGCTGCAATCGCTTTGGCACTACAGGACCTTCTTTCCGCAGGTCTGCATAGTACTGTACGTACCTACATGCAAGCAGGTCTGCGGGTAACTTCATGTGCCTGAATTTGTGCTACAGGCCATCAACTTCATGCATCAAAAGCTTAAGTGCATACCATCAATATTGAAGGATGTGTTAGGCAAAAAAGCGTGGGGGTTGGCAGCTGTCGTCACCTATGTGTCACAACCTGCTTGACATGCTTTGAACTGTGTCAACAGTCACATGATCAGTCGAGAGGGGTGGCATTGCAAGACACATGAGACTCAAGTTGCCTTTGCAGGCGTAGGCTGCTGTTAGTTGCTGGTAGTGGGGTTGAGTACCTGCGTTGGCTGGGATTGGTGACACCATTGCCATCTGTTGTTCTTTTGGCTGCATACAGATCCAAAGCTTCATCTCCTGTCTTGCAGATGCCCTGCATGGGTCACTGCCTGTTTCAATTTCAGGTGCATCTTTAACTTGAACTGTGATGGCTTCAGCACAACTGTCACATTGTCTCATGTCACATAATGGGTCCATTCAAGGACAATGCCCTGGAGCAGAATGTGTGTTTGCTTGGTCAATTGATATGTGCCATGATGCACTGTGATGCTCAAGGCTGAGAAAACATACTGCGTGAACCAGATAGGAGCAGATCATTGTGCCAGTGCGGCCTTTGCCAGCCTTGCAGTGCACAACTGCCACGTTCTGAGGATCCTTGCCAAGCCAAGCTGCAACCTCCTGGCAGAACTGTGCCACTAGCAGCAGTGGCGGCGCCTGCACAATGCAATCCTGGTGATGCAGGGCATTGCCCACCACACACATCATGTGTGGCGCATGCATATGCAATATTCTGAGAAGCTGCTGTGTAAGGCATCGCCTGCTCAGAGCAACTTGTAGTGACCCATACCTGGTGATCTTCAAAGGGAAAGCAAGCAACCTCTACACCAAACTTAGAGGCTTTATACTGACGCTCTGAGCAGAGATTGAATAGCATGTAGTGACCTTTGTGTCGGGCGTCTAGTAGGCTTTTAACGCTGCTGAGTGGGTTGCGATAGTATTCTGCATACAAGCAGCTGTGAGTGCACGCCGTAAGAGCCTCAGCGCAGATGCTGCTGTGTCAGTTGTGGCAGTTCCCCACCATAAAGCTGAAAACATGGCAGACGGACACACCTCTTCGGCCTTCGAAAGGATAAGACATGGCTATTATATGGTCAGTGATATATGCCAGGTCAAGATCAAAGCCTCCTTGCTTATACCGACGAGCTTTGCCCGAAACGATGCCTGTGGGCAAGAACACTTCCTGAGAGGCATGTAGAGCAGCTGACAGCTGTCGCAGGCTCGCACAGTGAGGGCCGAGGTGTACAATTCGCAGCTTGTCTGCAGCGTTGACCGAGGAGGATCCATCTGTGCTGGAACGTACCTCGCATTCCCGAGATCATGGCTTGAAGCGCAAAACTGGAACTTTTATTGATGTTTTTTGAGGCCTACCATGCGTGCCTGGAGTCAGCGATAAGGCATGCATCCAGCATTGCATGTGGGTCATCACCTCTAGCACATCTGCAGCACCACAGGAGCTGGACACCGCCCGGCTGCCATGCTTGGCCACATGGGCGCCTGCAGCTGATGCCAGCACACAAGCCCCTGTAGAGATGTTCACTGACCCAATTCCATCCCCTCCAGTCCCCACAATGTCCAACACTGCAGGTGGCATAATATTAAAACAATTTACAGGCGTTCCAGCTAATTGTCCGACGCTGCAGGTGGCATGACCTTGTGAAACAAGCACAGGTCAACAGAAAGGGCCATGCAAATGTCCCAGACCGCTCTGTGGCTGAGCACCTGATCTAATGGAGGTGGGTGACACTTAGCACACAAGTTTCCTATTGCATGCCTGCTGTGACATCAAGTTGTGCAAGGCTGCAAATCAGGCTGTGCTAACTCATGCAAGATGCTGAAGTGCAAGTGGGATGACACTGCATGCAGGTTTGCTGCAGCAAGAAGGGTGGCGCACCATCACAGGATGTATGCACAGGGACAGCCTTCAGCTGCATTGCTTCTGCAAGACCTGCCATCTCCTGAGGAGTCTCACCCTGCAAGAGATCACATAGCCTACGTAGGTGTGAACGTCACTGCACTGCAGCAACACAGGCAAGGCTTCTCTGTGTCACGTCTGACAGCGCGTCTGTTATGCTTTGTTGCTTCATTGCATGCGCATGCCATCGTCTAATACAACTGATGATGTGCAAACACATGTATCAGGCGACTTTCAAAATGCCAAAATGCAATGTAATGCGCATGCAATGCCAGAAGGACCCCACCAGCTGCTCTGATGCATGCCACATTGGACATTGGTGTTTGCTGTGCATGCAGGCAAGCAAGAGCTTAAGTTGAGTGAGGGTGGTACACAAAATGTGCAAGATGCCTTGTGCAAGTCCCACCAGGAGGTCCTGCTGTACATGTAGCATCACCTTTGAATGAAGCAACACCATGAAAGCTGCAGCTTGCGCCACATTGATCTCACCATCAACTAAGCTCTGCAGAGTGCATGGCTCAGCATGCAAGATAGCAAGGGCAAAAGCTTCTGTTTATAGACAGAAGCAGGCAGCATGCAAGCATACTGAGACTGCTGCTCTACACTGCTCTTTGGTCAAGTCTCTCCTCTGCATTAGCGCTGACAACACCTGGCAGAGACCAGAAAGCAACATGTGCCGAGCACTTCCTTTTAGATGCCAACGGCAGCCGCCATAAGCTAACTTGCCTGGGGCAGATGGATGGGTTCTTGTTTGGCATGTTTGGTTTCTGGTTGGTCAAGCGTGTAGCTTGAACAGTCGATGCGCTTCTGCGTGCTTCTTACGCGGGGTTGCAATTTGGCATGCAAATTTGTCGAGGGCTGACGGATTCTAAGCTTGCAGTGGCAGCCCGCTTGCATCATCATTTGAACAACTTCCTCAAGCCTCTGTCAAAGCATGGTACACGTCAAGCTATCGCAAGCTCGGAGCATTGCAAGCGCAAGACACGCGCCAAGAAGTGGCAAAATATAGAGTCAAGCTACAACTCAGAGCAGCTGTTGCTCATCGCTCCTGAGGGATCAAAGGCACGAGTCTGGATGTGATACCACCGATGTCGACTGCAAATCGAACCTTTGCCCCGGCTCCGAAACCAGCCACTGCTTATTAGCAACGGCGGGTGTGAACGGCGGTGCAGCCAAAAAAAGCCGTCATCCGTCCTGCATGCGCTCTTACAGTCGAAAGCACAGAAAGCGTTTGATACTGCTGGTGTCACAAGCTTTGGTCTGCTTTGAATAGAGCTGCTGCAGTGCTTGAGTCAAGAAAGGAACACGTTTGTGCGATGAAAAAGTCCTGGAAACACTGCTCGTACTGTGTGCAAAACGCACACACCCTGCTCATGCAACAATGTCAGGAAGATCAACTACCTATAAGCACCCAAAAGACACAAACTTGATGGTAAAACCTGCCACAAGACAGGACTTTGAGTATGTCTTGCTGGCAACAACTACATGAAGTCATCAGCATCATCAAGTGGCTCATCAAATTTGTAGTCATCTAGGCCAGCTGATCCTCCCTTGGAGCCAACATTGACATTCTTCTTTTTGCCCGCCACTGCATCAAACATCAAGCAAAGTCAACCTGCTGTCATCTGGGACGCCATCCAAACATGTCTTTGTGACTACTACTGGACTTGAGCCCATCAAAGAACAACAGTATTGCCTACCTTTCTTTGCCTCTTTAGCCGCTTTGTCTTCTTTGATTTTGTCAGACTTGATACCAGCAATACATGTCTCCAGATCTTTCACTTCTGGCAGAGCTACAGGCACGCAAGCCTGTTTCAACAAGGCCTTCAGCAGCGTCTTGTAATGCTGGTTTTTGCTGTGTGGCAGCAGATACTGCTGAGCAATCAGACGCGCCAGCTCCTCATGGTCTTTCAATGATTTGGGTTCAAATGAATCCAATGCTGATGCAGATGAACCTCGTGCATTGCCGAAGAGCTCCTTTGCATTCTGCAGATCTGACTCCTCTATTAGCCTGTATATACACCCCGTTATTTGCTTAACACCAATGTTTTGTATTTGATCATGCAGTACTAGAGAATGTTATGAGCATTTGTCACATCACCAATACCTTTGTTGTCGTAGCTTCTCAGCTACAGGATCATCCAGTGGCTCATCTTCTATTCTTGATGCTTTCTCCTTGTCTTCATAGGTCTTTTTCTTCCCAGGTTTAGACTGCACACTCACTCAGCGTCAAATTAATTTCACAGCTGCACAAAACTCAGCCTTGTGATGGCGTATGGCAAACTTCATTACCTGCTGAGGCTTGGGAACGTTGTACTCACGCTTGTCCTCTTCCTCGTCTTCTCCCGCAAACTTCGAAGCTTCTACATCGTCTGCAGCAGCGACCTGGGGTGCAGCAACAGCAGGCAGCTGAGGCGTGAAATCTTCGTTCTCCCAATCCTCCCAATCTTCCGCCATGCTGACGTGAAAACTTTAGGTTCCGAAAGTTTGTGTAAGCACAAGATCAGTCGCGAGGCGCGGACTCAACGGTGCACTTGCTGGACGTTTCTCGAAACAAACACGTCAGTCGCAATCAACGCTGTATCACAATGTGGAGAAGGTGGGATCGATGCACTTTGTATTGCCCAAGATGGCAATGCAGCACAGTCATAAGTTTAGCTCTGCGGCACAACCCTACGTCGTAGGCAGGGTCGGGGCAATTCGGGCTCGGCCCTCACGTGGCCTGAAAACAGCAGCAAACATCACAGAAGCAAGGCATGAATCCTGTGCGGGTGTACCGGCGCTTTCGACACCCTGGTCTCAAGCCTCGTGTCAGTGATACCGCCTGATCTTCCACATCCTGCAGCAGTGAGCCCATACATATGTACCGGTGGTGCGGGGCTTTGGGACCTGCAAGGCAAGCATTTCCTAAGTTTGCTGCTTCACTTGCTATATCATTCGCACGTGCGGTTCCCTCAGCTCTCCCTGTGCACGGGCATCCCCTTCAA
>JAABUP010009356.1_pt1 | contig 12069 bp, 16 predicted proteins | sample 5559201 | NCBI WGS metagenome assembly JAABUP01 (sample SAMN10711887, study PRJNA513373) | rock metagenome | isolation source: Antarctica rocks | place: Antarctica | reverse complement strand
AGAAAGGTGTGCTGGTTGGCTAGCTACGCCTGTTCGCACCAGGGCATACATTGAGCGCTTCGCTCACAGCAATGTCGCAAGTCTGAATACCTCAAGCCACGGATCACAACTTATGACTCAAGCTGTATATGGTCTCAGTGTCTCCTGACATTGCAGAGGTATCGGTCAAAACCCTAGAAACAGCCCTAGAAAGCTGCTGCCAGGTCTTTAGGGCGTGAATGACCGGCGCATATCAGCAAAGCACGCACAGCGGCCTGCACTGAGTATTCTATCCGGCCCTCGACTGCCTAGCGTCCGCTGACCAAAAATTGAGGTTGAGCGCTGTCACACAACTGGGCAGACTGCAGGGCAGAAAGCGTGTCTGAGCTGAGGCTCAAGGTATTGCTTCGTGGCATGTTTTTTTGTGTACCTAGTACCAAATCAACAGCGTAGCAGCTTTCGTTATGGTCCAACAGATCGCCAGCGTTGAGCCGACAAAGCACACAAGCGCACTCACATGGACGCAACGCCCAACACACCCACAGCTGCTGCTTGTGTAAATCTAGTCCCAGATGTTCTTCTTGTCAAAAGAGTATGGTACAGATTCTCTGCTGCTGTTGCTGCTGCTGCAAAAAGCTTCACCAGCTGCAACGGAGGGTCTAGCTCTAGACTGGCTTCCCTGTGATTGTGTCTGCATTTCCAAACATATCTAGCACACCATCATTATCTCCACACTCCTGCTGCCATTCACTCTTGTCTTATCAGATTGAACACCACTTGACTTGCTGAAAGCCTTCTTAGCCTGGGCAGTCTGATTTGCAGCCTCTGCAACTGTGGGATGGTGCTGATTGGAAGGTTGCGCGCTGTCGCCACCATCGCATTCTGGTGCATCAGCTGCTTGAGTGTTTATAGCTCTCAGCTTTGCACTAACCGTGACCTTCTGCTAAGTCATTGCTAGTGCCTTCATTGATGCTGCTGCTACCGTACCTATGCCTGTCAATACCAGCTGCGCCAATATTGTCACTGCTGTTTTGTTCAACAGGTTGTACAGCTTGCTTCTGCTCAGCAATGCAGCCAGTCGTTTGTTCAACATAGCACAGTGAACACTGATGCTTATTGGTCTGTTGGTACAGCAATCCAGTTGCAACAAATGAGTCTATCAGGCTCAGAAGAGTCTTCTGCCTGGTGAGAACATGATGCACGGCAGAGGGTTAATTACCAGCACACTCTCTATCTAAATGCACGTGCATGACCTTAAGCAGGCTGGTTTCAGCTAATTCCCACTCAAAATTACAAACTGCAAATTGGGGACCTGTGTCTGAAAATCTACAGGTTGCCATTGAGATCTCTAGGGCTATACAATTATAACCAATATTCAGCCGCTATGAGAACTGCATTATTGCAACTCTGCCGATGTGGCACTTGACAATCATCAAACCACCAGTGCATCTGCAAGTACTCGATTTGACTATAATCTGCTTGTACTCAAGGTTTTAACATTGACAGCTACTAACAGGCTCAGGCCAGCACAGAAAGAGTTTTGCTCCACTCTCTACACACGGCTTTCATATACCTAAGCTGACACCACAGTATGATCACTATGCAAGCTATGCAGGGTATACTTTAATCATCTACTTAACTGATCTTCAACCTGTCTTCTTCAGCTTCACAATGTGGGAGCAGCAACGTCTTCAGGAGTATTTTCCCCTCATGTGTGATTGCAACTTCCCCATGTAACCAGCTTCATGTTCAGCAAGCAGGATGATCTTCTCTGAATTATGCTGCCGTGGACGAAGAATTTACCAATGCTATGATATTCTCAGGAATGCTTGCAGCAGGAGTGTAAATCAGGTTTCCTTCATACAGACTGCAGGTGTGGTCATCCCAGTTCAGGTTGCTGACTGGCATGCTGGGCCTTTCTTGAAGGTAGACAGTGTTGTTGGTTGCCCATAGACCGGTGCCATTGCCCACTGCTACATACCCATTGAAAGTGGGCAGCTCAGGTACAACATCTAGATGGTTGGCCACTCTGTACTGCCTGCCAACGAGATCTCGGAAGGCCTGCATGCAGTGTCACTCAGCTTTTTCCCTGGGAGATAAGAAATCTACACACGGAATTCCGAAGGCAGCAACAAATTGCAGGCAGGCAGAGAATGATGTAGCAAGCAAGCAAGTGTGAGACTCGGTGAAGGTATGGGTTTAGGGTATCCAAGGGAGACAAGAACATCTGCTTAAGGAAGGCACCAACTAAGGGCAGCAGGGTGGGTTTATATTCAGCAAGCAAGCAGATGAGTGACTCATTGAAGGTATGAAGCCAGCAAGCAAGAGACAGCTCGAATGGTGAGGGCAGCGGCAAGAGGGGGGAAAGGAGGTGACAACTCACATCTGAGTAGGCCTGGTTGCCTGGCTTTGGATTTCCAAAGGTGACACAGCGTATGTCAGCTCCTGGCCATTGCAGTGCTGCCCATGGAGCAGCCAATGAAGCCACTCCTGCCCCCAGACTGTGACCTGCATGTCCATCAAACAAAGGTCTCCAGCATGACATCTGGGAAATAGGTCTCTGGCAAGTCAGGATCTTCGCTTGCCTCAACTTAAGTTTAGAAATCACGAGTTTCCGACAGACAAGCAAAACAGGGGCTGGACTTGCGGGTGCAGCTCTGCACACAAGGGTGCATCTTAAATCTCAGCGACCTCTTTGATGGCGATCAATAAGACCCCATGTGGTAGGAACCTTGGTCATGGATTTTGCAACGTTTTGCAATGCACAGGACAATCCCAAGCTAACAACACTTACACTAGAACAACAGCTGTCAACACTGCTGTCAAGTGCAGAAGTACTACACACACCAACAGTGTGGAACATCATCTGACCTATGTTGTCGTCAAAACTGCAGAAGTACTAGATACACCAACAGTGAGTAACATCATCTGACCTGTGTTGTTGTCAAAGTGCAGAAACGCTAGATACATCAAAAGTGTGTACCATTGTCCAACCTGTGACTATGACCAAGCTGGGTGCGACACCACCAGACATGTCCATGAGGACATCCCCAATGTTCTGACTGCTGTTGGGTGCCTTGTCTGTGACAGCTTGCAGCTGCTCCAGGAAGCCGTGGTGCACCTGGGCTTCTGGGTACATGTTCTCCAGCACGCTGCTGTAGGGCGCGTCAGACAGGAATTGCTTGAAGTCCTGAATCCAGTCCTCTGTGCTCTGCAGCATGAAGAGGAAGAACTATCTCTGCAGCATGAAGATGAAGAGCTAATTCTGCAGCATGAAGATGAAGAACTAATTCTGCAGCATGAAGGTTGATGAAGATGAAGAATAGCTGAAGTCCTGAATCCAGTCCTCAGTTCTCTGCAGCATGAAGAAGAAGATCTCTGCAGCATGAAAAGTGATGAAGATGAAGAACAATTGTAGTCCTGAATCCAGTCCTCAGTGCTCTGCAGCATGAAGAAGAAGATCTAATTCTGCAACATGAAGATTGATGAAGATGAGGAACTGCTTGAAGTCCTGGATCCAGTCCTCAGTGCTCTGCAGCATGAAGATGAAGACCTAAGTCTGCAGCATGAAGATGAAGTACTCTGCAGCATAAAGGTTGATGAAGATGAAGAACAATTGAAGTCTTGGACCCAGTCCTCATTGCTCTGCAGCATGAAGAAGAAGAACTAACTCTGCAGCATGAAGATTGATGAAGATGGAGAATTACTCTGCAGCATGAAAATTGATGCAGATGAAGAATATACACACACATGAAGATGACCATCCAAGGCAGTGCACGTATGTCTTTGGGTTACATATACATCTGCTGGCTGTACACAAACATGCTGATACATGTATATGATTTGTGCGTCTAGCTGGGTGACAGGAGTAGGCTTGACACAGGGCTGTGTGATGGAAAGCATTGTGCTCATGCTAAACCAACCTGGCCATGCTGATTGCAGATGCTGCATTAACCCATCACATTTGCACATGTGCATATTCCTTTTTGACACAAGCCTGGCAGTATCATGTGGACAACTCTTTGACTTCAGCAACTTTGTAGCATTTCATTCATGCATTCACTCATTCATGCATGCAATCAATCATGCATTCATGCATGCATGTGTTCAAGACAACTGTTGCTGAATCCAAGGCAGAACACACTCATGCCAAGCTACGCAACCATATGACCGCAATATCAGGTACAACAGGGACAAAGGCTCAACCCACAGCCCATACCTGAGAGCCTCTGAAAGCAATGAGGCCTGTAGTGTTTGCAGCATCCCACGCAACCCCCACATCTGTGCTGTAATCCCCATGGATCACTCTGGATCCCGGCCCGACAATGCCGGGGGTGTTCTGGTACACCTGGCATGCGGCCACAATGGAAGCCCGCATCTTGCACAGCACAGGCGGGCAGGTGCCACTGTAGCCTGAGAACAACTGCAGAAAAAGAGAATAAAGTTTACGCTTTTCAGTCATCAAAATGGGAGCCTCCTAAGGCAGCAGCCCGGAGCTATGACCATAGGCCATAGCCCAAAGAACAGCTGCAGCAGCAGCTGAGTTTGTGCAGAATCAGGTTGCAATCGCTCAGCTCAGATCTAGCATCCAGACACAGCTGACATTGTACTCAGACTCAGCACGGCACAGACAGGCTTGATGGCTTGTCTGTGGGTCCACGCTGTGTGCGTCAAGGCTTGTGCCTGGGGACAACAGACAGGTTGCAAGCACATAGGAATGCTTCAGGCGCCTGTCTGGTTGCAATACCAATGCATCCAGCAAGTGAAGTCAAGGTGATGAGATTGACCCTTGTATGCTTTGTACCCAAGTGTGAGGTGTCTTGCTGCATCACAGCTCACAGCATGACCATCACAGCAAAGCAGGGAGTGTAAACAGGCTGCATGCAATGACTTCCAGCATGCTGTCTTGCATCAATCACCCACATGCAAAAACAGCCTGAAGCAGCAGCGGGAGTGGAAGCAGGCACAGAAAGCAGAGCATGTCAGACAGCGTGCCAAAGAAATGAAGAAAAACGCAATCACAGAAAACTACAGCAGCTCAACTTGTGGTTAGCTTTAGACAGCTCATCTATCTGGTATCACATATCACACATGTGATATCACGCATCTGACATGACACCACACACAGCATCACACACACTAGATCACCACAGAAGGCTTACGTCAACATTGGTGAAGGTTGCGTTAGTCTGTCCGGGCGACTCTGCAGCTGATTTATCCAAAAACCCCTTGGCAGCATCAAGCTCCATCTCGACTGAGTTCACGGTATTGGAAATCTTGCAAGCTGCTTGACTCACAACATTGCTGATCGCACTCCCAATGCCTTGAAAGAAGACAGAAATGCCACCCCCATTGCTGCTGCTGCTGCTGCTGCTGCTGCCACATTGATCATAGCTTGTGATGCCTTCAGCAAGTGTGCTGTTGTTGTCTGTGCTGTTCTGACCAGCAAAAGATGTAGAGAATGAGCCATTGCCAATGGTCTCTATTATAGCTGAGATGTAGTACTCCAGAGTGCCTTCAACCATAGCTGAGTCCTTCCTTGTGTCATTATCCTGCAGATACCTGCAGACAGAAAGACAGCTTTTCTTTATGCATACTTGTGTTTGGGAGTTTCATGCAGAGTTCAAAAGATTTCAGATGCAAATTCATGCAAACCTATGGGTGAACCTGAAGCTTCTTGCTGACGATGCAGGCATTTATCTGCACATACTACTGGCTGTGTCAGCAGCATACAACAACTGCCTTGCAAGTCAGTTGCGTCAGCTGACCTTCAGTGTGCTTTGTAGACATGCTTACATACATGCTAAGCAACGCTTTAGAGGCAGCCATTCTGCAAAAGGAAGAAGCAGAGGGAGGGAGAGCCACATGCTATGGCACCCTCATGTGATGGTAAAAAAATGCATCAACAGACCCACCTGCATGAAATGATAGCGATGCATGGCTGGTGACAGACGGACTCACGTGAGGACATTTGGCAGGGGTAGCGCTACCGGCAGGGTGGGTAGGGTGTCACCCGGGCTAGACCACATGTATGACAAGTCCACCAGCTGTTGCAGAGACCAGTTGAACAACTCATCTCCTACCTGAACACAAAACAATTGCTTTCATAAATTTTCATGAGCAATCTTGTAGCTACTGTGATCTTCCATGACAGGCACATGCTGGGACAATGATTCGGAGAATGTATGTTGATCAGTCAGCAGGCACAAATTCCTGGCAGTGATATCCACAGAAACATGTGAGCCTGTCAGTCACTTCAGCTCAGATAGACGCAAACACGCCAGTCCTGAATATCAGTGGGATGGTATATACATATGTGTTTATATATTTATCTTTGTACACTCTCATGAAAGTGTTACTAAGCGTTGTCATACCGGTTTATATGTTACATATTAAGTGCTGTTCAATGCGTGAAAAAGCAGGTGAATGTGGTGTGAAAGCATACTCACTGCAGGAGCTCCAAAGGTGATGTGCCTGACTTGTGCCAATGGGAATGTGACTGCAGCCCAGACTGCACACAGGGTGGCGTAAGCGCCCCCCCCACCTGCCCCAGTGCACAACACCCTCCTTGGGAATGGTCCATTGGACAGCTGCATGATGGTCTGCAGCCAGCACACCCAAGCTTGAATTGTGCAGACATCCCTTGTGCACAGCACCCTCCTGGGAAATGAGTTCTTGAACAGCTGCATACACCAATCCTGGGAAATGGTCTGTTGCACAGCTGTGTGGTAGTGTACAGTCATCACAGTAATGCATGATTGGATTGTGCAGACACTATTGGAAGCTTGTTTGTGATCAAATCAGATGCTGAAGAGGTTTTGAAGCAAAAGAACGTGTGGGCTTTCACAATGGGCGGATGAGGTCAAACAAGCAGTCCATGGCAATATGCGTGGCGTTGTGGCAGAACAGGTAGTGCGTCGCTGTGCTGCATGAGGTTGCACCAGCAGCAGCAGGCTTGGTCCTGAGCAGCAGACAAAACAAGCTGCAACACAAAGGCTGGCAGAAAATTTGATCTCGTGAGGAGATTGATCTGACCCATCACATTCACAGTCAGGTGGCACGAGTGCCTGGTGGGTACAACATACCGTGGCAAGGTCCTGGCTGCTGTTGGCTGTACCCTGAAGTGCTTGTTCAAAGGGGTCTAGAGTAGCATTGTTGACCGTTGCATTGGCAAAGTCATTTCCCAAAAAGCTGGTTGCCGCCATTTGGACAGAAGAGCTAGTCATGGCTTCAGTTGCATTGTCAGCTGCTCGCCAAGCCAACACAGCAGTGGTGCTGTTATCCACCCATGCAACCAAGACCTGGCCTCCATCACTAAGTGGCAAGATCATATAGTCATCTGCAAATGCAGCCCTAGCACTTGGTGGTCGTTGTAACCTCCAAGCCAAGCATGCAAAGCTCGCAAAACAAGAGAACCCTCCGACAGCAGGCATGGACCTTACCTAGAGGCACTGAATTGGTGTCGTTTGCATACACCAGAGTAGTATATACGGCAGCCTCGACAGTCTTGTACAGCTGAGGACCTGCATGCATATCGACAGTGCTGTCTCACGGACCAGATATAACGGCAGCCGAGGAGCATGCGCGATGCGAAAGTTGCCTCTGCTGCAGCGCACCTATGTTCTGATTCTTTGCTAGCACGTCCAGCAAGTCCTGTGTTATTGACTGGCCGGTGCCGGGACTCGGTGCTGCTGCGGTGCTTTGTGTGAGCTGGCGGTGCGCCGCAGCAAATTGCCAAGACATAAACAACAAGATTGCCCAACCGGCTCTGATCTGCATGGCCGCGTTGCTGTTGTTTGAAACAAACAGGAACTTTGACCGTGAAAACAACGTTGCACAGTACGCAGACACAGGTATCGTAAAAGCAACTTGGGTCAGAAGTGGGGATAGCAGATCCTCATATTGTTGATCCGGACGCGATTTGCACGAAGCGTTGGCCGGCGCTACGTAAGTCGATGCTCAGGCACAAAGTTGACAAAGCAGATGGTCAGCATCTCGACATAATGACGGGGTGTCCCACGCACAGCGTGGAGTCAGCACGTCAGTCCGTGCAATGCAAAGGTTCATTGCCATACTTGCAGTTCTGAAGGACACTATAAGGTCTCAAGGTACAAGTGACCAAGGAGACAGAACGCTGCACAAGCAGTGTGGCCGCACCAGCCAACTTTCAAACAAATAAACACATCACTGCATAACACATTCACTGCATCCCAGGAGCCTGCATGTCCTGCAGGATGGTGGCCAGTTGCTTGACCTTGGCAGCTGAAGCAACTTTTTGCTGCTCCATCACGGACAACAGCTCTCGCATCTCGTCCTCCACCTGTGCAGCCACCAAACTGCTGGTTGACACACCTAAAGTAAACGCCAATCAGGCGCTCCTGCCAGACCCATCAGTTCAGGCATGCAGGCCTGCATCCCTGCATGCTTTGTGCATAACACTCTGGTGAACAAGCGCAGAAGGACAAAGCACTTTGCACAGGACAGAAATTTTCATTGGCTCTTTAAAATCATGCGGTGCTGATCTGACTTGACTCGATAAGAGCTAAGTATATGTTTAGCACAGCTCACACACACACCTGTGAGCTCCAAGCATGCAACATTTGTTCTGCTTGGTGTCCTCTGTATGCCTGATTACCTGTGCTAGGTGCATGGCGCTGTGCTTTGCTTCAGATTGGGCCTTGCTGCAGGCTGTTTCCAATGCTTGACTCTTGGCTTTCTCAGCCTGCAAGCTCACAATCACTGCAGTGCACGCTGGGAACTGCTACAAATGCATTTGCAGCTGATACCATGTCCCATTGATGACTTGATGCAATGCCAGGCAAATGCAGAAAAGCATGTCAACTTGCAAAGGTCATGTAACACTGTTCTCATCTGTGAAAGCAGGACCATTTCCAGCTGAAGCGTGTCTTGGGATATAGGCGCTGACTCTGTGGCGAAGCTGACGTTGTACGTGGCAGCAATGAACCTGTGATGGAGTCTATTGACAAACTCATTGTTTTCACTGGCTCCGCTGCAAGCCAACAACACAAACAAATAAATGAATAAATAAACAAACAAATAAGTGAATAAATAAATACACAAATAGATAGATAAATAAACAAGTAAAAAAATAAGTAAATAAATGAAATAAATAAGCAGGAGAGTGTCACCTCCAAGGCTCCAGGCAGCTGCTGCAGCTCCTGCTGGAGGTGATGCAGCTTCTGAGTCAGCTCGCCTTGCTCACGTGCTAGCTGCTGAGCTGCCTGCTTGGCCGAGTCACGCCCACTGGTGAGGCGAGCCTCCTTCTGCTCAAACAGGCCTTTGACCCTGTCCACTTCCTCTTCAACATACTTCAGCATCTGATCTTTCTCCTGTACCATCAAAGAGCCCTCTGGGTGCGGTGCGACAACATCTCCAGACCTTGGTCAGAAGCTCTGTTCAGGTAGTCCTCTGTTGAAGGAAACAGTAATGAAGAACAGCCGGTAGAGACCATGCTTGCTGCAAGGCAAACCCCCGGGCGCCAGTGTCAAGCAGGATTGCCATTATCTGTGTTACAGGGTGACGCTTATACAGGTAGTTGCCTTGGTGCTATGAGGCACACACCAAAGCTCGCGCGTAGAATGATACACAAGCTCAAGCTCAAGTGAGCTCAGTCACAGAGCTATATCCTGACAAGACACACGTGCTGTGTACGGACTGCATGACGCCGTAACACATTGTCATACACTGCCACACTGCTACAATCTGGTTGAAACAAGTGCTTGTGGTCAACACGGTAAGTAAGGGCAAGTCAAGTTTGTGTGATAGGCACACCTTGAGGGCGTCAAGGGCAGACTTGGCCTTCTGCTCAGCATCATGTGCCCTTCTGGTCGCCTCCTGGGTGCTCTTCTCCAGCTGCTCCAGGGCCTGCTCCTGTGCCTCTATCTCCAGCCTGACATACACACAAACGCCAATCACTTGATGGGAGCAGATCTGGCAAGACCCTCGTAGCTCCGGTGCTACACAGCAAACGTGTTTCTGTAATGCAACTGATGCCTGGGTAGATGCCAGTCAAGCTCTGCTTGGAAACGGTTGACTAGCTGCACATGCCCATGCAGAACCTGCAGCTCTGCCACAGAGCATGTGACATTCATGATTTAAGGGCGCTTGTGCGCAATCAGGGGTCATCTCAAGCTGCTGTATATTGACTTGCCTAGCAGCATCATGCTTTTTGTTTTGTCTTGTTTGCGCTTCTCTTTGACAAGGACGGTCGTGATTTGGTGTGCAATAATGATGCCAACGAGCAAGCTGCCCTTTACGATGTGGGCAGCAAGGTGTGAAAGTGCTGATAACACCTGTGTCACATAAAGCATCTGGTGTGGTACCTTAAGCTCTGATGCTGGCGCTGCTCTTCAGCTTCATGCTCTGTCAAGTCTGCCTCAGCATGCCTAAGAGCCTGAGCTGACTCAGCTGCCTCAGCTTGAGCAGCACTCAGCTGAGCCTTGAGGTTGGCTATGCTTGCTTGTGCATCATCCACCATCGCCTCTTTCACCTGCACCCATTCCAGCGGACGCTCTTTCTTTGTGACAACCTTTATATTTGTTTGTTATTCCTGTTTATTTATGACTGGAGCAGTTTTTGTTACCACCCTGCTACTGTCTGCACAAACTGCTCTATTTTGCAAACAGTCTGTACTGATGATGTACAGTCTAGAACTCCATTGCCTTTACGCTCACACTTGCAGTACGCGCTGCAGATATGCCCATACACATGCGTCTGGAGGGGCAGGCGACAGCGGTTCAGACTGATGAAGATGCAGCCTGATACCAAATCAGTCAATCAACTTGCAGTTCCTATCTTCAGAACTCATCAGGGGAGTCAACAGACAAGGACGAGAAAACAAATTACATGAAGCGCTACATTTTCAAGACGTTTGACAATGCAGCACCAATACGCAGAAAGCATGCCAAGCTGGAGTGAATGCTGCTTTTGCTGTCTCTGTGGATGTGTTTGAGCAAGTGATCGAGCTAGTATAGTCTCAAGCTTCTGTCCATCAAGCGTGTCCAGCTGAGGCAGCAGTTGAGCTGTTGTTTGCTGAAAGTTGGGCAACGAGCACAGTGGGTTTCCAGGTTGGCCACCAGAAAGTGTGAGCTCTCTAAGATCAGTACATGCCCTCAGAGCAGATAGGTCCTCAGTAGACCCTAGTAGATTGTTATGCAGATCTAGTATCTTGAGTCTACAGTCAGCCTGTGGGGTAAATGTTGCCAAGGAAGCAATGAAATTGTGAGACACGATCAAGCGCTCAAGTATAGGCAGTGTTTGCAACCCCTGCAGGCTGTTCAGCCTATTGCTAGCAAGATTGCTCGAGTCGCCAGGTTGTGGAAGGATGTGATGCTCCTCAGCATGGCTACAGACTGCACACGCATATATACAGACTGTTGCTACAAAGGCATTGCTCGAGTCGCCAGGTTGTGGAAGGACGTGATCTTCCTCAGCATGACTACAGACTGCACACACATATATACAGACTGTTGCTGCAAAGGCATTGCACGAGGCGCCTGGTTGTGGAAGGATGTGATGTTCCTCAGCATGGCTACAGACTGCACACACATATGTACACACCGTTACACTGGTGAGGCATTGACTCATGACTGATGCCATGGGTGTGAATGCAGCTGTGCTGTGTAACGTCGCGCTGTGATGTGCCTGGCGTGTAATGATATGATTTGCACCCCAACATTTGACACGATTCATGTGCGCTGTCAGGTACACTCAGTTGTCACACAGACACATAAAGACCCCGCAAAAGACTCACACACACACTCACACACACACACACACACACACACACACACACACACACGACCTGGCAAAATTCACACTACCACACTACCACACTAGCACACACACACACGGTCTGGCAAACTTCACACGCACACACACGGCCTGGCCAAAATGTAGAACAATCCAGAGCAGGGAGGCTGACCTTGTAGAAGGGGCAGTACTTGTCGTACTTGGTGAAGCTGTTCTGCTGCAGGAAGTCGTCCTTCAGGAAGCGAGCAGTCTCCAGAGTGATCTTGTCACCCTCTGCCAGGGAGTCCTGCACCAGGGGGGAGGGGGGGGTCAGACATC
>JAABUP010009355.1_pt1 | contig 12071 bp, 12 predicted proteins | sample 5559201 | NCBI WGS metagenome assembly JAABUP01 (sample SAMN10711887, study PRJNA513373) | rock metagenome | isolation source: Antarctica rocks | place: Antarctica | reverse complement strand
TAACAAATGAGTCTTCCTCCAACTTGTAACCCTGAGGCAGATAGGTCCAAATTGCAAAGGCCACTAATTCGCTCGTGACAGGATCTGTGACTTTAAGATAATGATTTTCTTGCGTGACAGTTGGATGGTCTTGTGATACGATACCCGTCTGAAAGCTTTTAGTCAGACTTTCGAGCTGGCGTTCTCGTGGGATGGCACCGAAGGTCGCTTTGTGGCGGGGCAGGCATTCGTAGGTGTCGAGAAAGGACTTTGCGAAGGCTGAAGCGTCCGAGGGGACGCAATGACTCAATTTGAGAGACATAGTATACTAGATATGCTACTTTTCGTTCGCAAGTACTCGTCAAGGGAACAGTGGTAATTGATTGTCAATTGCTTGCGATGCGGAAAAATAGAACAAGCACAGATACAGCGAGATAATTAGGGAGAATATACCAATAGATCTATGCAATAATCTTGCATCTTCATCACATGAAAATTCCAGGCTCCGAGAAATGGAAGAAGTTATTCCAACTTACCTAGGTAGGCATGAAACACAGCTCGTCATCCCATCGGCGGCACCTATGGGCCGTGCCGACATCTTGGTAAGCAACGCTGTCACCTGCTCAGATCATCAAAATTACTTTAGTAGAGGATGAACGCAATTCTTCGATTGAGTCCCAATGTACGCTCTAAACGGGCTGACCAAGCGGCCATAGGCACGGTGTGCATGATTTCTCTTGAGATTTCTCCTGAAAAGCCTGTCGGCTAGTAGAGCAACGCCATCCTACCTTTGGCGTAGTCTCTCCTCTTTACGCGTTCAGACGTCGAATTCTAACGGCGCCTTGGCGTTATGTAGCTTATCTCATGTGCCCTTCCGAGCCTGCTTTCCGTGGAAGGTCCTACCCAGGATGCAGGCTGCAACGATGAGGAAGATCTCCAGATCACTCGTCATAGTCCTTGACGGATTCCATCTGGGGTAGCAATTGACAGGAGCGCTCTCGGCCATCGGCGTAATGATTCTGCTCCAACATGGCCCATCAGCCCTACAGAACAAGCCGTACAGGTGCAAAATCCTGTCTTCGCGATGGATGCCCCTTCCTCAGGGAGAAATAGACATTGCCGACTGGTCGTGGAGGCCTTTCTACCGCTGCTATAGGGCATCAGATCTACAATCTCCACGAAATGGGATCGCCGGCTGTAGTACCCAATGGCGTCCATGACAACGTGGAGGCTTACCATACCATCGCCGATATTTGGGAGACATTACCTCCACTACCGGTCCCTAGGCATAGCACTAGTGCTGCTTCGATTGGTGCCGCTTTCACAATCCTGGAGAGGGAATGTTACCGGGGCCGGGGCGCAGGACAGGAATGACTATCATCAACCCGAAGAGCGCGGTTGGTGACCATTTTCAAAGCAGAGCCCACAAAGGAAAGCGGCCCCATGATAAACCCAGATTGGGCCCAGTGAGCTGATTGAGATAGCGCAAGAATACGCTGAAAGTGCACGGACTTCGAGCTCGCGTAGATCTGAACGAGCGCCAGAGCGCGGCGCCTGAAAGTCAAGGCCCTCGCGGCGGATCCCAAGGTCTTAGAATTGACTTGACAACTGGCAATTATTCAAGGACAATACGCTTCATCGATAAGCGCACTTGCCTTCGCTGCGATTGGAGCACATGTGCACAGATTCTGCTAAATACCACCCGTTGGACTTCGTCCTTGGCACGTCGGTACCGCGCCTCTTTGATTGAGTCCTCTCGCCTCAGACGCAGAGTTCCGAACGGCTGGCGAGTCTAAGATCGGATCGCCCAGTGAAGATGGTGCTGGTGTTCTACCTCAAGGTTTATGCTTGATGCTAGTGGGTTCACTTTGTCAAATCACCTCAAGGAAAAGACATAAGACATAAGACCATTAGAGATGATGAGCAGATCACCGGTCCGAGTACCATGAAGCTCGGTTTCACGGGACAATGGAGATGATCTAGTCCATTTGTTGTCATGGTTCCCCATGGAAATTTCGTTAAAGAGATAGGAGACACGTCTGAAGAAAGCGGCGCCTTAGCCTAAGGCTTCAAATCAATCCTATTTTTACATTCTCTCTGTTCACCATGCCTATGCAAGTCTGCAGCTGACCCGGAAGGCAGGTGTCGATTGGATGATTCCATTCCTTCAAAATGCCAGAAGCGTTCCTTGCAACCCGCTTGTCGCCTACAAATCGCCCGCGCTTCTGGTGTTGTGGGGTAGACCCCAGGAGAAATTATATCCGGCCATCTGGGGTAGATCATGCGCTCAACCGCGAACCGATACTGTGCATGGAGTAGGATAAATTGGGCCCATTGGGGTCTACATTCTCTAATTTTGCTGATCATCCATTCTCAGCCTTGCCGTATCATTGCAACTGATAGCTAATCACCATGCCCGCTTCCAATCCTTGGATCTCGCTGTTCAAAGCCCCTATTTGGGTCTCCTCTCTACTCATCTTCGGTGTAGACCTCACTTCAAGTGCCGTGATCCAAGCAGCAAATCAGCCAGCTAATCTCAATCTTCCCTCTCTAACTTTACCACTTAACGGTACAGACGAGCGTTGGCATTGCTCCAGATCCCAAGACTGGCTGACTTCCACATTCGATGGAAATGATTGTTTTGAGGTGATAGAAAAATTTGCAAACATTGAGGAAAAAGCGCACGGACAATCAAAGTACGAGTTTCTCGCTCCCTTCGCCCATACGGACCATCACTCGCTCAAGCCGCAAGCTACGCCGAGGAGATATAAATCTGGTAAGCCCAACTCATGGAAATCGCCCATGCTAAATATCTGGGCTTTTCTTCCGTGGCTCATTGGAAGATCAGGTACTTGTGTAATGCAGATCGTCATGCTGTCTGATCCGGTGCTGGGAAACGTAAGAATTCGTAAAAGCTTCATACGACGTCAATCGCACTGACTTCACCACAGCTTGATGGCCGTGACGTGACGCCAGGCGCGTATGCGTCAACAGATGTATCGAATTACCATAAACTCTGGAACAAAGGCCTCGAACTTTCGCAGATCTGCCTCCGAAACTTTGGAATCCCCGGCTTGATCACCGCAGGTAAGAACCCAGACCCGGCATCCACGTCGTCAATCTGAAACGACGACAAACCAAAAAGCTTACTAATTCGGAATTTCAGGCGAAGATAACAGCATCGGCGTCTTTCTTTGGGCGGCGAATTCGGCAGTAGACAAACGTGTCAACGAGCTCCCACCATCAGTCGCTGCGACATCATAGCGTGGCCTTTGACCAAATGTGCGAGATGAAAGTCGCTTGGAGTTCGAGCTCGATTCGCTGAATACTGACAACGTGAATTTGACTTGGTTCTAGGGTGGGAGTGTACGCAATGCCAGTATTCGACGTTATGATTCACGCTGTACGGGGCGCATGGTCAGGGAAACCATTGAAACTTCAGAGACGGTGTTTGGAACGGCGTCGTTTATGTTTATCGAGCATGGTTTCTTTGTATATTCTTTCACTTCGCACATATGATATTAGCAAAATGACTCATGACTCGACTTCAGCCCAAACGGCGTTTTCCACTGCGCCGGTTTACCTTTCTCGCGACTCCATACTCCTAACACTCATGCATCACCTTCACCATCATCTCAACCGTCGCTTTCAATTACTCAAGGACCGTGTCTAATCCGGGACTATCAGACCAAACGAACGGCGTTGAGAGATCTCCGAGTTCAAAGTTGGCTATAATCGACTTTGACGGTATTTAGGGTGATATTGATGACTGACTGATAGATTTGAGCATGATCGTGGAGTTTGTTTCGAAAGAAAATCACTTTCTTACGGCGCTGGAAGCTGGTGAAATAGAAATCCCGATTAGGTTAGCTTGTGTAACAATTTTGGAAACGTGTGAAATCCAGTGCAGGCCTCAAGATTAATCAAATTTGTAAGTAGGCGTCGAAGAGACTGGTACATATCAAAGTTTCCCTCCAATGTGCTAGATTAATTAATGATCAACGATTGAAAAGGGCTTCTCTGACGCTATTGTGCGGTATTAAAGGGGTAGAAATAAGTGTTAGCTGTACGCATGGTTGGCGAAGTCCACAAAAAGGTCTCCAACGTCTTTCGGATTACATCACATCAAATACACCAAGAGCAACGTGTTTTCTCAGCCAAAAATCCGAGCAAGTCATTCCGATATCGAGACCTCATTCATTACAAGCGGCCAAAGCAGCCAAGGGCACCATTCTACACTCGGCTAATACACCGTTGTCCAGATACACAAAATGCAAAAGATTTGCTATGCCATCGCTTCCCTCCGTTCCCATAACGCCATGCTGAATACAGATATGCAATGTGATTCGATGCTCAGTGGAAAAATGCCAGGCAAAGTCAATGTATGTTGCTGAATTGCCCTGGGGGGTCAGCGACGAAGGTCACGTCCTCACCACGACTTCATTCCCACTCCCCGAATCCGTGGCATCATTCCCCGTCCCCGCATTATCACTCCCGTTCTCCTTTCCCATCCCCAAAACCAGCTTCTCTCCCCTTTTCGCCGGCGTCTGTACCTTCCCATTAAGATTAGTCTTCGCTGATTTATTGGAGTTATTGGTGGCAGCTGCTTTTTTGTCTGCGGCTGCTGAATGTTTAGCTTGGCTGAAGTCCTTCCATTTGCGCCAGCCGTCGAAGTCGATGAGGGCTTGCATGCAGCCCCATTCCATCACTTTGCGGGTGAGCCATTCGAAGTTCACGGGCTATATGTTGTTAGTAACCGCCGAGAAACTGTTATCATAACAGGGAATAGTGGCATACCTTGGTCAAGAAATCGTTGCAGCCCGCTGCCAGAGCTTCATGCCTGTCGCTTTGCAGCGAGCTCGCCGTCAGAGCGACGATGATGACGGGACTTTTGAAGAGGCCGGTATTCATCAAACTATCTCCACCGTTCGGTATGCCTTCGATAGTATCACCATTCGGGAATGTCGGGGTGGTAGTGGCGCTATTTGAGAACACACCGATGCTGTTCACTCGTTCAAGCCTTCTTATTTCCCTGGTCGCATCTAATCCATTCATCACAGGCAGCTGGATATCCATCAGCACCAAATGGAATCCGCCCTCCCGCCATTTCGTGACCGCATCCCTTCCGTTCATTGTCGCTGTCCACCGGACTTTTAGCCGTTTCATGAAGGCTTCGAGTAGCCGTAGATTTATTGAATTATCCTCGACGAGAAGAACATTGATGGGAGGCACTGTGCCATCACGCATGGACCCTCCGGTTTGAGGGACCTGGTCATTGGTCTTTTTGGAGCGCTTACTGAATGGCTTTGGCCGAGGTGAGACGTTGCGGGGAGCTGGCGGTGTGACAGCTTTGTGAGGAACAATTTCTTCGAGGATTGGGGGCGTAGGCTTGGGGGATGGGTTTATGGTTTTGAGATTGTCTAGATGATCAGTCATTGCATTTCTCACCAGTCAGGCTCTAGAACTCACCGTGATTTTGTAGCGCATTCGGAGGCCCTGATATGACAGTAGGTGACGAGGTATGCTGGCGGCCATACTTGGGTCTGTGTTGCGAATGTTGGGAATGTCTGGCGGCGCGAGCACCCGGCGAAGGAAGATTGGGTAATTGTCCCGTTGTGATGACAGCCATTGCATGTGCAGGAGGATAATGTGAGCTGGCTGACGCATTTGAAACAGAGAGATTTGTTGGTAGGTGCGGCGAACGCTGGCCCGGCGGTGGCATTGGTGGGAAGTAGTCTGTGCCATTCTCTCGAGGCCGTAGGTCATCATTAACGTAATATGGCATGGCTAAGTGTGGAGAATGTTTCGGCGTTCGCCGCTGGGGGACATCGATGAGAAGGGCCTCTTCAACAGCTTGACCACCCGGGTAGTACATCTCTAATATTTTTGACACAGATTCTTCAGGACCCAGCGTGCGCTCTGTCTGTGAATGTCTGCCTGACGGATGGCGAAATATGATACGTAATGTGACATCTGGTGAATCGAAGCTCCGGCCTAACGAATTGGCGTATTTCCTCAATATCATGTCCCTCACATCGTCCACTAGATCGTCCTCATTGATCATTACCTGCGTCGCCGAAGACCCTGGCCTCTTTACCCATATCTTCTTGCGCTGCATCTCTATGGATTGAGGGCGTGTTGGAAGGTAGTCCGGTTCCGGAAGCCGCGGACTTTCAGATCGGAGTAACTCAGCGACAACGTTGGATTGACTTTGGTCGACGAGCGACTGCCTCCTATGTGCTATGCCAGGACGCTGACAGGCAATGGCGTCTCGAGCACGTGGTGCAGCCAAGTGCTCTGCGTCTATGGCAGGTTGCCCTTCAGTCTCAATCGATTGTTCGGATCGGCCGTTCAATTTTGGGGTTGGGGCCTCCAATGTCACTTTGGGGTTCAGCTTCTCCAACGGTGGCGTACTCGGTGTCTCAGGGCTTGTGGTCGGTGTGCAGTATGCTCCTCCACTTGTAGATATTTCTATGGGCGTGGTTGAGGGTATCTGAGGGAGAATTTCCTTATCTTCAAAGGTGGGTATAGGGGAGGGAGGTTTTCGAACTTTCGATAGTCGAAGGGAACTCTTGCTCCAAGACCGGCTGTCCCCCAGAGCGTTGGATGGGGGTGATTCGGAATTTAGAGACTTAGTGGAGAAGAAGGTTGAACTGCGGCGGAATAGCGGCTTTAGACGCGATTTCAAGTCGCTCATGACCCCTTCATCTTTTCACCGCACCTCCTGGGCCATCATACCATCACCTCCTCACCTGCCTGATCCGAACTGGAGAAGGATGACTGCCGTCAAGGTCCTGTCCGAGCTGAGATTGTCTCTCAGCCGCCCCGTCACACGCGCCAAATGTGTTTCTGTGGCGTCGTTCTTTGCGGGCCAGAACATGCGGCACGCCGTGGAATGATATACACTGCGAGCTTGACAACCGATGCACAATTGGCCCAATGAACTCGTCAAATACACGTTCTGCTAGAGAAGCTGTAAAAGGTAGGCTCGAGATTACGAGGGAGAAAAATTAGCCTGATAGGATCCTTCTTCAATCTTGATTCTGCAGCCGTTGAACATCCCTGTGCAGATCGCGCCACAGCGCTGCCGGATGAGGCACCCAATAAGTTGAGGCCTTTTCCTTGAATCAATCTCCGTGAGACTTTTGATAAAAGAGGACTACCGATGTATATCACCTTGAGCTGGCTACTCAGAACAGAGAGGGCCAGTTGCAGCAGAAAGTAATCTACTATCGAAGCAGTGGAGTGAGTCTATCAAGGATCGTGTAATGCTGCGGCAAGATTTTCAAGCTCCCTTTCAGCTTTCAGGATATTACTTTTGCATACACCATGCGTTCACCAGGTCTCCCAGACAATATCTGGCAGCACTGCCCTCATAACGTGCCAATGGCCCCTGGCACTACGTAATTGAGAGGCTTCCAGCCACCTTGTTTGACCTCGTCTGATGATCCGACCCTTGCCTTCCACAGTCTGCCTCGCATCCAAGATCTCATTCTGTGGCACGAGATGCTGTCGTCTCGCAGGACTGCCAAGAAAGTCTGCTTCGTTAGGAATTCGGAAGGTGAAAGTCTCGGTGGTGTTCTTGCAGAAGATAACCAGGTTAGTGAAATCCTCCTTGCCCATCGGTACCGGTATGGGGACTTCTCGAAACAAGCGACAATTTGGAAACACAGACAATACGGTAGTGATGACGGAAATGGCGGATGGAAGGAGTAGGTCGCCTGCGTAGTTGATGGCAATGGTTCCGCCGGGACTTATTAGATTGCTCAAGCCATTCAGAAATTCCTGGGTAAATAAATCGATTGGCTCAGCACCTCCAGTGAAGACATCGTGGATGATGTAGTCGTAAGTCTTCTTAGGGAAGCCAGTATGCATTTCATCGACCATGTTGACTGCATCGCCAATAATTGATGTGTGGTTGAGTGGGAGATTGAAATATCGCGTAGCGAACTCGTGGACCACCGGGTCGATCTCAACTGCAGTGGTTTCAATTCCATGAGCGATAAGAGCAGAGGGCGCTGTACCAATACCCAAACCTCTGGAATACGTAAAGTCAGTCAGAAAGCTAGATGAGAAGACAGCATCGAATGGAATCAACTAAAGCTGTTGTGTGAAGCTTGCGAGAGATTCCTTGCTGCCAATAGGAGAAAAAGCTTCGCGACGGTCCTAGCAGGAAACAACCCCACGGGATGAGGGAACATGGCTAGTGCTATTTCTCCTAGTCTCTCTCCAGGTACCTTGCCAAGTTGTGGTCATTTCCAGGCGATTGTGCTTTCAGACTAAGTGCGGTCGAAAGTATTGAAAAGAGGTGTTTGAAAGAAAACAGTATCACTTACATGGCTAGCGCTTGCTTCTCTGAATCCAACTTCTCCTCCATTTTTCGCGAAGATTGAGTCTCGACTAGTCTTACCGCCTCGAGCATGACGAAGATTGAATAGATTGGCTCATTGAACTTCGCAGGATGGCCTTCGGGTTTATTGATCCACTCTCCACCCAGCAGGCTGTGATCGCAACGCATGACACGAAACCCATCTTTCAAGTTGTCTAGAACGGAAATATACCCTGTCAATGATTCCTGGCGTGCCACAAGGGAATACCCCGAGCTTAGCAAGTTGGTATTGATAAACCGAATATTGTTTGTCGTTGGCAGATGCGGAACAAGAAAGGTGATGCAGACTATCGACAGCACTCCCAAGAACAATGTTGCTTTGGAACGAGCAAACAGCGCCCAGAGCGTGACCATCAAGGCATGAAGTCCAAAGCGACTGGAGGCTATGTCCGTTATAGAAGGAAGGACGGTAAGGACAAAATTAGCAGTCCCTTTGAGGACCGTCATCAATTGGCTGAATGCGTAAACCAGAAGGAGAATGGCTATACTCTTCAAGCCAGCATGAACGTATCCGCTATCCGCGAGCTTGTGAGTGTCAGTATTGTTTGAAACTACTCTGATGATGAACTCAATATTAATGAATAGAGACAGAGACAATATAGGGAAGGAAGTGATAGAGTAGCTGAGCAGTGGTCCCTGCTGGGGTCCCATTCTCCCACTGTACTTGTATAGGATCGATTGTATGACTGGCGCCAGGCAGCCCAGAATAGGGACTAGTCTCGCGACATTGAGCATGCGCTGAGGAGGAAACATTATGGTCAGCCATAACAGAATGACCAGTAGATTGTCTAGGTTCACCGCTGCGGACGATATAGACCCATAGACAGGAGTCAGACATAGTTCATAGACTTGATGGGAAAGAGTGGCCAGCTGGAGCATTGCCAAATTCTTGAAGATTGCAGCTCGAGGTACCTTCCGCAGAGTCGTTACATCGAGAGTTTGCGAGGGCTTGGTGGCTGGCGACTTGACCCTGCGGCTTGGAGGTGCCATTTCGAGTGGGACTAGGTCTGTAGCAAGTTCGTGCTATCATTAAGATCAAAGGTCGCGTTGATAGATTGGTCTCAAGATTCTGTGGCTCAACCAACAGGGCAGGTGCGAGAGAGGGGTCACTTCGTGGATTCAGCATGAGATACATGGCTCTGGTGCCATGCTCGATCACACCATCGAAGCACCTGAAGACACCGGTCGTGAAGATAACATACTCTGCCTCTCTTGCTGAAGACTGCTCAAAGTTGATGCTGTACAGCACCTGCAAACGGAAGTGTCGTGCTAGAGGCGTCACGCCAAACCAGCGTAATGCGCGCTAGAACTAGTGAACCTTGTTTTCAGCTTGCAGAGAGTCATGCTTGGCGCTACATCAGCGATTCTCTCCACGTTCTCTTACCGTTGCCATTGCGCCTCTGTCGACAATGGCAGCGCCCACGTCTTCCAGTGAACCTGAGTCAAAGCCTATGCTGGTATCGCCCTCGCGACTATCCAGGCCTGCCTCCCGATCACCCAATTCAAAAGACCGCATTAGGATCAAAAACCGCCGGAAACGATATCTAGACACTCATCCTGAATACTTCTCATCGCCCTCTCTCGAGCTTGCAGGTCTGCCAAGTATACTGACATGACTGTACCTGTCACTGATCCTGCCAAGATCCCTTGGCCTATGACCGACTCATCCGGCGCTTTCAAACCACCTCCGAAAGAGAGGCCGAGGGACGCAAGAAGGGATACTCTGGGGTCCTTGAAGCGGACCTTTGGCGGTCCGAAGCGAAAATCGATGCTTTAGCGAATCCCGATGATGCGGCCCAGATGAGATACCGGCGAGATGCTTCTGGCGAAATAGTGGCGGAGGAGAAGGATGAGGTTCCCCGAAGTAAGGAAGAAGGCGCGCACAGGTGGCGCGCTGAGATGCAATTGATGTTCTTGCGAGGCGATGACCCAGACTTCGACTATGCTGCTGTGGACACCAACGAGGCATTCGACGACAAGGGGGCCGAGGAGCAAGAGGAAGAGGAGAAGTATTTCGACGAAGAAGAGCCGGCTTGGGTGGAGACGAGCCCCCAATCAGGAGCCTTGGACAGGCCGAATCTAACGGGTCAGACTGGGGTGCAGGATTACTGACATGACGGAAAATACACGGCTAGCATCAGTACTCTACCTGTGCTATCGTGTCCCTTTTGAAGTCCGTAATTCGGTTCAAAGGTCCTCTACGGTCTCTCCAAACTTATCTCTGGATGAAGCACCAATGGCGGAATGCATATCAACTGCTGCCTCTGGACTTTCAATGCTACAGGGACATGCCTTGAGAAGGACAGGAAGCTTTCAACATTTGAAGGTGTCTCGCCAATCAAGCAAGTTCAAGCATAGCCTTGCCTATCAGGTCGTCGGCAGACGAGCTTTACATGCCGCCGGGAATAGGAGGAGCAAGGAAACTGCGGGAGTTGAGGATCAGGCAGATGCTGCACGATCCAGCAGCTGCAATACTCTCCTCATCCTACGCGAATAGGAGATGTTGGAGATGACATCGCTCATCGCTCATCAGCACCCCACCGCGTGACCGTAGGATTCGATGGCGCTGGCACCGTCACCGAGGCCGCAGCGCTGGGACGCACCAACGCTGCAGGTTACCGCCAACGCCATGGCATCTCGATCAGCCATTCGTGAGTGAGTGCCGTTTGGCTGGCCGGCGGGGATGACCTGGGATGCTGCCGGGGAGGCTACTGTGCAGCGGCTGCTGACGGATTGGGTGGATGGGCGAGCGAAAGGGCAGAGGTGGGATGTGCGCAGGAAGGAGGAAGGCGGCATGGGATCGTCTCCTGGGACCCTCTAACTCGGACGCCTTTCGAGGCTAGCGGGACTAGCGGGGCTAGGCGGGGGGCTAGAGGCGGGGCAGGGCGATAACGAATCTCGATGTGTTTTGTTGCGAAAGTCTGGGTGCGGGCCAGAGCAAGAATGGCGGGGACATGGGATTGCGAACAATGAGCATTGGTGCTGCACTCTCTCGCGCAGTCGCAGCATTGACCCACGGATGGCGGCGGAGCGACTCGACCGTCGTGGGAGACCTCTGTCCCACACGGAACACACAGCAAAGAGCAAAGAGCCGGTGGTCTGCATCATCTGAAGCAAGCTGTCGGCCGGCTCAACAAGACCGATGTGGCGGTCGTGGTTTGGTAGTCCCCCTCTGTAGCCTTGTGGACCCAATTCGGCCAATGGCGGTCGTCAAGCTTCAGCAGAGGCTTCGAGACCCCACCAAGAGGAAGCTGAAAGGGGGCTAGCTTCTTTGGGCACTCTGGGGTTCTGGGTGGTTCCCGCTTTCCAAGACCAAGCAGACCAGCAAGAAGCCACTTCCACTTCCACTTCCACTTCCACGTCCACGTCCTTTGGCCTCCTCTTCTCGTCTCGCACCCTCTTCTTCGTCTTTTCTCTTTTCTCTTCTCTCATCCCTCGACCATTGCATCTCTCACATCTACACATCTTTGCTCATCTTTACCATCATCCTGTCTCTCTCTCGCCCGAGCAGGCTAGAACTCGAGATCGTCCCTTCCGAGGCCACCGCGCTGCCCCTCCCAAAGCTCACCACTACTACCAGCTGCACCAGCTGCGCCTCGAGGACACTTGGATCACGAGCTGCCCTCACACCCTTACCCTTCTACCCTCCCCCCCACCCTGTTCGCACCAATCCTGTCCCAACTCTTCAGGGTCGCGGAAGAGC
>JAABUP010009353.1_pt1 | contig 12072 bp, 16 predicted proteins | sample 5559201 | NCBI WGS metagenome assembly JAABUP01 (sample SAMN10711887, study PRJNA513373) | rock metagenome | isolation source: Antarctica rocks | place: Antarctica | reverse complement strand
GGTGGGCTGCATTCCATCATTCTTTCATTTACGTAATCAGATAGGGTGCATTCCTGCACTCATTCCTTGCTCCTTAGCTCCTGTCCATATCCAACACCCCTGCACAAGAAGTTCAGAGCAAAGTTACATCACCTCTTGTGTCGCATTCAGGACACCAACACTCTGCTTTCCCTAATTTGTGTCAGGCCTAGCGCTGAGCGCAGGGCATGACTGCACCCACAAAGTGATTGGAATGTTTTCTGTGCATGACATGGCTGTAATAGATCCTGTATCCATTGCCTCAGGGTCTCAATTAATATACTAGAAATAACACGACAGAACCCCCCCCCCCCCACTCCCCTTCTTCCACCTGGTTACTTGCTCAGGCCAGGAGAAACATGGCCCCCTGTCAGAGGACTTTGGTTCTGGAGCTCATTGACCTGCATCAATTTTGAATTCTACATACTGGACTGCAGGTTATGCAGATTTGAAGTCTATGTCACCAGCACATGTGCCCTGTACAGCTGACCAGCATTTGCCAGTACTGCCTCTAATTGTCCATGACATGAAGCCACGCGCTCCTAATCCTGAGGCAATGGCCAGCCTCATGGGGTGCTGCCGTTCGGCCAGAGGCAATCAGTTACTATCCACAGCCTCTGCAACCATGACAGCTGTCAAGATGCACAACAAGAACATGTGATTTACCATTTTTCAGTGTAGTGCAGCAGCCAAAGAACACTGTTCTTGCACGTTGCCACTGTTTGGACACTGTTGTCTTCTGGCTTGCATATATGCATATAGTTTGAGTTGTGCAATATCATGGTGTTGATTCTGCTTGTCTTCGAAGAATTCTGTTTGTCATATTCAAACGCTGTGATGACACAGCTCTGACGATCTTCTCTAGAGTAAGAGATCTACAAGTAAGCTGTATCTGACCATTGCACGTTTATCGAGAGAGCAAGCCTGTTGCTGCAGGAGACTGATACAGCAGAGCGCAAAGAGAAGGAGAATGTGGCTGCAGTCCACAAGCAGGTGCAAGAGCCGCCTGCTGAGAATGCCATGTGCTGAAAGTATGGATTGATGTGACACTTCCGAAGGAGACAAGGCTGACATGCATATACATGCATATGCAGCAGGTTATGTATACTACGCAGTCAATGGTTGCAGCATTGATGTTGCTTTTGACATCAGTGCATTGGCATACGGCAGTACATTTGACTGTGACTTCAATGGTGGTGGCAGTGGTAGCAAAGCTCAGGTTCCGCAAATCAACCATGGAGACAATGACTTTGGTACCAATTGGTATTGATGACTGCTTCTGTCATAGCTGCTGCAGTGATAGCAAGTAGGTCGTGCACATTCTGTATCGACCTGTATATATATACGCGTCATTGAATTATCAGATCAGAATGGTCTGATCTGATCTGATGCAATAGCTATTAGGCAGCTCAATGTTTGCGACTGCCATGATGGACAAAGGCAGGTAGTCCGACCGGCCCCGACCGCCCAATGAGAACTGGGCTGAAGACACCTTCATAAGTCGAGGCTTGCGCATGACAACATTCACTGTTGCAATGCAACATCATGTGAAACATTGATGCTAGAATGTTGTCGTTTTTATTGCATGCTTGGATGCGGCTTTTCAAGTGCATACGGGGGATTTCGATGACCGTGGTCCAGCTTGCTTGTGTCTCACGACTCGCGGCCAGCAGCGCTTGCCCCGCCTCAACCTGGCGCTCTGACACTGACTCACGATGCATTGCATGTCCCCGAGCCCCTGCTCACACACGATCGCGCTTCAGAGTTTTATTTTAAACCTCTGGGCGCTCAACTCAGCATCCGGACTCAGCTAACATCGTTCGTACAAACTCAACACACAGCACAGACTGCATTGCAATCTTTATAGTATCTCTCTCTCTCTCTCTCACTTCGGCCGTGCGTCCACGCTCCGTCGCGTCAAGGCTCAGGCATGACTATGATATTGCAGTTGTGTACAAGTGCGCGCCTGAATCATAGTTCAGACGAAGATTGCATGCTTTACACTGCAAGCTGTCGCACTGCAAGCTTCGACACTGCAGCGTTGGTGTGTAATAACGTCGTGAGGAGTCTGGTCAGCTCAACATGAGCATGTTGCTGCTAAGTGCACAGGAAGGAACCCTCACCCAGCTGGCCCTCACTGCAGTGTGGTCAGAACAACTTTGTCACAAGTAGGAGCAAGGCTTGCCGTCGGGAGTGCCCTTACAATAGGACGACCGCGCAACCGCTGACGAGGACCCCGCGAGTGCAACCTGTCGCAGGCCTTCAGCACAAACAACGTTATCACCGACCTCGTCTCGAGTTGCGTGCCAGCAGTGATCAGATCGACCAGTCCACACCGCGTGTGGAGCTCGCGTCCCTTCGGCCCGAGGTTTCACAAGTTCTTCCTGAGAATGTTGACCTTGACCTGAAGGTGCACGGAGACATGCTGAAACAGGGTGTCCTCGACACGTCTATCCTGAGCAGCGTTAACAATCCTTTAGGCTCTCTTTGGCTGTCGACTGAACAGTATGTTGATCAGTACTTGGCCGAAGGGCCTGCCACGACATATGAGCCAAGCTTGGTGAAAAACCCTGTCAACAAGCTGGCTCTGCGGCTCTCAAGCTTTTGTACACTGGTCAAGCAAAAGTATATCAGTGCTAGCAAACCTGCCCACTTGGACTATTATGTGCTGGCAAGCTCGGCTGTCAAGGTAGGGAACTGTACTTGTTCAGCCTTGACGGACATCCATTGCAACGGCAGGTGTGCTGCAGCTCATCTGGAAGTCTTCAGCTGATGAAAGTCTCAAGGCTTGCACTTCTGGGAGTATAGTGGTTAGCATGTGCCTGTCAGCTGCGGAGATATGCCAGGTGGTTGCTCTATGCAACATGGTACTCAAGACATGCTGTACTTGAGTCAACACAGACCCAGGACATGTTTTTTTAGGCTTATGATGCGATAGGCAAGGCTGGAGACAACGCAAAGAGGGTATGGACAGAGCGAAGCATACATCTGTTGCAGCTTGCAACTCAGCTGCTGAATCACCCTGGCACCAGCCGCAAAGGAGGCCTTCCAAAGTTGCCACCTGGTCTTCCTCAGAGAAGTATGACTACTGTTAGCCTTGTGCTGTGTGTGACATTCACCCCACTCATAAGAAACTAGAGCTTTCGGTGTATGCTTGATATAGCCATGTTTGCATGCTGCTTGCATCCTGCGTGCAAACAGCTTCATAAAGAACTGCAATATTGCTGCAAGCCAGCTGAACCATGCTGTCACCATGCTGTATGAATTTATGCGCTCTTGGGTGACAACAAAAAGTTGTCAAGCAATCTAACTCAAGGCTCCAAGCGCAATAAATGTGGCGATGATGTGTGCAGTTCAACTCCATTTTGTAGATTTCAAAAAGCTTTTTCATTGAGCTTGGCCGTGGTCACACTTCACGTTTGTCCATTTGTAGGTACTGGCGCGTGTCCAGCGTTTAGTGGCTACTCTGTTGGTGATAACCTGGCGGCCCTGATGTCTGCATCAGCATTTGTCGACATCGTTGTTCGCAAGACAAATTGCCCCCCAATGTACCTGCACTTGAAGATTTTAATCAGTCTTCAGTGCAGCGCTGGATGGTATCCTGAGCACAGCAAAGGCAATGCCAAAGCTGGTGACGTTACATTACTTTTGAGGGATGCGCTTTCTCACTTGTCGAGGCTTTCAGCGATTTCCTCGATCCCAAAGTTGGGGGGTTACTCATTTGTGCAGCTGTCAAGGCTCTTGCAGCTCTGTCAGGACATACAAGGCTGTCAAGAGGTTGCACCTCTTGTCAAAGCAGAAGTCAAGCGCCATGAGGCTTGGTGCTCCAAGTTACAACCTGTGTTGAAGAGGTGAGTCTTCATGCCAATCTTGCACAGCCAAATTTGAACTCAAGTTCAGTTACACAACCCAGGCAATTAGCCCGACATGTTGAGTTTGCATGCTGCATATGCTCTGCCGCACATGATGAGAAGAGGATTGCACAAGACTGAGTGGCATTTGTCGTCCAGATCCATGGAATTTTCCATACCTGAGCATGCTTGGGAGGCTCTTCGCAAGGCGCGCAGGCTTTTGTTGCCTGGCTTAGTAGACAACGGCAGATTCAAAGGCAAAATGGATGCCTGGGAACTTGACATGCGCGAGTTGCATGAGCTGCGACAGGTGAGGCTGCTTGCAGTATCATTGCATCAGTGACTGGCATTCAATATGCCATCCAGCCTGTTGTCCCATGTGTAGTGCGCACACTTGAAATGATTTGCTTTGTGTATAGGCTAAGCCAAACTTCTTTCAAGTACCTGCCTCCGCTATGCCTCCCTTGAAACAAGCTTTTACTTCTGGCTGGTTTGATGCCATGTTTCCAGAAGGGACTTTGGCTCAGATCAGTACTTTGATCATGAGGTGTTAGCCCATCTCACCCTGCATTGCATGGAATGTGGCCAGTACACCAGAGCTGCCAAACTTCTGACAAGTGGTCTATCGGCTGGAGTCCACGACAGCTACCAATACGCTGATGCTTACAAACAGTTCCTTGCGCATGCTACAAGACAGCTTTTTGGCGGCCAAGGTGTGAGCAAGACAGAGGATAAGATCTCGCTAGCTTGTCTTCAAGAGGTGTATGTGCAGTGGGCGTGGGTCCTCAGGTGCGATGATGAACATACATCTGAACCCCTCTTCTGCTGCAGATAATGAATGAAATTTGTTCCGTGTCTGCTGTTCATTGCCTTGAGGCATTGAGGCAAGGTCTACTTTGCAAGCTACTTGCATTGTTGTGCTTGAGCTGTGATGTGTCACCTCCTTACGACAAGCACATGTGTCGAATGCATACTGTTGTCCACTTGGTCTCCAATAGCTGCATAAGCTTGATGTATGATGTTCTATGCTAGCTTGTTGCTTGCAAGCTATTATAATGGCTGCGCAGGACCGTAGCAGAATGTGCTGACGGCTTTCAGCTGGAGCTGAGCTGTTTTGCAAAGCAGACAGTTACCTTTGCTCGGCAACATGGGCAGTATGCGCTACTGTGGAGAGTTCTCAACACCATGTTGGGTGCTTGGCAACTGCCAGTTGCCCCAAACCTTGCAGCACCCTTCATCTTGGCAATGAATGACTCATTCTCCAATCATCGCCGATTTAGAGAGCGGATGCTGCAGCACATGGCAGAGGGTGTACGTGCTGTTTTGTTCAAAGCTGGCATAGTGATGGTTCTTATGCAGCGTGTTTTGCCAGGCGTAGCACATAGGGTTGTCATGCTCATCCATATCCACAGTCAATGATGCATGCCCAATACCAAACCTTTGCCTTGCGTCGCTTGTTTGTTGTTGCTCTTGTAGTCTGGAAGGCCTGGCACATGTTCAGCACCAGCAAGCATTTTCAGTATCTACACAAGCTTCTCAAATGCACATGATGCCTTGTTTGCTCTATTGATGATGTTGTGGATGTTTCTGCTGATGTCCTTGCTGACCATTGCAGTCTTTGTGATTGCAGGACCGTATCCAGGGTCCAAATGCATGGAAGGCAGCAATGGGCGGGTTCAATTTTAATGGACATCATGCCGAGGTCATGGCTGCATGCAAGCTTGCTGGAGTGGTTCAGGACCGCAAGTTGTTGGGGAAAATCTTGGCAAACAAGCCTGCACCACAGATTCTGGCTGGCTACGAAGTATTTTTCTCCCCACAGATACTGGAGACACAGAGTGACTCCTTCTGCGATTCCGAGATGTCTGGCATTGCCAGCTGTCCATTTCCAGGTGTGCTTTGGCTGTATTTGCAGCAACACATACACATTATATGCAAGCTGACCCCCAAATGTTGGCCGGCACCAGAACTTGTGTAAGCTCATGACTCGTCAGTGACTTTTGCATCTCTTCTGCAGATCTGCAGCAAGACTTGAAGATGGTCCGTTTGTCAGCAAGCACATGCACCAAGTTGTTGCAAGCAGCTGGCAGGTTGCACAGCAGTCTGCTAGGCCACCTGCCAGACGCTTCTAAAGCTAAGCTGGGCTACATCAGACCCAGCCCCCTAGATCCATCCCCAGTCCCTCCGGCCATGCTGACTCAAAGGCAGCTGCAGAAACGCAGGAAGGACAGACTCAGATTTCTATGAGGCTTGCTGGTGCTGCGTGGTACATCTATGAGTACTGCATGGAGGTTGGCCACACTTCGGCACAATCTGATGCTCATGTGATCTGGGACTTGCAAGCCACTTCAGGTACAGTTGTGCACTGCTGCCACTGTCCTGATTCAGGTATTGAGACAGTGTTGACAGCATGCGTGAGTTTGGCTTGAACTTTCCTCATGTAGAGATGTATGCACTGTGGCTTCATGATGAACAATCACATGCAAGTTTGGCGGCCACATGCATATTTGTATTGTACTGTAAAGCTCTGACCCTGATTCTGTTGCAGGTTGCGAGGAGACGCTGTTGAACAACTTCCAGACATGGCTTGTCTTGTCAAAACAAGCGCAGACCAAGCTACTTAGACGGCCATCTGCGTTTGCCCTCCAACATCTGCTTGATGACCAGCTGCTGCAACAGGCGTGGGAGATGGCTGCCATTGTGGCTTTGCATTATACTGTTGACTGCCCTGAGCCCGCTCTGCAAGGACTGGCATTGGCATTGGAAGGACTCAGGAGGGATCAAAGCGATGAGTCCAGTCAACAATTGCCGGCAATGTGTCAAGGGCAGTATGCTGATGGTCAGTCATGCACTGCTTCAGCCAAGAAGCATGGGTACTGCTTGAGGCACCAGAAGCAGGCCAATGCACCTCCTACTGTGGACTCAGTCCTTGGCAGCCTTTATGAACAAGTGAGTCAAGGGCTTCCCCACTTGTCTAAAGCGTTTGTGCGGCTGTTGCTGGTGTTGCTGCTGGTGGCATTGTTCCTGTTGTTACTGCTGCTGCTGCTGTTGTTGTTGCTGTTGCCTTTTTGAGCGCGTAGCATCATTTTCAGCGCCAACAACAGCTTCAAAGCATACAACATGTTCAAAGGACTGGTGTCAGTTTGTGTGTATGTTTGCTACAGAACCCATGTTTGGTACTTTTTGCCACAAGTTGGCAGCTGAGATTCTGTTGCACAACTGCTCAGGGACACATGGACACAGTCAGCCAGAAGCTGGCAGTTGCAAAGGCAATTGACTATGCAGAGGTTACAGAAGTGGCCTTTGTGCTTGACCTGCATGCTCAGGTTGCGTCTACCAGTCCAGCATTCATGCTGACTGTTGTGGAAAATGTATGCGGACGGGGTGACATACAGCTGGCATTGAAGCTTTTGCAAGAGAATTTCCAATTAGCTGAAAAGAACAGCCACGTTTATGACATTCTGTTGGGCCGTCTGAGGCCACTGCACGGTGAGTCACCAAAATAAAATTGTGTTTGAATAGTGCCTGGTTGTTGCTGTAGTGTGCACATCTGTTCATGTTCAACATGTGTCAGATGTGATGTCAGATGCAGCAATCATGGCGTTGGAATGACCATAAATGATTGCTTGCCTTCACCACCTGATGTATCCCGGAGAGCATCTAGCAAGATACGCTCTTGTGCACTGCAATGTCATAAGCTGTTGACTGCCAAAAGCCCTCCATGTCACCCTGTCTCAGCTGATGCAGGTGTCATGGACCTGGTGCGGGGAGCAATGACAGCCTCAGCTGCTGGCAATGCGATCATGTCAGGCTTAGTGAGAGCATGCAGCACTGCCACAGACTCTGCTGCAGCATGGGAGCTGTATCAGGATGCATGCTCCTACGGTTACAGGCTGGATGTCAAAGCTCAACAAGCGCTCTGGGACCTGCAGTCAGGTAGCAGGCAGCTGCTTGTGTGTTTCCTCCTACTTGTGCTTGCTTTACATTGTCCAGGAATAATGCTGCCAACAAGCCCCTTCTGACGCCCAGTCAAAGGTGTATCTCAAACCACTGGCTTTTGCATACTTGCTCTTTCTGCATCATATCGTGCTGTACTGTTATGACGTGGCTGGCCTTTGATGAATTGTTAGTGTTTACTGTCATGTTGCAAGCTCAGAATCACACCACATGAGGTGACAAGGTTGCTGACTTGCATGTGTTACTTGCAGATGAGTGTTTACTGCAGCTGCATGCACACTTCAAGTCAGGCGTTGGGCCTCTTGTCTTTGCGCCCAGTATGCACACACTAGCAGAGATTGCCGCGGTGTATATAGCTCATGCAAATTGGGAGGCAGCCATGACCATTGCACAAGAGCTGCCAGGCCAGAAGACAGCAGCAGAGATTGTCAGCGGAGTGGTGAACGGGCTAGAGAGGTCCAATCAAAGTCTAATGAAAGTGGCAATGCCTGGGCTCCACTTGCTGCATGGAACACAGCCCTTGCTGAGGTTGTGACGGTGAGGCTCACTGTTTACCGTGTTTGCTGATCCTGTGCCTGATCTCAAAAGACACAGCAGTGTTTTTGTGTAATCATATACCTTTTGTGACTGGAGCATATACAGGCTGTGATTATGCGCACACAACCCGCATTAATGCAGCAAAAAGAATGACCATACAGATTGTCAGCAGCAATTTAGCTTGCGCGCTTTGGTCTGTTGTCTGCTGCATGTACTTTGCTTACACTGATATTGACATCAAGGTGTTGCTAAAGCAGCTGATTACGGTGCAGGTCTTCTCAGCTGTGCAGGCTCACGACCCAAGTTGCATAGCGCCTGAGCATCTCCACATGGCCTTGCTAGCATGGCTTCAGCTGCATGACCTCACAGCCGCCACCTCAGCACTGCAAAGGCATGATGCACTGGCACTCAACTGGACTGCACCACAGCAGCAAGCAGTCTTTCAAGATGCTCTGAGATGCTTCAAGACCTCTCAGAAACATGCAGCCTTGCCTTTGCTGCACAGCGTGTGCATGGCTGGGGTGAGGGCCAGCCTGCCACTTGCACCCATGCAAGCCCATGAGTCAGTGATGGCCACGCTGTCTATGGGCCAGGCACAAAATGCATTTCAGGTGAGCATTGAAAGGTTTCAAACTGAGCTACATAGTGACAGATATCAGTCAGGCCACACATCAGCACTGACATTGCAATTGGAAGTGCTGTCTAATTAGGGCCAATAACTTGTTTTGAGGTTGCAATGAATTGTAGGCGTTGATGTATAATCAGACATGACTGCAAGCAGAGAAGACGCCGTATTGTTTGCAGCCAGTGCCATAATTGTTGTACTCGTGCTTGGGCATCAGCTTCTTTGGCTGCTGCAGGCATCTGCAGGCTTCTGCAGGGGTCTGTTTTGAAAGTACTGCTTTCATTGTGCAGGGAATTGTATGTTACGCAAAACAGGAACTTGACAGTAGCGTGCGCTTCACAGTTCTCACCTAAAGCCCATCTGCAGGCATGTCTTTTCTATGCAGGTCTTACAAGCAGTACATTTGCAGCAAGGAGTGCAGCTGCAGTTGAACACAGTAGCAGCTGTGTTGGATCAGAGCCTGAAAACAGACATGCACAAATCTGAAGGCTTGCGTGGCATGTCAGCTCTGACGCGTGATGTCCTCAACCTGTGGAAGCACTGTGCTAACATGAAGTGGGCACAAGCGCTGGGAGCTACATCAGCAGCTTCTGTTGCTGACCTGCTGATCAGGGCTCAAGAATGGCAGCAAGCAACGGAAGTCTTTGAAGCACAGGCTTCTCAGAAGGTACATCTTTATGCATAGCAACAGCATTGTGGTTTCAGTCCTCTTCTTTTCTGTGTCATTGTACTATTGGTTGCATGGGAAGCACAACATCTGCTGGCGTTGCAATTTTGCTAAATTCCTTGAGCATTCTATCCCCCCACAGGACCACCTAGCCTGTGGTTTAAGCGTCTGCCTTCAAAAAGCAGGCGGTCGGCGGTTCAAATCCCGGTTTTTCGGAACTTGGTTTATGAGCTGACGGTGGGTCAAGTAGGTACAGGCTTTGCCTGGAAACTATATACATGTTGTGCAGCGGCCACCCTGGTCTCCGGTACCAGGGTTGCTCCGGGCTTGCACCCGGGAACGCCGACAGGCGTAAAAGTTTCCTTGAGCATTCTAGCGCATGCTTGAGCTACGCAGCTGTAGCTTTGCCAGGTCTGTGTTCTCCAGTGATGAGCCACATGCACCGACTGAATGTGTGTGGTGCTGCACAGGATGTGACAGAACCCTTGTGGGATGCAGCTGCCACTGCTTACTTTCGTTTGGGTGATATGGCCGGCATGCAAGCTGCTTGGAGCTGGGCCCAAACCCACCCTGCTGCTCACAGCTGGGTCCCTTCCAGCCCTGACTGCTACATGTTTCTGGCCACAGCCTTGACGCAGTTGTATGAGCCAATGGAAGGTACTACAACTTGCTGTTTGCTTGGCTGTCAAAATGTGCTTGGCGCTCATGACTCCTTGCTTACAAAGGAGTGCTTACAGTTGGCAGTTTTGCATTAGTGGGACATGCAAGCCTTGTGTGCGATCAGTGCAAAAACAATAGAGACAGTCCACATAGAGGTTTCTTTGCATGCTGTATTATGTGCAGCAACATGGTCACAGCATTTCTGCATTGTACCCAATCACTCTTTATATATGTCATGGTGACTCATCACCTGTCTCAGATTAGTCATTGTATAGCTTCTCCTTGTTGGACAGTTACCATGGTCTACATTGACAGCAGTGCTGCTGCTAGTGTGCAGGTGCTGCATTGCTGGCGGCATACCACAAGCATGGCTACCCTACCTTGCTGTCTGTGGCTGACTGCAATAGCTTCATCCGCCTGTGCCTACACCAGATCAAAACTGACAGCGAGGATGCTGACTACTATGAGGCAGTTCTGACCTTGCTGCGGCACATGCTGTCTTCTGGCATGCCTCAGCCTGATGTCGCCACCTTCACTTCTGCTTCAGAGTGCCTTCTTGCAAGCAGCAGCGGCGAGGTCCCTGATCATCAGTTGCTTGCTCAGCTTCAGCAAGACATATGGCAGCCAATGCATCAGGTGCTCGGTAGTGACAGAAGCAGCTCTGCTGCATACCTGCCAGCTTTCATCCACTTTGCAGACTCTGGAGCCTCTGAAGTCTTCCCACTGATACTTCTCATGGCGCAAAATGGCTTGGCAGGGCTGGATAGAGACTGCTGTCTTGCCCTTGCTGTGGTCATGGAAAACCACCACCAAGAGTGGCTCTGTGAGCATGTTGGCACCACATTTATTGAGCAAGTGTATGCAGCTGCTGATGAGCGCAGTGCCAAGCCATGCATGACAGCTAACCAATGGCAGCACAAAAGCTGAAGCAAGTTCAAAAAAATCCCTATGTCATAACTTTCTCTTCCTACCAGAGCCTTTGTCTAAGTGACCATACTGCCGTACCAGTTTTCCAGCAGCACTCTCTTTGCTTTCAACAGAAGAAGCTTCTCCTTGCTTGCCAGATGCAACCTCAGCTTCAGGCACAGCCTGCAAGTGAAGCTGCTCCCCATTAAGTGAGCAGATCAAGCGTGCAGATTTGAGTGATGACCAGTGTACACAGCATGGCAAAAGAAGAAGCATTGCTTGAGGGTGCATGTAGGACATCATGCCATATGACATCTTTGTTCCGTTGAATCACAGAAATTTTAGGTGCATGTGTACCTGCGAGACAGTGTGGGTTATGTGGGCCAGGGTTCACTAAGCCTGCCATTCTTGTCCATCTGGCTGCACAATTGCGTTTCATTGCAGTGGTTTGCCCATTTGACACCCTATTCATGTCTGCTGTCCTTCCACATTGCCTCATGTTGCTGACAAGACACAGCAGTATGTTGCCGAGATGAGTAGACAGCCTTAATGTTTTGTCTGCTGATCGCCTTGCTGGTAGGTGACTCGGATGATGTCAGGGGAAGCCATCTTTTTGGACAAACAGAGCTACAAGGTGGACCTTGCTCCAGGCTATGATCATGCCTTCATTCTTTGCGTGGTGATCATCATGGATGAGTACTTCCACAAAGACCGTCAGTGAGTTTCAGGATCATTCCAACACCTGTTACCATAATACGTTTCACCTCAACAGCTAGCTTAGTCATAAATGGCTTAGTTGCGGACGATTCATCACAGCCCGGACTCGAATCAAGCTCAGGGGTTGTCTGCCT
>JAABUP010009350.1_pt1 | contig 12074 bp, 13 predicted proteins | sample 5559201 | NCBI WGS metagenome assembly JAABUP01 (sample SAMN10711887, study PRJNA513373) | rock metagenome | isolation source: Antarctica rocks | place: Antarctica | reverse complement strand
GAGAACTCCCAGGAGACCCAAGAGCTGAAATCAATAAGAGATGTCTTCTGCATTTGTCGTCAACCAGAGGCTGGGATGATGATCGAGTGCGAGCTTTGTCACGAGTGGTAAGTCTTCCAGAACCCACGATCTGGCGCCTTCGTGATGAAGGTGCTGACGCTGTCTTAGGTATCACGGGAAATGTCTCAAGATCGCCCGCGGAAAGGTTAAGGAAGACGACAAGTACACTTGTCCGATATGTGACTGGCGTGTTAAGATCCCTCGTGACGCTGCTCGCCCCAAACTTGAGGATTTGCAGGACTGGCAGGCAGAGATCTTAGGTCTCCCTTTCCAACCGGAAGAGGAGGGTACCCTTGCCGATATCATCAGCACAGCACAGGATTTCCGTGATTTCATGCGTCCTTACATCAACCCGATGATGACTACGCCAGAAGAAGTCACAACACAGCGATTTTATCTTCGGAAGATTGAAGGTGCGGAGATCCTGCTGGCTTACGAGACTAACTTCTTTCGACAAGAACTTCACAAGTGGGCGCCAGTAGCGCCAGAGCCTCCACCCGTACTGGAGATGTCTCTTTCGACAAGGAAACCTCGACCCACCAAACAACAGAAGATGATGGCTCAACTTGGTATTGAGAATCCTGACGACCTCCCTCAGCATCTCCGTACCAAACAGCACAGCTTTACAAAGCGGAAGAACAGCGAACCGCACACCAAACAGCCTCCCCCACTGCAACCCGCCCCACAAGGTCGTTCAGGTACTCCAATTACCCTACCACATCCGACTTCAACCGGTTACCCTCCCGACTCCAATACCCGACCGATGTCACACCATGGTGACCACCCACCCCCAGCTTTCGCCTTTGATGGTCACTTTCAGCCAAACTCTCCGCACGCTCAAGTTTCCCCGACCTTTGCCACCAGTTCACCTTTCATGCAAACACAACCTGGCATCGGCTCGCCTGGCTTTCAAAACACTTCGCCCATGCAACGGCCCGCTGGATTGGATCCATCTCTTTTCAGCCCGGGCCCTCCATTTGGACGCAGTGACCACATCAGTATCAGCGCGAGCCCTGAAAGTCCGATGAAGGACGCCTTCACTCTCGGCGGCGGTGGAGGACACTCTTCTTCTCAAACGTTGGGCGTAGGGAGTGGGGAAGTCGAGGATATGTTTGCGGATCTGACGAACCATCATGAAGTCGGCGATGCAGATGCTGAAGAAGGGTTAGCGCCAATGGCAGGGGGTAGTCATGCTAGTGAAGCGCTGGAAGTTATGAAGAGTAGTGATGTAGGCAGTGAGAGTGGTGGAGATGGCGTGGAGGAGTTCTTGGGTTAGGGGGTGGTGCCGTGACGGAGTATGGATTGTTTTGCTTGCTCGCTTTCTAGATTTCTGGCTGGAGTTGCGTTGCATTGTAAGATTATGGCTTTCGTTGGCTTCGTGGCTCGTGCTTGCTGATGGCTCTTGGCATAAAACTACACCTTTCGGAGGTCATGAAGGGTGCTTGCGGACCTTCGTAAAAGCTTTTCCTCATTTCGCTCGACTCCCGACTCTAGTCTAGTGGATGGTCCTTTGATTCTTCTAGATAAACACATGGAGGGATTTCTTTCTCCTACTCTCTACGTGCGTGTACATGTAAATGAATAGCATGAGAGGACGAGATATTATAGAGTTGATGGATATTACTTGCTTATATCTGCCGCGGAGGTTAGATGGGTGAGTGAGGGCGTATGTGCTACAATCCATGACCTGTCATGTCTTCATGGAGTCCCTCAGTAGCGGAGCTACTTGCTTCCTACTCTTTCCCAAGTCTTTCTGCAACCAGAATCTCCGCCATGTATCCACACTGCTTTCCGACACATTATCAGACTGTTGCTCTTCCAGCCCAAGCTTTTCTTTAGCAGTGTCTGCAAACTTCTCCGCAACCGGAACGCTACCAGCATCCAGCGCCCAAACTAAGAGCTCCCGCTGAAATTCCCCGTTTTTGTTCGTGAAAGCCGTCATGATCGCACATATTGATAGTCCTCGCCCTTCAGCAAACTTCCGGACCGAGCCCAAAAAGGGCTTCTCCCCACCGCACTTCCCATTCAGCCACTCGGTCGGCTTGACGACCGAGCTTATCCCCAGTTTCCGCCCTCCTTCGTCCCATTCTTTGTAGTCCTTTCTCAAAACATCACCCAACGCCAGACCGTCGAGATCCTTCTTCGCCTTGTCGATCTCATCGTAGAATCTCTGCCTGTCATAACCCACGGCGTCCCTGGGCGAGAGATTGATCTTCGTCTCTAGATACTCGACGGCCTCGACGTCGACCACTTCCACCTTCCTCTTCGCGGTAAGATTCACAGTGTCTATCAGGACCGACGCAAGCGCGAGTTTCGCAAGCTGTGCGTCCCAGACCCTGCTCGCGGCGCCATCGTCGACGACGGAGTCGCCCTGCGCATGGGCTGCGCCGGCGGAAAGCGACGAGCTCGACAGCTGATCCCATGCGCTCCGGCAATAACGGACCACGAGACTTGTGCAGCTACCACACTTTTCAACGAGGTGGGGTTCGGAGTCTGTGGTTTGAGGTACGGCATGCTCGTCGGCGTGGTGGTCGATGACACCGCATACTCTGGACGCGTAGATTTCTCCCAGCATGCCTTGGAGTTTGTTGTGGTCGACGAGAATCCATGTCGTGTTCTCGGGTTTCAACGTCTCCGTCAACTCCTCATAAGACGGGAGATCGTCGAGCGTGATGAGGTGCTTTGTCTCGACGTTCGCATGGTGGCAGACTGTCAGGAACTCTGTCCGAAGCCTGATGTCTGCGGCTGGAATATTCGTTATGGGTATGCAGAGAGGGGTGAACGCGTTGCGCGGAGGGAAGCAGGAGCGGATGTAGGCATAAAGGAGGGAAGTAGTGAGGGAGTCGAGGTCTGCGGACTCGTTGCCGATGACGAGGGTGAGCTTTTGAGACTGGTCTATTGCGGAGTGGAGGGCTGTATTGGCGTGGGTGAGGAAGGCGCGGAGGGAGTTGCGCGGGAACGCCATTGGATTGTGTTACATGGTTGACGGATTCAATTGAGTGTCATGATCTCAGAGAAACGTCTATGAACGGCAATGGCATCGTTCCGGCATTATTGTAGACAGATGGAAGGAGGCGGTTCAAGCTTGCGGTGTTACAGCGCTTTTTAGAAGTTCTGCGCCAAAGGTCATTTAGCGAAATTTTCTAACAAAATGTATAGGAAACCTGCGAAAAAACCTTTCCACCACCCACCACCCCCCAATTCGACGTCGCTGTCGCCGTCGTCATGACTAAACGAAAGGCCCCTACGAAGGCTTCTTCTACAAAGAAGAAGACATTCAAAACGACAAAAACAGCCACCCCACAGCCTATTCGAGCACCCCCACAGCGTATTCGAGCCTCATCCACACCTCCTCCTATCCTGGACCTCATGGGCGATGTCTCTATTCAGATCAATGAGGATGATGTTGCTGTTGACAAGGACCCATTGCTGTCCCCACAGTATACTGTGTCCTACACAGTAAAGCTGAATGAGAAGACAGTGAAGAAGGACTCAAAAGTCTATCAAATTGACAGAGAAATAAAGAGCTTTGTGTGAATGATTTGAGACTGTCAACAGGCATTGACAGTCAAGAAATTCTGTGATAATAAGAGTTATTTCTATCATAAACATAATGTCAAGACAACAATCAATTGCTCAGACTTAAGAAAGAACTTTAAGATTCTTGTAACCCTGAGAAACACAAGTGACTGAGTCAGAATAAAGAATCATATTAGACTGTGAAACAGTTTAAAGAAAAAAGAAATAATAATTATCATTAAAGTTAATTGAGATCAAAGAACAATTGAAGAGTACACTACTGAGAAGAATAAGAAGAAGAAGAAAGAGAAGAAGAAAAATAATTAACTTAAGTGTTAAGTATATCTTTATCTTCATTTCTCATTGTTTTTTAATGTTCTTATTAACAAATATCAAAGAACAGCTACAGTGAAGCAGAAAGAGAATGCAGATTGATGTGTAAAAGTGTTACAGGTTTGCAATGAGACTGATGCTCAATTGATAATTTCTAAATACAAGAAGAATACTATAAAGAGAAAAAGAGAAGCTTTATACAGAAGTAAAAAGATAATATGCTTTAGTCTTAGAGTCTTAGTAAGCAACTAGATCATAAGACCTTAGTATGAATTTAACTTATGACATCACCTCTTTCTTTTTCTTTAAGGTTGTGCTTTAAGCTTTTGAAAAGATTGTTGTACAGTTGTTAATGTTTGTTGACACATGTTTGTTCACTTTGTATAAGTAAGGTTTACAGATGAAAATTTTTTTCATTGCTTGTGTAATTTTCTTCAACAATTCACTTGAGTTTATCTGTCAGTGAAGTGAGTTATAAATCTTCTCACCTCACATAGAACTTTTTTTTTTCTTTCTTCTTCAACTTCTTCATTAACACCTTTCATATGTGAAATCTTTCTTGATTAAATATGTCAGCACTGACTCTCATATAACAAGCACAGCAGCAACAACAACAACAACAATGTAAGTGTTATACAGATATGTGTCTCAGAGCTGACAGCTCACAGAGTTCTTATTCTTTACAATGCATACATTGCTGTTCTTGTTCTTGCAGCTGCTGATGAAGATTCAGTTCTCTTTGTTGATCAGCAGCAGCTCACTCAGTACACTCACTCTTCTTAAACAAGGGTCATTCTTATGCTGCTCAGTGTGAATGTTTTATTCATACAGCTCTGTATTACACTGAATCAGATGAGAACTCATCAGCTGTTGTACATCAATGCAATTCTGATTCAGAGTCAGAATGTGTTGATTTCTACTGATTGTATCAACTGTTAAACACACAGTATGACACTCTTTTCAGAATGTCATCATACATCAAAACATTTCAGTGAGTGTTACAGTAACTGCAAGTGATGTGATCACACTGCTCACTGTTCTGTATGCAACAATGACATTCTTATTGTCATCTTGAATGATGAGAACAACAACAGTGTCAATGAGAGTGAGTGTGCTGCTCAGTCAAGGCAAATTGTGTTAGCATCACTGACAGAGACAGTTGTCATCTATATTGTCTCTTAAGTACATACAACTCTTCTTTCTTCTTTATGCTGTGCTTGTCTAGTCATACAGACTGTGTGTGACACTTATAAAGCCTAGTTATACAAGCTGTGTGCAACATCTGAGCAATGTGCCTTATCTCTTCATGATGCTTAAAACAAGTAGCTTTAATGAAATCAAAAAGGCATCATTAGTAATTAGCATAGAAATAAATCAAATAAATTTAACCCTAAATTTTGAACTCTGTACAATTTCTCAAACTCATGAAGCATTTTAATCTTCTTGCATATGATTAAGATTTAGTCATCTCAGATTGCATTAACTCTCATTGATTTAATGTCACTGTGTCTTTCAGAGTGAATGTCAGTTCTCATGTGAGTCAGGTATAACTGACTTATTTTATTAAGTACTTTTTCTTGAATTCTTCTTTACATTGTATGAATCTCTTCTTCAAAATCTTCTTTATCTCAAACTCTTCTTCATTACTTACAATTTGTGACAAAGGTTGTGAATCTGTTGTATGCTGAGAAGAGAGAGTGTTCATGACTGCTGATTGAAGCATGACTGAATGAAACACATTATGAATACTCAGTGATGTGTTCAGACAGAATAAATGTGAACTGATCTTCTTAACAATGATGTATTTAACATTCTTTGCATCAAACTTCTTGCACAGACAGTCTGTACATATGTTCTTAAGGTTTAGTTAAACTTTGTCTTCTTTCTTGAAGTTATAGAACCTGAAAGGCATCCAAGACCCAATCTTCAGGACCAAATACCCCCAAATCTTTGCCTACACCGAGCCACTCCGAATCCAGCGTAACAGTAGCGCTCATGACGAAAGCGTCGCCCATCGGGAGCCCGACTTCGACTGGGTTCAAGTGATAAAGATTTGTGACGAAGTATATCCGGATATTGAACCTACTTTGAATGTCGCTCTCTCAGACCTGACACAACAGGTCTCGAACCCACAGAGGTGAGGGGCTCTCCGGAGTGATAACTTGCAGACAACAGCGCTAATCATATGACCTCGCGGCTCAGTCCTGGCCCTTAGGCCTTCCTTTTTTTGATGACGGAGAGCTCCCGGATACATTTTGGCAAGGTTGAGTTTTGTGGTGTATTGCTTCAAAGTAGGTCACAAGAATTTGAGCGTGACCTTGTCGAAGTGCTGCATCGCTGACATGCTCCCTGAAGTGACATCACCGAATCATGAAGAATGGCACCCTAGCGTGACGGAGGGTCACCGACTTTTCTTTTGTTATACATATCACGAGAAGTCTACCTTCCACCCCCTCCCAATACCAGTCCCTGGGTCTCGTACACTTGCCCAGGCCGCACGACCACCTTCCGCTCTGTGGAAGCTCACTTTTACCTTTTTACCTTCTTTCGCTCCGTCCTCGACAACAAGAACCTCTGTCTTCCCTTCCCAGGCCGCAGGTGCGCAAACGATCACTACCTTCTCTACTCGTACCTTGGACATCGTCTTCAAGTATTCCTTAGTCTTCTTTCCTTCGGTACCAACGTCCTCAGATACAAGGCTCGAGGTAGAGGCGGAGAACGTGAACTTGCGATGTATATAGGCGCCAGATTGGAAGTCAAACGTCTCCCCGTCGTCGAGATATAAAGTCCCCTCAGCATCGCCGGCGTTGTCCAGCACAACCACCAAAGTGAAGGGATCCCACTTCATTAAACCGCTGCTTCGTCTCGGCCGATCACGTCGCGGAATGACATGTCCTCCCTGCATGAGGAGCGGAATCTTGTCCAATGGCGCAGTAATCGTGTGCGTCTTGCCCGCTCCTGAGTACATAGAGAAATCGAAGTAATCATAGTATTTCTCTTCGTCAGAAATGTAAATATTGACTTTCTCCGCACCCTCTGTGGTGACAGGTTTTGCAAGTAGACCGGTACTGCCGATGTAAAACTGATCACCAATGGCAAAGCCCCTTTCGTCGGCAGGATGGACGTAATATTGAGGTCTCAAGATTGGTGAACCGTCGACGGAGGCTTCGTGGAAGGCAGTGTACCAGGCCGGTAATAATTGATACCTTAGCCGCAGCGCCTGCGTGATTATGCGCGTATATGGCTCACCAGCAATGTACGGTTCACGGCGCCTGGTATCGATATGCGCGTGTCCTCGGAAGAAGGGGTAGAAAGCACCGGCCTGGAACCACCGCGTAAGTAACTCCTTGCCAGGATTACCGAAGAAGCCACCGACATCTGCGCCAGCGAAGGGAAAGCCGGCAATACCCATGCTCAAAATCATGGGAATGGAAGCCTCGAGGTGCTCCCAATTGGCCAGGTTATCGCCAGTCCACATGGCCCCCATGCGCTGACTACCAGCGTAGAAAGCACGCGTAAGAACGAATGGTCTGCGAATTTCTCCTTTCTTACCGCGCTCAAGCAGAGCATCATAGGTAGCGTTGGCGAAGGTCAGTCCGTTGACGTTGTGCACATCTCTGTGCTCCCAATTGCCGTAATGAAGGTTATCTTTCGGCATCGTTGTTTCAGGGCCGTTGAACACCGAAGGCTCGTTCATATCATTCCAGAGAAAGGTATTCGGAGCGGTGCCCTTGAAGCTCTCATACTTGAAGAGAGTCTTCCACCAAGCCTTAGCCGCGGGATTGAAGCAGTCAATCCAATGAGAAGAGCCAGGCCAGCACCAGCCTTCGTAGATGGTGTTGTCTTTATTCTTAACGGCGAGGTCTTTCGCTTTGAGCTCATCAACAATGTGGTAGCCGGCTACATTCTTGATGTGCGGGTCGATGATTACGACAAGCTTTCGATCTGTCTGGTCAAGTTGCTTCTGCATGCCAATGGGGTCCGTGAAGGTATGGGGGTCCCAAGTAAAGTACTTCCTATCGTCTGTGTACTCTATATCGAGCCAAATGACGTCGTACGGTATCTTATGCTTGTCAAACTTGCGATCAACGTCCCTAACATCATTATCTGAGACATAGTTCCATCTGCACTGGTGATAACCAATCGCGAATTGCTGAGGCAATTGAGTGTATCCGGTAAGTTCGGTGTATGCACTTGTGACATCTTTTGGGGTAGGACCTAGCATGACAAAGACATCCAGAAGCCCGCTTTCAGAGAACCAATGTGTCTGCGTGTCAGTCTTGCCGCCAATGCCAAGGCTTAGTGGGTTGCTTGAAACCTTCGACTTGACAACGTCTACCCATGTCTCTGCCGCGTTGAGCCAGAATACACCAACGGTGGAGTTTTTACGGTGTGCCTGCATGAACGGAACGGATCCGTACAGAGTCATGGGGCTTTCCAACTCATACTCGAAGACGTCGCTATTGTACATACGGTAAGGCTGGTCATAGTTGCCAGAGCCACCACTATAGGCTCAAGGTCAGCAAAGCGCCTCACCGTGGGTCTAGGACTTCCGATCCATACCGTGTTTCTCTCAAGGACAGTGGCCCAGCATGTTCAGGAATACCAAAGACATGCTCATAACCGGTGAACGAGATGTCCAATCCAATGCTTTCCGGTCCTCTCGGCTTGGTGTCCGTGTTTCCGCCAAAAGTCTCTTCCCACCATGTGCTCTCATCTTCTGCAACATCCGTGCCTACTTCGCTGTCTTCCTTCTTTTCCTTCTCCACCTTCGGTCTCCAATGTTCCATGTTCAAGAAACTCCTCTCGTTAAATTTGACATGCGTCTGCTCGTCCCTCTTGAAGTCAATTCCGAAGGAAGAGTGACGAATGACTGCCTCGTAGTTCTTCGAAGGCCCGTAGAGCACCTTCGTAAAACCCTCCTCGGTATGCTCGCTCAGTGCAGCGGTTTTGCTGACATCCAGCCCACCAACAATAGCCCACTTCTCGGCCTCGTTGTAGCGCTCTTTTCTTGCTACACTGTTGTGCCGTAGCTCAATTTCTCCCTTTTGACGCCTTTCTTCGTCAACGATAACTCTTGCGGTTCCGGACTGCAAGAATGTGATCGCGAGGCGCAACCGGACCGATTCACCACCGTCACCACAATCTTTGAGTATCGTGCCTTGGAGTTGGCCATTCCTGAAGGTAATGGACTTGGAGTCGAGCTGATAAGCGGGAGTCCACGACGAGCCGCGGGATGTAATTGACTCGGCATATGCCCGATTTCTCTTACAAAAGCCGGATTGATCACAGGTCTTGAAGTTCTCATGCTTCACCATGACTATACGAGGATCAGCTTCTTCAACGGCCCGATTGAAGATGGATACTGCAGGCAGGCTCACCAGCAGGCGTAAAAAGGCAGCAAAGATAGCATAAGAGAGTGAAGAGCACCATCCATCTCGAGGACGGCAACCTCATAGCACGCATTATAGAGGGTCGTGCATTCAAATTTAAAGATTGAACGCAACGAAAAGCAGAGCACGATGACAGGCTGTAGATCCAATGGCCAATGCAGATATCACAGTGTGCGGTCGTTGTCAGGCTGTAAGTCAATAGACACGTCAAGGGTTAAGGTCTTTGTTCCTGAGGCTACGGATAACCCATGCAAGCCACGGATCTTAGATTGCCAAATCAAGCCGCGACATGGTTACGGCTGCGCTAACCAAGAAGAATTTGACGGATCCGAAAACGAGGAACGTGCCCCACTAACTTAAGGGCTCTTCAGCTTGCATTAGCCAAAATATGACCGACAACAGTCAAGCACCAGAAAAGTTTACAAACACCCAAGAAGATCCTCCTATCTACAAGCACCTCAGCCCAAAGACCCAGGGACTCCTAAGACAGATACAGAGACACAGGGAAGAGGACGCCAGAGATCATAACATGGCTTCGGAACAGACGTATGTGCAATTGAGAATTGTTTCTTGCTAAAAGAGAACTGGCGGTGAAGCTGATCAGTACGACAGCTTCATTGCTATCAAGCCCGATGGCGTTCAGGTTTGGAATGCCTCTTCTTGACACTCAATTGCGCACTGCAATCTACATGAGGCACCATGCCTAATGTTTGGTCTACAGCGCGGACTTGTCGGTCCGATCATTACTCGTTTCGAGAGCCGTGGGTAAGTTCGTCTATGATTCTGAAGCTCTGCTATTCAATGTTTAGCTAAGGAAACTATCTAGGTACAAGCTTGCCGCCATCAAGCTTGTCACTCCATCCAAGGAACACCTTGAGAAACATTACGAGGACCTGTCGGACAAGCCGTTCTTCAAGGGTCTTATCACCTGTGAGTCCTCTTGCTCACTGCCCCGAAATCCTCCCAAGGACAGAATCAGACTGGCCAACCACCAGCGCAATCATGCTAATTTTGCTGTCAAAACAGACATGCTGAACGGTCCCATCTGCGCCATGGTCTGGGAAGGTCGTGATGCAGTTAAAACTGGTCGTAGTACGTTCTACCTTCAAAGTTAACCTTAGTTGCATATCACTAACAGCGTTCCCTCTGACAGCTCTCCTCGGCGCCACCAATCCCCTTGCATCCGCCCCAGGCACCATTCGTGGTGACTACGCTATCGTAAGACCCCTGGTGCAGGGAAGGTCATTCAAATAGTTCGGAGTCATGCTTATGGTGGATAGGACGTCGGTCGCAATGTCTGCCATGGCTCTGACAGTGTCGAGAACGCCAAGAAGGAAATTGCGTTGTGGTTCAGCAAGGGCGAGGTTGTCGAATACAAGCAGAGCCAGTTCGATTGGATCTATGAGAAGCCATAGACGGCTACGTCACATTACGTGAGGCTCGAAATGAATATTGGCATCCGCTAGGTCACGGTAAAACTACGGATTATGAGCAATGAAAGATAGATTCAAAAGCAGCTACAACTGCTTAGAGGATGAACCGCTTGACTTCGATATCTTGCTCCTTCTTATCCTCAACACCTTAGCTTACATAGTCTTTAAGACTGTCAAGTACGATTTCCCAATCCTTGGTAGTCCTAGATTCAGAGGGCTAGCTAGCCTTGGTATCGATAAGCCCTCGCGGCAACCGTAGGCGAGAAAGAGTCCAACCCAAATCCCTATAATAGACAACAACATCGCTCATTGATGCCACCATGCATTCTGTCACCACCCTGGAAATTCAATAACGCAATGCTGCGAAATCACTGGCCCCGCGCTGCTCGTACCTTTCCGCATACTCCGTCCTACATCCTCCGCCCCGGCCGTCGACGCCTACTCTCCACCAAACCCGACGATCTCAACCCTGAAGCCGCACAGAAAGCACGCGGGAGGCTTGATCGGATATTTTCGCGCCGTATGTCCTCTCCTGTCTGTCCCTACCAATGACGAACCGCACATCTCGATACATTCACAAGCTAACACCTCTCCCGCAGTACCGCGCTTCCTCTCAAAATACACAACAGCCGTCCGCCACGCGCCAATAACACACGTAACCTCCTTCCTTCTCTTGCACGAACTCACAGCAATCCTGCCGATATTTGCCTTGGCGGGATTTTTTCACTACAGTCGATGGATGCCGCCGTTCATTGGCGAGGGGCGGTGGGTTAGTGATGGGGTGGAGAAGTTTGGGGATTACTTTAGGAAGAAAGGGTGGTTAGGTAACGAGAAAAAGCGGAGGTACAAATGGTGGGGGAGGGGCGAGGGGACTACTAGGATTGTGGTGGAGTATGTTGTCTGCCCAGGTTCCAGGAGCTTTTCCATGGGATTGGATACGCTGCAGTCCGTTATGATAGCATAACGAAGGGCTGACCGCTGGGTTTATGAGATAGATTCGCTACAGCGTATGCAATCACGAAAGCGCTTCTTCCAGTCCGACTTATTTTCAGTGTCTGGGCTACGCCATGGTTTGCAAGGGTGACAGTGATACCTTTCATCAATGTCTTTCGGGGGATGCTAAGGAGAGGGAAAAGAGTCGTGCCTTCTGCAGCTGCAGGGACGGGCGCGGTGGGAGCTGGAGCTATCGCTAAGGAAGCGCCTGGTACGGTGGGGCCAGTTAAGACAGCTGCTGGCATTGCAAAGGAGGCAGGGACCGGGGTTAAGAATCCACCATCATAGTATCGAGAATTTCTTGGAACAGACGTGGGTGTTTCGAAGGGATTATTCGTCGCTA
>JAABUP010009349.1_pt1 | contig 12078 bp, 14 predicted proteins | sample 5559201 | NCBI WGS metagenome assembly JAABUP01 (sample SAMN10711887, study PRJNA513373) | rock metagenome | isolation source: Antarctica rocks | place: Antarctica | reverse complement strand
GATCAGCGCTGCGCTGTGCCCGGGGCGGGAGGCGACGGCGCTGGCCACGGCGAGGATCCCGGTGTTGAACACCAGCATGTATTGGGTGCGGGACCAGTTGAACTTCGCCTGGAAGCGGTACTCCTCGATGGCGTTCTTGTACAACTCGACGGGTGTGACGCTGCCATCGTCGCCGGAGGTTCCCTGAGGTAGTCGCGCTACCGGAGCACCCATCTGATCACCTTAGCTCGTGTCCTCGCCTGGCCCGTTCCCGTCCCGGTGTGACCAGGGTAACTGTCGGGTGGCTCGCATTGGGGATGTCGCCCCGGCACGGTACGGGCAAGGCTCAGCAACGGGGTGGGGGCTAGCGTACGAGGGTCCAGTCTGCGCACCGTTCCGACTTGAATGAGACGTCGCCCGAACGGATATCCACCACGCCAGGGCCGCTCAGGTTGTCGTTGGCGATGATGTTGGTTCCGCTGGCGTCGCCGCTGCGCTGCCAGTAGCACGACCCGCCGGTCTTGGGGCCCGTCGTACGGTAGGTGCCCGGCTTGACGTCCTTGCCCACCAGGAAAGTGCCGTTGCCGGGGATCGTGTTCGCTGCGACGGTGGCCTCCTGTGTACCCACAGCCTTCTCCCGTGCCGCTACCGCAGATTCTCGCTGATCGAGCGCGGTGCTGCGCTGATCAGCTTGCGTGTTCTTGGCGTCGAGGGCGGCTTGCTCGTCGGCGGTCGCCGGTTTGACGGAGGTAACGGCTGGGGGTGGTGGTGGCGCTGGGGCTGTCACGGTCTCCGTCTTGGCGGCCGTCGCCGTGGCCGCACCCTGGGACCCACTGCTATCTATCGCCGAGCCGATAATCAAGCCGAGCAGACCAACCCCAACGAACTGCACCCACCGGGCTTTCCACCACGCCCGCTTCGGCTTGCTCATAGTGCCCCCCTTGCAGCATTCGTTGGTAGGCGCATCATGCGCCTCGCGTTCGTTGATCAGGTAACGAGCGGGCGGCAACCGCACCGAGCACAGCCCGGCGCATCGCCCCAACAGGGACCGCTGTAGAAACTGCGCGCAGACTGGATCGGTAGCTGCGCCTGGTCTCCCGCGACCCCGACCACCCGGCCAACCAGTCGGACCAGCTCGGTGCGGGTGAGGCTCCACGGGTCGCGGTTGGCGGGGTGCCAAAGGAAGCATGCAAGCCAATCATCCCTCGCCCCCGGTACACAGGGCAGGGCCGTTTGTGCCTGTCCTGTACGGCGCACTCAGCGGTGTGTTCGGTGTGAAAGTTCTACGGCGCCGTCCCGACAAGAGCCGGTGACGCCGAGATGATCGGACCCCTTGACGTGCGTACCCCAACGCGTACCCCAACGCAGCCAGTTTCGGGGGTATTCGCCGGGGTTCGTCGTCGTACGCGAAACTTGCTGACCAGCGGAAACGGTACTTAGGCGAACCTGGGCGAACGGCCCGCGTGAGCCTGGGGGTCAAGGGGTCGCAGGTTCGAATCCTGTCAGCCCGACCAATTTCAGGCTCGGAGATCTGTGATCTCCGAGCCTGAAAGCGTCTGAGATTTGATCCACCCTCCAGAAACCCTCCACTTTCGTGTCCGGTCCGGCGGGAAAACCACCCTACTCCGGATCGGGATCCCAACGGTTCCGAACGACTCCTTGTGCTCCGGGCGCGAGCGCACACCTGATCGACATGAACACCCTGTCGAACCACCTGGCGGCGTTGGAGCCGCTGCTGAGCACCGAGGAGCTCGCCGACTACCTCGGTGTGCCGGTCAAGACGATCTACGAGTGGCGCACCGGCGGTCATGGCCCGTGTGCGGTCCGCGTGGGTCGTCACTTGAAGTTCGCTGTCTCGGATGTCCAGGCCTGGGTCGCGCAGCAACGCGAAGCGTCGCCGGGACGTGCCAGCGATCGGGAGTGAGCTGATGTCACGGCCACGAACGCCAGTCGGGACGTTCGGGCAGATCGAGTTCACGACCATGCCCAGCGGCCAAGTCCGCGCGCGGACGAGGGTCCGGGACGTGGATGGCCAACTGCGTCGCGTCGAAGCCACGGGTCTCACCAGGAAGGCTGCCGAGCATGCGCTGAAGACGCGCCTGGCTGAGCGCGACGACTTCACGGCCGGATTCGGGCACCTCACCGCCGGCAGCTCCTTCGGGCAACTCGTCGTCTGGCTGGGGGACCTCGACCTGGAAGGGAGGCTCGCCCCGAGCACTTGTGCGTTGTATGAGCGCAACATGCGCAAACTCGTTCTGCCGGCATTCGAAACATTTCGCGCTGCGTGAGATCACGGTGCGGCGGGTGGACCAGTTCATCAATCAACTCTCCGTTACCAAGAGCCACAGCAAGGCGCGACTGGCTCGCATGGCCTGAGCCTGGCGCTCGGACTGGCGGTGCGATACGACACACCTCTCAGGTCCAAGACCCGATGGTCAGTTGGAACAGATCATCGAGGCGATGCTCGGCACGTCGGCCCGCATCGGGGAAGTGCTCGCGATCCGCAAGTGCGACGTGGACGCCACCCGCTCCCCAGCGAATGTGCGCATCTGCGGCACGGTCGTCTCGCCCGCGGGTAAGCCGACGCATCGCCAGTCTCATCCGAAGACGGCGAAGTCGACGCGTACGGTCTCGGTCCCGAGCTTTACGGCCGAAGCGCTGCGCGAGCGGCTTGTCGCCGTCGCCGAGGAAGATGCCGAGCATCTGATCTTCTTCAGTCGGAACCACATGCCACTGACCACGAACAACGTGCGTCGCCAGCTACGGGCGACGCTCGGCGAGGCCGGGATCAGTGGCGTCACGCCGCACTCGTTCCGCCCACGGTGGGTCCTGGACCGGGCGGGCGGCGCGGACCTGGCCGCCGAGATGCTCGGACATACGTCGTCGGAGATCACCAAGCGGCACTACATCGAGCCCGATGACAACGTGAACCCGGTGACCGCCGAGATCCTGGAGTCGCTCGCGCCGCGCATGCCGGGGGGGAACAAGTGAGCGGCCGCGAGGAAGAGCGTCATACCCTTTGCCATCTACTAGGGAAAGGGTATGATCGGGGCGTGTGGGAGGTCGACGTCGAGTTGATCGACGACTGGCTCAAGGCGGTCGATGAAGGCACCTATGACCAGGTCGTTGCTGCGCTCAGGATCTTGGCCGAGCACGGTCCGGGGTTGGGACGGCCGTTGGTCGACTCGATTGTCGGGTCGCGACACAAGAATATGAAGGAACTCCGGCCGGGTTCGTCGGGTCGGAGCGAGGTGAGGATCTTGTTCGCCTTCGATCCCAGGCGCAGGGCGATCCTGCTGTTGGCCGGAGACAAGCAGGGCGCGTGGACGAAGTGGTACGACAAGTTCATCCCGGTCGCCGATGACCGGTACGACGAACACTTGGCGCAGTTGAAGAAGGGTGGGCAGTGACATGGCGAAGTCGCTTGAGGATCTTCTGCGTGAGCGTCCGGGCAACCCGGAGGCCCAGGCGATCCACAAGGAGCGGATGCTCGCCGAGCTCCGTGCCTACAAGCTCCGGGAGCTGCGCGAGATGCTCGCGCTGACCCAGACCGATGTGGCCGAGACGCTGGCGATCAGCCAGAAGCGTGTCTCGGAGATCGAACGCGGCCAGGTGGACCGCACCAAGGTCGACACGCTGCGCCGCTACGCGGACGCGTTGGGTGGGACGTTGCGGGTCGAGGTCCAGGTCGGCGACGAGACCTACCAGATCGCCTGAGAGCCGGCACGAACCTCAGAGTGCGATCGCTGGACCCGCATCGCGACCCCCAGGGCGGTGGATGATGGCGGCCTCGAATTCGGCGCGGCTCTAGCGCAGTTCTTCGGCAGGTCCTCGCGACCGGCCGGTGGCGCCTTCGAGGCTGATGCGCGGGTTCGCTGCCCGTACGGCTTGCAGGGACCACACCAGCACTTCGACTGCGTCAGCTGGACAGTCGTCCGAGGCACCACCCGAGCCGGTACGTACCACGCTATCGTGGTACAGTGGTCGGGTGGAGACAGGTTCGATTCTTGACCGGATCATCGCCCTGCTGGACGCGCCGAGTGACGCGACGGTGAACACCTCGATGCGCCTGCCGGCGACCCTGCGCGACGCGGCAGCGATCGCCGTCGACGAGCTCGGTGTCGCCGCGTCGACGACCACGCTCACCGCAGTCGCGCTGCGCGCCGCGCTGGAGACCGCGGTCATGGACGCGGCACTGGAGGCGCACTACAGCGTTCATCCCGATGCCCGGCCCGGCCTGGCAGAGGTCGCGCTTGCCCTCGCCGCGCAGGACCGCTCACCGCTGGCCGATCGGTCCGACCTGATCGAGCAGGCGGCCATCGACGTCACGGCGCGGCGCCCCGATGCCGATGCCGATGACGTGCTGCTGTGGGCCGAGGCTCAGCAGGCCGCCCAGCAGCCGCGCAGCGCATGAGGACCGTCGTGCTGGACAACGAGGCGGTCGGTGCGCTGCGCGATCCGGTGCACCGAAAGCACCGGACGGTGCTCGCCCATCTCGCCGGCGTCCTCACCCGCCGCCGGAAGGGCGCAGCCACCACCGTCGTCGTGCCGACCGCGGTGCGGGTCGAAGCCGGCTGGGACCGCACCGCCCCGCCGGCAGCCGCCATCAATCGGCTGCGCATCACCGACGCCGCGCTCGACAGCGGTGCTGCCGACGTCGCGGCACAGATCCTCACCCATACCGGTGTCAGCGTCGCCGACGCGCACATCGGCGCCGTCGTGCGGTCCCTCGCCGGCGCCGGAGCCGACATCGTCGTGCTGACCAGCGATCCGCACGACATCACCCGGGCCGCCGCTCCCGCTTTTGTCGTCCCAGTGCGGATCTGACGCCTCCCACTGGGTGCGGCGTTGAACTGGTGCCGACGCGGGGCAGCCGGCGGCGGTCCCCGCCGTTGTGCGCTCGCCATCGCCCCGCCGCACGCGCCCGGAAGCCAACCCTCGGCACACAGTCGGCGCGGGTCGGTCAGGGTCAGCAGCTCGTCGGGCCGCCTCAGCGCCAGCCGAGCTCCGGCGCGAGCTGGTTGACCACGACGTCTAGGACGTGGGCGCAGTAGTCGACGCCGAGCTGGTTGGGGATCGTCAGCAGCAGCGAGTCGGCCGCCGCGATCGCTTGATCCTGCGCCAGCTGACGAATGAGCGTGTCGGGCTCCCCGGCGTAGGTCTTGCCGAAGCGCGCCTTGCCGCCGTCGAGGAAGCCGACCTGGTCCCCGCGGCCGCTCTCGCGGTCGAAGTAGGCTCGGTCGAGGTCGTTGACGATCGGGAAGATGCTGCGGCTCACCGACACCCGCGGCTCGCGGGGATGGCCGGCGTCGGCCCAGGCCTTCCGGAAGCGCAGGATCTGTTCGGCCTGCAGCTGGTGGAACGGCACGCCGGTGTCCTCGCTGAGCAGGGTCGAGCTCATGAGGTTCATGCCGCGCGCGGCCGCCCACTCCGCGGTGGCCCGGGTGCCGGCGCCCCACCAGATGCGCTCGCGCAGGCCCGCCGAGTGCGGCTCGATCCGCAGCAGGCCCGGCGGGTTGGGGAACATCGGGCGCGAGTTGGGCTGGGCGAAGCCCTCACCCCGGAGCACGTCGAGGAACAATCGGGTGTGCTCCCGGGCCATGTCGGCGTGGTCGGAGCCCTCGGCGGGCTCGTAACCGAAGTAGCGGAACCCGTCGACGACCTGCTCGGGCGATCCCCGGCTGATGCCGAGCTGCAGCCGTCCGCCGGAGATGAGGTCGGCCGAGCCGGCGTCCTCGGCCATGTAGAGCGGGTTCTCGTAGCGCATGTCGATCACACCCGTGCCGATCTCGATGCGGCTGGTCCGGGCACCGACCGCCGCGAGCAGCGGGAACGGGGAGGCCAGCTGGTTCGCGAAGTGGTGCACCCGGAAGTACGCCCCGTCGGCCCCGATCTCCTCGGCGGCCACCGCGAGGTCGATCGACTGCAGCAGCACGTCGGACGCGGAGCGCGTCTGCGACTGCGGCGACGGCATCCAGTGACCGAAGGACAGAAACCCGATCTTCTTCATACCACATTCAACCACTTCCGCGCCGCGTTCTTCCCGCCCGCGCTCCACCGATCAGCGTGGCCCTGCCCTCGTACTCATCACGCAGTGGCCCTTGTCGATCGTGTCGCGGGCGTCGTAGCGCCGAACGTCAGCGCTCCGGTCAGCCAATCAGCGCTGGCGGTGCACGTCACGGCGGTGCTCGGCCGCGAGCACGGTGACCACACCGCATTGCTCGTCGATGGCATACAGCACGCGGTAGCTACCCCGACGTGCCGCCCAGCGGCCCGCAAGCTCGCGTCGGAGGGGCTTGCCGACCCGGCGAGGCTGGCGCAGGAGGTCGCCGGTGACGAACTCAACCACCGCCACCGCGACCGCTTCCGGCAGCTCGTTGGCGATAGCCCTGGCGGCGGGTCGTGCCACTCGAAGCCGGTACGGCAGTTCCGGTGCCGCCGGCATCTGTCACGGCGTCCGTTTGGCTACGAGCTCGCGCAGGCCTGCCTCGTCGAGGACGTCGCCGGCGACAATCGCCGGCCTCGCTCTCGTGCAACTGCTTCATCGTGGCGTGGTCCGACAGCACGTCGAGGGTCTCCTCCAGCGCCTCGAGGTCTTCGGGACTGATCAGCACGGCGGCCGGGCGACCGTTGCGGGTGATGGTCACCCGCTCGTGGGTCCCCGCGACCCGCTCGACGATCGAGGACAAGGTGCTGCGCGCGTCGCTTAACGACAAAGTGCCACGAGATTACTGTACAGAATAACGTGCAAGTGACGCCAATCGCGCTGGTCGTATGAATCGCGACCGTCGGTGCGCTCGGTGGACCCCGGGATCCACGACCGGTCGACAGCGACCTAAGCGATTGCTTAGGTGGCCGTTGACACCGCTCACGGTCGCGCGCAAGGTCCTGGGATCCACGAGCGGAAGGACGTCGGCATGCAGGTTCCCTCACCGTTCGAGTACGAACGCGCGAGCAGCGTCGATCAGGCCATCGGGCTGCTGGACCGGCTGGGCGACACCGCCCGGCTGGTGGCCGGGGGCCACAGCCTGCTTCCGATGATGAAGCTGCGGCTGGCCAACTTCGAGTACCTGATCGACATCAACGATCTGCACGATGAACTCGGGTACATCACCGTCGAGCCAGCCCAGATCCGCATCGGTGCGATGACCAGGCATCGGGAGCTGCTCGAGTCCGACGCGCTGGCCGCGGCGTTTCCGATCTTCCGGGACGCCGAGCAGGTGATCGCGGACCCGGTGGTCCGCAACCGGGGCACGCTGGGTGGATCACTGTGCCAGGCCGACCCGTCCGAGGACCTGTCGGCGGTCTGTACGACGCTCGGCGCAAGCTGCGTGATCCGCGGCAGGGACACCGAGCGGGTCGTCACCATGGAGGAGTTCCACCGCGGCCCGTACGAGACGGCCATCGGTGACGCGGAGATCCTCATCGAGGTCCGGTTCCCGGTGCAACCCAACAGTTCCAGTGCCTACGAGAAGGTTGAACGGCGGGCCGGTGACTGGGCGGTGGTGTCGGCGGGTGCGGCCGTCTGGTTGGACGGCGACGTCATCGCCGGCGCGCGCGTCGGACTGGCGGCGGTGGGCCCGAACACCACCGGGTTGCCGGACATCTCCGAGGCGCTGCGCGGCCAGGCCCCTTCCGAGGAGCTCTATGCACGAGCCGGCGAGATCGCCGCGCAGAGCTGCAGCCCGGCAACAGACTCGCGAGGCAGCGCCGCGTACAAGCGTCACCTCGCGAACGAGCTGACCCGCCGGACGCTGCGCCGATCCGTTGCCCGGATCGACGCGGCCCGAACCAGCGCATCCGACACTGTCTCCGACACTATCTCCGAGGGGTTCTGAGCATGCAGGTATCGATGATGGTCAACGGCGAGGCGGTCAGCAGGGACATCGAGGGACGGCTGCTGTTGGTCCATTTCCTGCGCGACAACCTCGCGCTCACCGGCACCCACTGGGGCTGCGACACCAGCAACTGCGGCACGTGCGTGGTCTGGCTCGACGGTGAGCCGGTGAAGTCGTGCACGGTCCTGGCGGCGATGGCCGGCGGTCACGAGGTGCGCACCGTGGAGGGCATGGAGCAGGGTGGGCAGCTCGACCCCGTGCAGCAGGGCTTCATGGAGTGCCACGGGCTGCAGTGCGGCTTCTGCACGCCGGGGATGATGATGACGGCCCGGGCGTTGCTCGACCGCAACCCTGATCCGTCCGAGCACGAGATCCGGGAGGCCATCTCGGGGCAGATCTGCCGCTGCACCGGCTACGCCACCATCGTCCGCTCGATCCGCTGGGCCGCGACCCACCCGGACGGCGCCGCCGGCTCTGCCACGGAGGCGTCGGTGCCGGGCGCCCAGGAGGGCGTCCCCGACGACGCAGCCGAGTTCGCCACCGACGAGAAGACCCCCGCAGGGAGCGCGTCATGACTGCCGTACAAGATCGCCGGCTCACCGAGTTCGAGGATAACGACCAGAAGCCGGTCGGCTTCGGTCGGATGCTCCGCAAGGAGGACCCGCGCCTCGTCCGCGGCAAGGGTCGCTTCGTCGATGATCTGCAGCTGCCGGGCATGCTGCACCTGGCCATCCTGCGGGCCCCCATGGCGCACGCCAGGCTCGTGAGCATCGACACGAGCGCCGCCGAAGCGCACCCGAAGGTCAAGCTCGTGGTCACCGGCGCGATGCTCGCCGAGAAGGGTCTGGCCTGGATGCCGACCCTCTCGAACGACGTGCAGGCCGTGCTGGTGACGGACAAGGTGCGCTTCCAGGGCCAGGAGGTGGCGTTCGTCGTGGCCGAGGACCGGTACTCGGCGCGCGACGCCCTCGAGCTCATCGACGTCGAGTACGAGAACCTCCAGGCGGTGGTGGACGTGCGCACCGCACTCGACCCGTCGATGCCGGTCATCCGCGACGACCTCGATGGCAAGGCGGACAACCACTGCTTCGACTGGGAAACCGGTGACGCAGCGGCCACCGAGGCGGTCTTCGCCAGCGCCGATGTCGTGGTCAGCGAGGACATCGTCTACCCCAGGGTGCACCCAGCACCCATGGAGACCTGCGGTGCCGTCGCCGACTACGACGCCGTCGACGGCAAGCTCGCCCTCTGGTCGACGACCCAGGCCCCGCACGCGCACCGCACCCTCTACGCGATCGTGGCCGGGCTGCCGGAGCACAAGATCCGGGTGATCTCGCCCGACCTCGGTGGCGGCTTCGGCAACAAGGTGCCGATCTATCCCGGCTACGTCTGCTCGATAGTGGGATCGCTGCTCACCGGAAAGCCGGTGAAGTGGATGGAGGACCGGTCGGAGAACCTCACCAGCACCGGCTTCGCGCGCGACTACGTCATGCGTGGTGAGATCGCCGCGACCAGGGACGGCAAGATCCTGGCCATCCGTACCCATGTGCTCGCCGACCACGGCGCGTTCAACGGAACGGCCGCCCCGGTGAAGTACCCCGCCGGCTTCTTCGGTGTGTTCACCGGCAGCTACGACATCGAGGCCGCGTACTGCAAGATGACCGCCGTCTACACGAACAAGGCGCCCGGCGGCGTCGCGTACGCGTGTTCATTCCGGATCACCGAGGCCGTGTACCTCGTCGAGCGGATCGTCGCGTGCCTCGCCTACGAGCTGAAGATGGATCCGGTGGCGCTGCGGATCAAGAACTTCATTCAGCCCGAGCAGTTCCCGTACCAGACCAAGACCGGCTGGCTGTACGACTCCGGTGACTACGAGCCGACCATGCGCGAGGCGATGCGGATCGCCGGCTACGACGAGCTGCGCGCCGAACAGGCGCAGAAGCGGTCCCGCGGTGAACTGATGGGCATCGGCGTCGCGTTCTTCACCGAGGCGGTGGGGGCCGGTCCGCGCAAGGACATGGACATCCTCGGGCTCGGCATGGCCGATGGCTGCGAGCTGCGGGTCCACCCCACCGGGAAGGCGGTCGTGCGGCTGTCGGTGCAGTCGCAGGGCCAAGGCCACGAGACCACCTTCGCGCAGATCGTCGCCGAGGAGATCGGTATCCCGCCCGCCGACATCGAGGTGGTCCACGGCGACACCGACAACACCCCCTTCGGCCTCGGCACCTACGGCAGCCGCTCGACCCCCGTCTCCGGTGCGGCCGCCGCGCTGGTGGCGCGCAAGGTCCGCGACAAGGCGCGGATCATCGCCTCGGGCATGCTCGAGGTGTCGGTGGCCGACCTCGAGTGGCAGAAGGGCTCCTTCCACGTCACCGGTGACCCGTCCCAGTCGGTCACGATCGCCGACATCGCGATGAGGGCGCACGGCGCCGGGGATCTGCCCGAGGGCATCGAGGGTGGCCTCGAGGCGCAGATCTGCTACAACCCGGAGAACCTCACCTACCCACACGGCGCCTACATCTGCGTCGTCGACATCGACCCGGGAACCGCTCAGGTCAAGGTCCGGCGGTTCATCGCCGTCGACGACTGCGGTACGCGCATCAACCCGATGATCATCGAGGGCCAGGTGCACGGCGGCCTGACCGACGGCGTCGGGATGGCCTTGATGGAGATCATCGCCTTCGACGACGAGGGCAACTGCCTCGGCGCTTCGCTCATGGACTACCTCATCCCGACCGCCCTGGAGGTGCCGGACTGGGAGACCGGGTTCACCGTCACCCCGTCACCGCATCATCCGATCGGAGCGAAGGGCGTCGGCGAGTCGGCGACGGTCGGCTCACCACCCGCGGTCGTCAACGCGGTGATCGACGCGCTCGAGCCCTACGGAATCCGCCACGCCGATATGCCGCTGACCCCGTCTCGGGTTTGGGACGCGATGCAGGGCCGTCCGCAGCCGCCGATCTGATCGGAGTTGCCCGTGACGAAGCGGATGTCCGGCCGGGTGATGGAGCTGACGGCCGCCCGTGTGCCGTTCGTCCACGCGACGGTCGTGCGTGCCCAGGTGCCGACCTCGGCGTGTGCCGGTGACGACGCGATCGTGCTCGCCGACGGGTCGATCGAGGGGTTCGTCGGTGGCCAGTGCGCCGAGAACTCCGTGCGGACCGCGGCGCTGGGTGCGCTGCGCACCAGTGAGAGCGTGTTGCTGCGGGTGCTGCCGGACGGCGACCTCGACTTCCCTGAGTCTCCTGGTGCCCAGGTGGTGGTCAACCCGTGTCTGTCGGGCGGCGCGTTGGAGATCTTCCTCGAGCCGATGCTGCCACCGCCGCTCGTCGAGGTCGTCGGGCACACTCCGGTCGCCGACGCGGTCGTCGCGATGGCCGACGTGCTCGCCTACGCCACGGCCCGGTCGCTGCCCGGCGCCGCGCCTGATCAGGCCGCCGCGGTGATCATCGCCAGCTACGGCCGGGCGGAACACCAGTCCATCCGCGCCGCGCTCGACGCCGGCGTCGGCTACATCGCGCTGGTCGCCAGCCGCCGACGCGGGGCAGCCGTGCTCGACGAACTCCACCTGACCGACGCCGAACGCACCCGGATCAGCACCCCGGCGGGTCTGGACATCGGGGCCAGGACCGCACCGGAGGTCGCGCTGTCGATCCTCGCGGAGGTCGTCACCGCTGTCCGGTCCGGACGGCTGGCGTCGGTGACACCCGGTGCTACCACGGCCGAGCCGCTCCGCCCGCCCGAGCGGACCGTGGACCCGGTGTGCGGCATGACGGTGACGGTCATGGCCGACACGCCGCAGCTGGTGGTCGGGGGCGAGACCAGCTGGTTCTGCAACCCGCACTGCCGGGATGCCTACGCGGTGAAGGTGGGGCGGTAGGACGTGGCCACCAGCCAGGACCTCGCCGACGCCGGTGACGTGCAACGGGTATTGGACGGGGTGGACTACCTGGTCGACGAGGGCATGGCCACCGCCCTGTTTCTCGCCCTGACGCTCGGGCAACCGCTGTTGCTCGAAGGCGAACCCGGGGTCGGCAAGACCGCCGCGGCGAAGGCCCTGGCGCAGGCGCTGGGCACGCCCCTCATCCGGCTGCAGTGCTACGAGGGCCTGACGGTCAGCGAGGCACTCTACGAGTGGAACTACCAGCGTCAACTGCTCGCCATTCGGCTGGCCGAGTCGCACCACGACAGGCTCACCGACGCCGACCTGTTCGCTGCCGAGTTCCTGCAGGAGCGCCCGATCCTGCGCGCGCTGCGCCAC
>JAABUP010009348.1_pt1 | contig 12078 bp, 17 predicted proteins | sample 5559201 | NCBI WGS metagenome assembly JAABUP01 (sample SAMN10711887, study PRJNA513373) | rock metagenome | isolation source: Antarctica rocks | place: Antarctica | reverse complement strand
GCCGGCGGGCGCGCGAGAGCGGGCGCAGGTGCAGGTACAGCATGGGCGGCAGCACGCCGTCTGCCGCAGGCAGAGCTCAGTCTGCGTCTGGCGCCCTGCCTGCGGCCGGCACTCGGCGCTGCACCCGGAACAAGGGGAGTGCGTAGCCATAGGCCTGCTGCGGAGCACCGGTGCGCGTGGCTGAACAGCAGGGGCGGCAGCACCACGCCTGTCACAGGCGTGCACCACCACCGCCTACTACTGCTGGCCATGGGAGGCACTCGGCAGTGCTGCAGTGCGTAAGGGAGAAAGGAGCACCACTGTTGATACAACTGTGCACCACTTTCAGCTCAAGTCCTCTCGCGCGACGGGCCTGCTCTGGCTCCAGCTATTGGGCAGCCTAAGGCGCAGGAGGCGCGCGCACGCCTGCGAGAGCCTGCGCGCTGAGGTGTGCGCTGGGGTCTGCAGCGACAGCGCCATACGCCTTCAGCCAGGCAGTCACCAGCTCCTCCTCAAAGCTCCGCCGCTCCCGAGCGCCCCTGTACAGGGACAAGTGTCAGAAACGGAAGAGAACTGTTGACTCTAGCACGTTGCATGCTTGTAAAGCTAGGCAACAGTTGGCAACCACAACTGCTCACCTGAATGCGCTCTGTATTGTGACCGCGGCTCTGGCACGCTGCCGCTCCCCGCTGCGTGCACTGCGCTCGGCCTTCACCTTGCTGAGCAGCTCCTCTCTGTGGCCAGACCACAGTGTCACTGCCTTGACGCCTCTGCATTGACACCAGTCGCGGTATCTCGAGGTGCAGCAACAATTAGCATGTGCTGCACACGCCACACGGAGTGCGGACCGTGTGGCCTCTTTCACCGTCCGCCCACCGCGGCGCACTGCTTTCTCAAACATGCTGACACCTCACATGTCGCAGTCGGCTGTGCGGGAGAGAGCTACAGCAGGCAACACAGAGCCGCCTGCGTGTGAGCAAACCTCTGGAGCCTCTGCCAGAGACTCAGGGGTGCTTCACGACACCTGCACTAATGTAGAACAATGCTAGCAGCAACCTGAATGCTGAGCTGTTTTACCATACATGTTGCTGTCTGGCCACCATGTCATGGATGGCTCGCATACTGCCCTGCATGCCCATCATGGAGACCTGAGGATCTAGATATTAATGACATGCGTCACCTCAACCATGTAGAAAGACGGCGTGCTTGTTGCATTTACATGCCCAACCCAGCCGCATCCGGATAATCTTCAAACACTTCAAAGTCCGAGCGCCATAGACACGTCCCTAACATCCCGGAGAGCGCTGGAGGAGTGATATACAGCAAAAGCATGCCAGGCGGTGCTGTGCCTCCCCGCACAGGAGCGCACAAACGCCCGCCCCAATGCATCGGCACACTGGACTGCGCAAGTACGCCTTGCATGCCATGACGTATGGGGCACGCAATGAGCCCTCGCGCTGCAGGGACTGCCAGAGTATGCCATGCCATGCCATCGCGCATGGGGCACGCAGTGAGCCCTGCAATGCAGTGTGTGCCGATGCAGGCATGCTGTGCGCAAACATGAAACACTGGGCTGCAGAGCGCGCCTTCCTGCACACCGCCAAAGGGATACGACGCAAAGAATGGGCTTACGGCAGCCTAGTGCTGCCAGCTACCAAGAAGAACCAAGTCCTTGACGGGTCAAGAGCAGCCTTCTGCGGTGTTCATCACCCATCCACAATGAGAAAGCCCTCGCAGGGGCGGGGAGCCCCTAGCCAGCACAGGCGCAAAAGCGCAGCCCGCTGCTGGCACTGGCAGTCCGTGTGCGAAGACCTGGTCCCCCGCTGCCAGGCACATAGCAGCCAGCTGCCGCGGGGGGCGCAAGCTCTGCCAACACGCCGCACGAGCCATGCGCTCGCCGCCCCAACACCCTGCCTACCGCTCCCATGTGCGTTTGCAACAGAGCCTGAGCCGCAGGTCACAGAGTACAGCCTTGATACGCTGCGGCGGTAATACAGGTATGCACAACTTGGGAAGAAAAGGAACACTCACCCGATCGGAGGCATACTTGACTAGGCAGCCATGTTGCAGTTGCAATGCAGTCAGCAACATGGGGGCCAAACAACATTGCCAGTCACCCATCCGTACTTGCACACACAGCGCGCGCCAGCAAGCTGTGGCAGCGCGCACCAAGCCCGAGCACCATTACATGACAGCGAGGCCCTGGACAGGCACAGATGCACGTATGTACCCCTACATGCGACCCAGGCCCCTGAAGCCCTGCAGCAGGCCATAGCGTGTGTGCATGGCCAGCCCATGCAATGAGCGCGCCTCCCAGAATGACCCAAAAGCACTGCAACAGCTCCACTTTGCCCGTCGGGCTGTGCCAGCATCCCCCCCGCCTTGCTTATCTACGCGGCTGCGCATGTTCACTGCTTGACGATGTTGACGGGCACGGCGCCGTTCGTGCTGTTGCCGTTCGCGACCTCGGTCTTCGTGTTGCGCAGGGGCGTGATGCTGCGGTCGCCGCGCGCGCTGCGGTCGCCGACCGTGCTGTGGTCCTCGGCGTAGTCGTCGATGTCCTCGTCCACGTAGTCGGGCGAGCGGAACGCTGCGTCGCGCCATGGTGCAAGCGCTCGGGCCTTGTATGACAAGCATGGCAGACGAATGTGGCTGATGCGAAGCTTGGTGAATCAACTCAATCAAGGCCTGGTCTTGCCAGAGAACACTGTGCACCAAGAACCGCTCGAAATTTTTACGGCAACGACGATTGCCAGCTGCAGAGTACCAACAGGCACGGCCATGCGGGGATGTACAGCTCATGCAACGTGCAGGGGTGCGTCCTTTCTGGGAGCAGTGGCTGGGGCGCACCGATCAGCATCACGGCTGCCACCACGTTGAATACGCCGAGCACGTACATAGGCCGGCTGCGAGCGCATGCAGCACTGTCAAGACTCCATCAAAGTGATAAGCATTAGTAGGCTCGGCTCCCAGCGCATCGTCGCTTGCCAAAGCGCACACGTGAGGGGCCCTGGCTGAGCTCCGTCACTGGATAATGGCAATGGTGGCTGTCAGGTCTGGCCGGGACGCACGTGAAGGAGCCGCTGTTGGAGAGCGCGCCGATGAGGTAGGGGCCCTGGCATCGCACACATCCCCAGACTCACTGCCATGCACCCATGACTTCTGTACGCGTGCATGAGGACAGCTGTGGAGGCTACATGATGACGCCAGGCTAGTCATGGACATTACATGGCGTTTTTGAGATTAGCGCACGGCTGATCACGCGATGCACGGCGCACAGGCGCCGACGGCCTGCGCGCTCACAGAGGTGCGGGGCGCGTCGGCGCGCGTGCACCACAAAGCCGCCGAACGCGCCCAGCGTGTTGAACAGCGCACTGCCGGACGCGCGCGCGCGCCCCAGCAGGAACGTCGCCGGCCACGACCAGATGGGCCCTAGCCAGCGCATGCGCAGCCTCAGGCACATCGCGCAGGCCTGACTGGTAAGCGCTCGACTGGGTGTTGAGGGCATCATGCATCTGGAGCATGCGCATCGGCAATAGTGTGTTCGTCACGGCAGCCAGCGCGGGCGCTTCAGGGCATCACAGGTTCGCGAGAGCGCCGCACCCCAGAGCGACCAGGCGCCGCAGCCTGCGATGATGAGCATGATGATGCCTGGGATGGCGCCGCCCTTCTCCAGCACGACGGGCATGATCCTGCCAGGCCAGCACCGCACACGTGAGAACACATTCTGGTCAGCCCGCAGGTGTGCTCTGGCACTCCTACCCTCCACTGACAAGGCAACACTCCTATAACGTGTACATAGAGGACGGAACTGCCCTGACAATCAGGAGGCACCAAGCGCATCAGACGCGAACCCGCTAATCCTGTCGGGAACTTTTTTCCCCCATCCTGCTCGAGGTGCTAGCCCAGTGGCAAAACCCTCCCATCAATACAACCAAATGCGTCCACTCGCACGCAGCAGCCTCCAGCCCCTCACCCAGTGCGCAGAGCACAGTGCGCAGGCCGCGCAGGCCAGGGGGCTGTGGAGGAACGGTGGCGCACAGGAACGCGACGCCGGAGATGAACACGGGGATGCTGCTGTGCAGGTGCCGCTCGCGGTGCTTCTTGGAAGACCAGGCCATGGTGATCATGACGACGGACACCGGCACGTACAGCGCGCAGGAGATGAGCGCTAGCTTGGTCGTGTGCCACGTCTGCCGCCCCCCACAGCCGCTCACGCACACGGCCGCCGCGCTGTGGCAGTATGTGTCAACGCAGCCTCATCTGTGCATCTGTGCAGCGCCGGTAAGCCAGCTGCATGTTGGTGCGCACAGGCTGCCCCAGAGAAGCCACATGCGATCTGCAAACTTGGTGACACGCCCTGGTCACTTCTGCATGGCTTCTGGTGACGAGGCTGCGTCCAAGCTAGGCGGTCAGGCACGCAGCAAGGCGCACCAGCTCCGCGTTGGTCTGGTGCGCGGAGTTGGCGGCCTTGGGGTTGGTGCCGCTAAAGTTGCCCGAGATCATGGCGTCCAGCAGCAGCGGCGCCCAGAAGAGCACGCTGCGGAGCGCGCGCGATCAGCGCGCGGCGGCTGGGCAGAGGCTGTCGCAACGTGGCCATGGCATCCATGACGTCTTGCAGCAGCAGCGCCAAGTACAGCACGCTTGGACAACTTCACACTTGCTGGACGGACACATGCTATTGCAGCATGCCAGGGTGCAAGCGTGCGCGGCGTGGGCAGGGGCGGCAGGCAGAGGCGCGGCGGGATCCCGCACCCGTAGATGCTTGTTTCGACCAAAAACCAGACGATTCCTAGGGTTAAGGTAGGGTCAGTAAAGGTTTAACATTAACCAGATATAACCAGACCTTGATCTGAGGATTCAGATCAAGATCTGCATCACTTCAGACTTTCAATTCAATTCAAAACGCAGACATGGCTCCACAAATGTAATGAAGGCAGGTGCTGGATCAAGAGCAGGTGTGAAGAATACGGACTTACCTAGGTACCAGAGCCTCCAGCTGATCAGGCCCGCTGCGACGCCCCCCGCGCATGTATAAGCCGAGCAGCTATGCATGATTGATTGACACGACGTAACAGGCTCCATCCGGGCTCTGCTAGCACCACACTAGTTGACATTACAGCCTCTGCAAAACGCTGACGCGCCAGCAGACATGACAGGCTCCCTGCAAGGCACACCTGCCACTGGGCGGCGCCTTGCCGGGAAGGTGCATGCTGACTCTCAGCCTTTGGAGCGTGCCACCAGCGGATGCTGCATACTCACAGGTTTCAAACGTCCGCGCACCGAGGATGGTGGTGCCCTTGCCCGACGAGTTGCTGACGGCGGCTAGGTGCACATTGTCCTGGCGCTGCTGCAGCCACGTGCGCTCGGCGGGCTGCAGGAACCAGGCCACGGACGGCTTGGGCGCGAGCAGCACGCGCAGGACGACGCCGTAAATGATTGTCTGCGCGGGGGCGCGCCCGCCCTCAGTGCGCTCGTTGCAGGCTCTGCGTCTCAAGCGGGCGTGTGAGCAGAGCAAGGCGGGGCGCGGCGCGCACGAGGACGCCTTCGATGATAAACAGCCACTGCCAGCCGGGCCTCCCTGCGCAGGCGGGATCGCGCATCACTCAGCCCCCCATGGGCTTGTTGTCACATTGTTACACCGGCAGGCAGGGCCGCGGAGGCATGCACACATATTTTCACATTACCGTTGTCGCAACAGTTGCCAGCTCATCTGAAGAGCGGCACTGCACAACGCCCAGTACTTGACAGAGGCCTCCGACGACCCTGCCTGGGGCTCTGCTCAGGGCCAAGTGCAAGCGCGCTGCGCACCGCCCACGCCGTCCATCTGCAGGAGCGCGGCAGCCGCCAAGGCGCCAATCACCTGCCAGGCAAGCAAGTACGTGGTGAGTATATAGCTCCAATTTGGCGCCTCACATGCCACTAAACCCTGCATGTTCTTGGACGAAACATACATTTTGAGTGGTGTACAGAAAAAGGCCGGCGAGCACAGCAGGACGCCCCTCCAAGCCAAAGTAGCAATGTGCAACAGCTCGCAGCTGTATCAACGCAATAAATGGGCTCGAGTCGACCAGCTCGCACGCATACGCCAGCCTGCCTGCAGGCCGGGCGGCACCTGGCTGATGGCCGTCGCTGAGGTCACCGCGGAGTAGCCCAGCGTCAGCTCGCCCGTGCTGAAGAACAGCGAGGCCTGCAGCGACAGCAGCAACTCAGGGCGTGGCCTGGCGGAGCTGCCCAGCGGCAGGCCGATTGGGGCAAGGAGTGTGAGGGCGCACGTGGTAGAAGGTACCAGGGAAGGTGCCTGCGCGCGCCCGGATGCAAGTGTCAATGTATGCTGGGCGGCCCAGCACGCTGGACGGGCAGTAAGCCTTGATTGCCTGTCCCCGCTGCCACTGACACCTTGTCATGCAACCCAAGCACGCGCAACTGTCATGACTGTGCAAGCCCCTGCCTGCCACACGACAGCGTCCGGCCGGCCGCTGTGCGCGCACCGCCTTCGGCGACGCCCAGCAGGAAGCGCGCCAGGTAGAACTGCCACACGTTCCGCACCGCCGCTGCGGCGTGACCAGCGCACGCTCAGCCCAGACCCTTTTAGTGGAGGGCTTGAGCAAGGGCGGGCATGACTGCCAAGCTTTACACAATCCGCTGAAGAGCCATGTACACAATCCGCCGAAGAGCCATGCAAGCGTGCTGCGTGTCTCGGCGGGTCGTCGACCTGAGGTCGAGGTCACGCAAGGAGGTCATGCAAGGAGGGTCCTATCCTTCATGCACTGTGTCTTAAACGCGGGCATATCAAGAGGCGCGCCTGTCGCGGCGCCCACAGTGCCCCACAGGCAGATGATGACGGCGAGCAGGTTGGGCGCGCCGACGTACAGGATGACAAGGTTTGCCGGCAGCTGCGCAGGGCAAGCCAGCTTTGGCAAGCAGGCGCTCACGCGTGGATGCAAAAAGTGCTAAAGCTGTTCACTGCGCGTGTAGGTCAGGAGTCGACGGCGGGCCCACGCACCATGGTCGAGATGTATCCCAGGAAGAAGATGCCTGCATGAGCGTGAGCAGGTTAAGGGCCTCGGTCAGCGCGACAGTCTCGCACTGGAGAGCGCGCTATCAACCACGTGACAAGGAAAGCTTGGCATGCTGATTGAGTGCAGAGCGTGAACGTTCACAAGGTTGCCAGAGGCACAGTGAATGCACCACATTCTCGCCACGGGCGGGCACTGGCGCAGGGGGCAGATGCAGATGTTGCGTGACGAGCGTGCGCGCCTGACCCCAGCCCATACTGCGCGTTGTCCAGGTGCAGGTACTGCTTGAAGCTCAGCGCGGAGAAGGCCAGGTTGGAGCGGTCCAGGTACGTCCACAGCACGGTCAGGAACAGGCTGCCCCGGCGCGCAGCAGAGTTGGGGCGCTGGTTCCCTAAGAGGGAAATTGCACTCGGGCGGGGAGCTGTCCGGTTGCAAGGCCGCGTTCTTGCTTCCTGTCAGCAAGCACGGGCGAGCAGCGCGGGCGCACAAGGGTATGATGGCGTAGTACGTCTTCTTTATGGCCTGCCTCGTGTCGACCTGCGGCCCACGCAAACACATGCCCTCAGCAGCCGCAGTCTGGGACTGCGTGGCTGGCCTGCAGCAAGGCGGCGCTCTGACAAGTCAGGCGCACAAGCTCCTGTATGTGCGCAGCAAGGGACGCCGCGCATGGGCCACGCAGGGAAACCTTGCAGCAATGCAGGAGCAGCCCCCCCTGCTCGCCTGAAATACCACGGGCCTCTTACAGAGCACTGCACAGCTTCCTACAGCGGCCGACCGCTCAGACATACGGCTGATTCAAGGGCGGCCGGAAGACAGCCACAAAATGTAATTGTACGCACCATGCCGCCTCCGGCGCGCTTCAGTTCGCCGTTCTCCATAGAGCTCTTACTCGGCTCGTGCGCGTTCAAGGGCGCGGTACTCATCGTGCAAGAGGTACTGCCTGCAGGATGGGAGTAATGGGCTCACAGACGAGGCCGCGACCCCGGCCGGCACTGGCGATGACTGTGCTATGCTTTCTACGATACTCCTCCTTCCTGGCGTCTGGTACACCGCACTCAGGAGCCCGCCCATCAGTTGCCCTCGCCGAGAGAAAGTTAGGGCTCCAGGACCTACCACATGCCAACACCACGTGCAAACACCTTCGAACCACACCAGGGACAGCCCAGGACAGAGACACTGGAACAGGGCACACATGAGACGCGCTCGAAACGAGCTGGCTAAGAACGTGTGGCTTGCCAATGCATTACCGCAAGGCAGCCTGTTGTGACCTGCTCGAGCGCTGCACAGCGCGGCCGCGAGCGAGCCATCCCGCACGTGCGCCACCTGCTGCCGCAACCACGGCTCTGCACAGGCTCATGCCAAGCACTTTTCTCTTCGACAGCAGCTCTGCGGCGGCTCCCCTGGTCACGCCGCCGCCGCCAGGCGCGCGTCGCGCACACAGGTGGACGGGTGGACGGGATGTACGCACACAGGTGGACGGGATGTACGCACTGCGCTGCGGAACAAGGAGGCCAGGTGCAAACTTGACAAGTGTGAAAGGGAGCTCGCCCGCACCGTCCTGGGCGATGTCCTGGGCGCTGCCATCGATGAGAGCTACGCCATCTTGGAGGGGATGCTGCAGGCAAGTACACATGCACGCACCCCCTGCTCCTGTCCGGGAGGCAGTGTGTGCGCAGAGACCTGAGCAGGCCCACGCCGACACTCTTGCCCGGACCTGCCTCCCCAGGATGATTGGACTGCGATGTTGGGGCCTGGTGCTGCGCATGTCTCTGCGGGCCAGCCCGTTGTGTATCCAAACCGGCCGTGGTGACACGTGGTGACAGGCGCAAAACAAGCGGGGTCGTCCTGCACGCACCAGGTGGTGCGCAGCGGGAGCGGCCAGGAGAGCGCGAGCGCCGCCGACCACGAAGCAGAGCTCACCGTAGCGAAAACGAAGGTGCTCCCTCCTGCATCGCCGCACCGCCTCCCACCGCCTGCTGTTCGTGCACCAGTGGTGACTCTGCCGACACGCTGACTCCCATCCCTCTCACACCGCGCACGGCTATGCCCCGCTCACCGCAGCTGCTCATCGCGCAGCGTAGGGCGTCACCTTACGCGGCCGCCGGGCAGACGGGGCCCTTGCATGTTTTAATGGCTTCACCGAGGCTGCGTGTGACCCAGGCACTGGAGCGGGATGTGGCAAACTTGATGACCGCCGCCAAAGCAATCACATTGACAATGAACGGCTTCCACGAGCACGCCGCGCGCGCCGTGGCGCTGAAAGCGGCAGCCGGCGACCACGGCGGGGGCCAGGCCTTTGCGTCCGGCGGCGCTTCGGAGGCGTGCGCCCGCCTCGCGCCCTGCCTGCGCGGCATGAGTTGGTGCACACTCCGGCGGGGTGGGCTTGCTGTATGTAGCAAGCTTTGTCCTGGCCTGCACATGCAATAAGCGGAAGGGTTGCAGTTGCCGACCACCTGGACGAGAGATGAATCACCTGACTGCCTGGCGCGCCTTGCTGACCGTGCGTACGGCCAGGGCCAGGTCGCCCTGCACCGCCCGGACGAGCTGTACGTTGGCGCGCAGTCGCGGGCCAAGCGCGACGCTGCTGCTGCGGGCCCCCGGCGCCCGGTGCGGCCGCACCGCCCTGGCTCCGCGCCGTGCGTGCCGCTGTACTGCGGCAACCCCCCGGCATATTTGCTCAAGCGTGCGCCAATGGGCAGACTGCGGCGCGCAGGGGCGGCCGCCCAAGAAGGCGGTCACGCAGGTGGCGGCGGACGTATGCGGCGGGGGGCGCCCGTCCGGTGCGTGGCGCCTGCGCGCACGCGCCAGCTCACCAAGCCCGGCACCTCTCGGCAAAGAGGGTGACCTGTATGCGCGCCCTTGCTGGCACGCTCTGCGACATGCTCTTCGCCACTGCGTCGGGCTGCCAGGCGTGCTCGTGCTGCCGAGCGTGCTCGGCCCGCAGACGGCCCTGCGCCCAGGCGTCTGTCATGGACCCGGCTGGCAGGCATGCTGTGACAAGGCGGCGGACGTGGCCGCGCTGCGCCGCGTGCAGCTGAGGCGGCGGCGGGGGCGCAGCGCGGTGCAGCAGCGACGGCCACGCCCGCGCGCGGCGCGCTGCCCGCTGCGGCGAGCGCATGGACCCAGGCGCGCCTCTGTGCCTGCCCTGCACGGCTCCTGCAAAAGACGCTGGGGCATTGCACGGCTGCAGTGCACTCCAGTGCCCCTCTGTGCAGTTCTTCCTAGTGTGGCCAAGCATTTCGCGGCCCCAGCACAGCCCTGCACAGGGAGCGGCCTGGCCCAACCCCCCTATCCGCAGCGCCCCCAGTAGCACCCCGCACAGTGTGGTGTAGCCAAGTCCGTGTTGGTGCACGGCAGCTGGCCCAGGCCACGCCCGGCCTGCGCCGTGGAACACCGGCCAGAGTCGGAGCTGCGCGGTGCCTGGCGCAGGCGCGCGAGCCCGCGCAGCCGGGACGGCTCCCGGAGGAGCGGGTTACCTTCCGCAGCTCCTCCGCAGCCTGTCGGATGTTGAGGTGGCCGGCATTTTCAATCAGGCGCGCCGCCCTGGGTTCCTCGACGCCCGCCCTCTGCACTAGCGGGGTGTCTGAGTGCGTCTGCTGCTGCAAGCTTCGGGCAGCGGGGTCGCAGGGGTGGTGTGGCTCGCGCATCTGCCATGGGCCAGTGCGCTGGTGCCGCTGGATGAGCGGAGCTTGGGTACCTGCCCATGCGCACTGCCCACAGGCTGGTGGGCGTGCGCTGGTAGAGGTCGCGCGGTGCCAGGCCCCGGACGGGCGCGCCTGATTGATGCACCGCATACCTGGTTCCTGGGCGGATTGTAGCGGGCGCAGCGGCGCGTGCTGCACCCGCTGCTTGAGTTGCGCAACCGGGGCGGCATACGGCCGGCGCGCGCCGGCGGCGCCCAGCGTGCGCGCCTCCTGAGGCTCTGGACCCATGCGCAGGTGCGCGTGCGGCGTGGACATGGAGCTCGGGCTGCAGGCCGGCCACGCCGACGGCATCGGCAGCACCCTGCGGCAGGCGCGCCGCGGCTGCTGTGCCGCCGGCTATATGTGTGCATGCTGGGGGAGCTCGGAGGTCTGTAGGTGTGTGGCCATACGAGAGAGGGGCAGCCACATGGTGCATGGGCTGTGTCGTTGCAGCGACGCTGCCCGAGCTGCTACAAATGCAGAACGCCAGGCCCCCAAATGGCCACTCCGGCACCAAAGTGCTAGTACATGAACGCCTCGCGAAATCGGTCGTGTTCAGTACCAAGGACGGCCCCTGCATGTGCTCAGACAAACACCGCTGGTGGCACACTGGCAGGTGAGCGCCTGGGTGAGGCTGCCGGGTGTCTGTAGCCAATTCAGGCGCCAGACAAATTTTGATGGCTCACAGGCTGTCTGTCGTTGCCCTTGCCGTGGTACTGGTCATCTGTGCGGGTTCAACACAGCTGCGAGCCTGAGTGGCCTGGCCCTGTCCGCCTGCGCGCAGCTGGTGGTCGGCGGCATGCGGCCGTACGTAAAGGTCCAGGACGCGCTAGTGCGCCCCAGCCGGCTCGTGGCTGATGAGCACACCAGCATCCAATCATTTCTTGACGCATCGTGAAGTACCCATCCCGCAACCATACGGAGCGCAATCCCCACTGCACCTGTGTGCCATGAGCCGCAGCTGAGATCCCGGGTCGGCGGCGCCGAGTGCGCTGCCTGCCCGGGGATCCGAGCTGCGCTCCGCCGGCGTGCCAGGTGAGCCCGGGGCCCGGGGAGTGTGTACTAGCTATGATGGACCGGAAGGACTGCGCTGCAGAGCAGGAACCTGATGGGTTCCTGCTCTGCTGCAACTTCGCGCTCAACTTTGGCGTGCGGGCATGTGGCCCGCATGCAACCAGCCCTGTACGATGCCTGCTGCCGCGGCTCCCCGCATGTGGGGTCGCGCTGCGGGTCTGACACCGCGTGGGTTTTGTAGCTCGGGACAGACGTAGCATGTATGATGCACGCCCTGCTCGCGGGGCAACCTCTGCTCGCTGCTCATAAGCAGCAGCTACAAGCCGTCTTTGGGCAGAGATTGATTCTAGCGGGCAGGGTGGCGTAGCGTCTGTGGGCGCCTC
>JAABUP010009347.1_pt1 | contig 12078 bp, 10 predicted proteins | sample 5559201 | NCBI WGS metagenome assembly JAABUP01 (sample SAMN10711887, study PRJNA513373) | rock metagenome | isolation source: Antarctica rocks | place: Antarctica | reverse complement strand
GACCGCCACCGCGCCGCTCGGGCTTGGGCAGATCCGCGCCGGGACGGCTCGCCTTCTCCATGCCGCTCGGCGGCACGTTCGGCTTGATGTCAGGCCGCCCCTTCAACCCTTTCAAGCGGGCGATCTCCTCCCGCTGCTCGGCGACCACCCGACCCAGAGCCGAAATCTGACCGAGAAGTTCTACAACCAGAGCTTTCAGCTCGGCCGTGGACAGCACCTCGATGTTGGGCGGATTCGACATGCCATCAGGGAATCAGATGACCCGGCAGCCGCATAGCGAAAAACGAGCCCTATGCCCGCGATTTTGCCCCTCTTACCCTCGCAGCGGACAAGCCATTGCTCGGCTTCAGCAACAAGAGCCTCGACTTCTACTTCTTCCGCGTCCTGCAGGAAGCAGCCAAGCGGGCCGCCGATGCGCAGGGCTGGGACTTCCAGGCCGTGAACGCCAATTTCGATAACACGACCCAGATCCAGCAGTGGAATTCGCTGCTTCTGAAGAAGCCGATCGCCATGGTAGGCGACACAGTCGACAGCCAGGCCATGGTCAGCGCGGTCAAGAAGGCGAATGCAGCCAAGATCCCGGTCGGCATGGTAGACAGCCTGACGGTCGGCGGCGACGTTGCCGCGTCGGTCGCGTTCGACAACAACCAGGGCGGCGTGATGGCGGCCGATGCTGTGATCAGTCTCTTGAAGAAGAAGTATGACGGGCAGGCCAAGGGCACCGTCCTTAACTGTTACGGTTCCCTGAAGAGCGATGCTGGCGGGCCCGCAAGGAAGGCTGGGATGCGACCTTCGCCAAGTACCCGGACATCAAAATGCTCGACCGTCCCAGCGAAGGGCTGCTCAAGAATATGCTGAGCGTGACCGTGGACACGCTTTCAGAGTTCCCGAACCTAGATGCCGTGCATGCGCCAAGCGACACGCCTGCGCGCGGCGTCACGACGGCACTCAAGCAAAAGGACAAGTGGCACAAGATCGGCGACCCCAATCACGTGATATTCGTCACGATCGACGGTGAGCCTATCGGTCTACAACTTGTCAAGGACGGCTATCAGGACGCCGACATATCTCAAGACCCGATCGCCTACAGCGAAATAGCGGTCGACATGCTCGCCAAATACTCAGTGAGGGGAGAAGTGGTCCCGCTCGGTAATTATGAGAACAAGAAATATTACTGGGAAACCGGCGAGATCGTGAAGGGCGTCAGTGGTCCTCGCCTGATCATCCCACCCTTCGTCGTGGATGCGTCGAACGCCAACGATCCGCGGCACTGGGGCAACGTGGCGTCCAACACGTGGGGGATCGCCTACGAGTAAGGCTCGCACAAGCGAAGAGCTGGCCCGCCGACCCTTCGCCACAGCACATAAGGAGTAAAGCGATGGCGGCCGATTGGCTCATTGAGGTTCGCGACGCCGTGAAGGTGTATGGGGGCGCGACCGCCCTGAAGAGCGTGTCGCTCCGCGTCGGCAAAGGCACGGTGCATGGCCTGCTGGGCGAGAATGGCGCGGGCAAGTCGACGCTGGTCCGCATTATCGCGGGCCTGACCCACGCCACTAGTGGCCAGATTTTCTTCGAGGGCGAGGAGGTCGGCGTGGCCGACGTGCGCGCCATGGAGAAGCGCGGCGTGTTCCTGGTCACCCAGGAGCCGATGATTGTCGATTCAATGACGGTCGCCGACAACCTGATGCTCGGCCGCTGGCCGGCCCGCAACGGCTTCGTGCGCGAACGCGAGATGTTCGATCTCGCGACCTCATTCCTCGAGGACGCACGACTGGACCCGCACAAGCTCGCCCAGACGCTCTCCGCCGTCGACAAGCGCAAGCTCAACATCCTGCGCGCACTGCATAGCGGCGGCAAGCTCATCATCCTGGATGAGCCCACCACAGCCCTCACGATGGCCGACAAAATCCATCTATTCGAATTTATGAACCGCCTGAAGCAGCAGGGTGTCTCGTTCCTGTTCATTTCCCATTACAACGAGGAGATCCTGGAGATCTGCGACGAAGTCTCGGTGCTCCGGGATGGACGCATGATCGGCCAGGGGCGGACCGTGTCGCACCTCGACTCGGACGCGCTCAGCGAGATGGTCATCGGCCGCGATGTCCAGCTGTTCCGCCGGTCCCCGCCGGTGGGCGAACGCGCGATCGCATGGTCGCTGCGCGACGTGCGGGCGCCGGGGCTGAGGGTCGACCGGCTCGACCTTTATCGTGGTGAGATCATCGGCTTTGCGGGCCTCCCGGGATCGGGCGCCCGTGAACTCGGACGAGCCATCTACGGCCTGCTCCCTGCGGCCCGGGGCCACCTTGACGACGGCAACATCTCGCGCCTGCTGCCGCGCGATCCGGCCGAAGCCCTGCGGTCCGGCATCGCGTTCCTGTCGGAAGACAGGTTGCGGGATGGCATCGTCGCAATCCAGTCGATCGCCGAAAATATGAGCCTGTCGAGCCTGTCCGCACTTTCGCGCTCCGGATTTATGAACCGCCGTGCCGAAAGCGCGCTGGTCGAACGTTTCTCGCGCCTGTTTGCTGTCAAGGCCACGTCGACAGGCGCGCCGCTCTCGTCGCTGAGCGGCGGAAATCAGCAGAAGGTGCTGCTGTCCCGTCTCGTAGCGACACAGCCGCGGCTCGTCGTCCTGAATGAACCGACCCGCGGCATCGATGTCGGCGTTAAGGAGGAGGTCCACCGTCTCGTAGACGGCTTGACCCGTGAGGGGGTTCCGGTGATCGTTATCACGTCCGATCTCGACGAGATGCTGCGCATCGTCGATCGCGTCGCGCTCTTCGTCGACGGCCGGGTCTTCGCCATCAGGTCGTCCGCGGGCTTGTCGAAAGACGATGTCTTCGCGGTCGCCTATGCATCGGATGAGGGGCTTGCCAGGGACACTGCTGCTTCCCGTCAAACGATCAAAGGAGTCGCGTCACGATGAGCGCGAAAACCGAAGCTGTCTCGCCATCCGTGCCCACCAAGCCGCTGACGGCCCGTCGCTCCGGCTCGGCGCTGCAGTTCGCCCTCAAGAACATCGTCTGGCTGTGGCTGATCGGACTCGTCGTCATCTTCGGGTTGCTGAACGACTTCTTCTGGTCGACTGCGAACCTGCAGAACATTATGACGCAGGCAACAGTTCTGGGACTGCTGGCACTGGCCGCTTCGCTGCCGCTGCTGGTGGGTGAGATTGATCTCTCCATTGCTGGAAACATGGGCATCTCGTCGGTGATCGGCGCGCTGGCTCTGGGCCACTTCGGCTTGCCCACCTTCGCCTGCGTGGCCCTGGGCGTGGTCGCCTCCACGGCCATCGGCTTCGTCAACGGGGTCTGCATCACCCAGCTCCGCATGGTGTCGCTGATCGAATCGCTCGGCATGATGATCATCCTGCAGGGCGGCCTCCTGGCCATTACCCAGGGATCGACGATCACCGATCTGCCGGACGCCTACACCTGGGTGGGGCAGAAAACGATCGGTGGTTGGCCCGTGATGCCGATCGCACTGTTCGTCGCCTTCATCGGCATGGCGATCCTGCTGCGTCGGACGGTATTCGGGCGCAAGCTTTACGCCACCGGCGGCAATGCCGCAGCCGCTCATGTGGCCGGCATCCGGGTTGCGCGGGTTAAGACCATCGCGTTCACATTGTCAGGTTTCATCGCGGGCGTCGCCGGCTATTTCCTGGCAGCGTGGCAAATGGCGATCACCTCGGACCAGGGCGAGGGCTTTCTGCTCTACTCGATCGCGGCACCAATCATCGGCGGCATCAGCGTGTTCGGTGGCCGAGGCGATGCTCTCGGGATCCTGGGCGGGGTGCTGCTGCTTACCATCATCCATGTCGGTCTCGCCATCGTGAACGTGCCCTCGTTCTACGTCGAGATGATCGGCGGGTTCCTTATCTTCATCGCCGTCGCGGTCGATGCGCTGCGCGTCGGCATCGGCGGCAGTCGCTGACGTTCCTGTGATCAACAGCGGATCGAGGCCGGTTTTCGGGCTGCTTTGTTGGGAGATGACGATGAACTACATGAACCGGGGCACTGTGCTGTCCGAGGATAACCGAAGTTCCTGGCGCGGCGGCATTACCCGCTGATCGGCGGCGAGTGGGTGGGATGCCTGGTCGGGCCAAGACCTTTCCGGTCTACGATCCCTCCAACGGGCAAGAGATCGCGCAAGTCGCCGAAGTCGTGGCAGAGGACGTCTAATTCAACAGCGGGCAATGTCCGGCTGTTCCGTCCTTTGCTAAGCGTATAAACGCGACCGCCATATCCCATGTCGTTCGATGTTCTGGGCCAGGTTGAAGGCGCACATCCCGTCGCCGGCCGTCCGCTTGTCACGTCCTCGTTCACATGAGGGCGAATAGCTTTGCGCCGTCCGTCTCAGCGCCCGTGACCCTGCCGCTCTCGTCGCAGATAATCGCAACCGCCCGGTCCCCCATGGCCAGGGCGGGCGCATTCGTATTGCCCGATGGGATGAAAGGCATGGCCGAGCAGTCGACCACGCGAAAGGTTTTTTACGCCCCGCACACGCAAGCGCGTGTCGAGCACCGCCATTGGGTCATCGTCCCTGCCCATGCGCGCCGTGCCGACCGGATGGTAGTTGGTCTTCACCATCTTCTTGCAGAAGGTATGCAGCGCATCGTCGCTCTGCGCCTCGACGCCAGGCAACATCTCATGATCGACCAGGCCCGAGGCGGGCGCGGTCGCCAGTAACCGACGAGCGAAACGCATCGACGCGACCGTCAAACGCAGGTCGTCGATATTACCGAAGAAGTTGGAGTCGACGACGGGCAGGTCGGCCGGGTCGTTGGATCGCAGCTTCACCGAGCCTCGGGCTTTCGGGCGCAGCAGGCAGGACGTCAGCGTGACGCCGTGGGTCGGCTTCCTGTCGGCGACGTCGCGGTCGAGGTAGACGATCGGGGCGCAGTAGAGCTGGATCGTCGGCCGCTCGCCCCCGTCGGGGTCGTAGAAGCAGCAGCAATCGACCCCGATGGTGGTCACCGGACCCGAACCGAAGGCGAGGTATTGCAGGCCGTTGCGCACCATGCGCCAGCCCCGGTCCTCGCCGTGGTAGCCCGCGGACCGCTTGTTCGTCGCGGCGATCACCGGCACCTCATGGTGATCCTGGAGATTGGCGCCCACGCCCGGTAGGTCGACCACCGTCTTGATGCCGTGCTCGGCCAGGTGGACGGCCGGCCCGAGCCCGGACAGCATCATAAGCTTGGCCGTATTGTAGGTTCCCGCGGCAAGCAACACCTCGGCCTCGGCCCGGGCCTCGACCACCTTGCCACCCTGCACGTAGGAGACGCCGACCGCGCGGCCGCCTTCGATGATAACGCGGGTCACGGTGGCCCCGGTCGCGACCATGAGGCGTGGATCATCGATCACCTGCGACAGGAACGCCTTCACGGCGTCGCAGCGCTCCATGCGGCCGGAGCGGCCCCGCCCGAACGTGTTCTGCATGGGGCCCACGCCCGCCTGCGTGGCGCCGTTGAAATCACCGGTGTAGGCAATGCCGCAGCCCTGAGCCGCGAGCACGAAGGCTTGCGACATCTCGGCCATGTAGCCCGGATCGGACACCTGCAACGGACCGTTAATGCCGTGGTAAGCGTCGTTGAGACGGGCGTTGCCTTCCATGCCCCGGAACGAAGCGAGCATGTCGGCGTAGGACCACCCCGAGTCGCCACCGAGGAACGTGTCCCAGCCATCGTAATCCTCGCGCTGTCCGCGCATGTAGACCATGGCGTTGACCGAACTGCCGCCGCCCAGGACCTTGGCCTGGGGGATGATGGGTGCCCGGCCGCCGAGTTGCGGCTGCGGCACGGACTTATGCATTTCCAGGAATTCGTCGCGGGCCAGATATTTCATGTAGCCGGCCGGCATGCGCATCAGCCAAGCGTACTTGGCCGGGCCGCGCTCCAGGAGCAGGACCCGGGCACCGTGGTCGCGCACGAGACGCGTCGCGGTCACGCAGGCCGAAGAACCGCCTCCAGCGATGATGTAGTCGAAGCCGCGTCGATCAGCTGCCATGTCGTTTCGGTGCCTAATAAGTCGCCCGCCCGCCCGAGATGTCGAACACGGCGCCCGTGGTGAACGAGTTCTCGTCGGAGGCGAGCCACGTCACCAGCGCCGCGATCTCCTCTACCGCCACGAAACGCCCGCGCGGGATCTTCGAAAGCATGTAGTCGATGTGGGCCTGGGACACCTGTTCGAGGATGCGGGTCTTGGCCGCCGCGGGCGTAATCACGTTTACCGCGATGTCGTGTGTCGCGGTTTCCTTGCCGAGACTCTTGGTCAACGCGATCAGGCCCGCCTTCGCTGCGCTGTAGGCGGCCGCGTTCGGGTTCCCCTCCTTGCCGGCCACCGAGGCGATGTTGACGATCCGGCCGCGCCTCTGATCGATCATCCGGCGCACGACGGCCTGGTTGACGTTGAAGGCGCCGTTAAGGTCGACGTCGATCACCCGACGCAACTCCGCGGCGGGGTAGTCGGCGACGGACATCGTCGGGCCGGCGATGCCGGCCGAATGGACCAACACGTCGATGGTCCCGTGACTCCCTTCGACCTTTGCGGCCGCAGCCTCGACCGCCGCATTGTCCCTAATGTCGACCGTGATGGTTTCGACACTGCCCTTGCCGTTCAAGTCCTTCGAGGCCGCATCGAGCGCGCCTGCATCGCTGTCCCACACGACAACGCGCGCGCCTTCCGCCAGGAGCCGGTTCACCACGGCTCGACCGATCCCCTGCGCCCCGCCCGTCACGACCGCGTTGCGGCCGTCGAATCGACCCTTTCTCTGTTCCGTCATGATGTCCGTCCTTTTCGAGCGTTGTGGACCGCGACAGGGAACCCGGACAGGCCCGCGAAAGACCCCGGTGCCTGTTCCTCGATCCGGAGGACTTCGTTCCACTTCGCCATGCGTTCTGACCGGGTGAACGACCCGACCTTCAGCTGGCCCGCGTTCCAGCCGACTGCGAGGTGCGCGACCGTGACGTCCTCGGTTTCGCCCGACCGCGCCGAAACGATCGTGCCGAAGCCCGCGGCCCGACCAGCGTCGAGCGCGGCCTTGGCCTCGGTCACGGTCCCGGCCTGGTTGACCTTGATCAGGACGGCGTTGACGGTGCGATCCCGCGACGCCTGCATCACGCGCGCCGCGTCGGTCACCAGGTAATCGTCGCCGATCACCTGGATGCGTGATCCCACCGCAGCCGTGAAACGGGCCAATCCCTCGGGATCGTCTTCGGCCAGGGGATCCTCGATCGACAGGATCGGGAAGCGGTCGCACCAGCCGAGAAGCAGTTCGCAAAGCCCGTCGCTGTCCAGCTCGCGCTTGTCGAGGCCGAGGCGGTAGCGCCCGTTCTTGCCGAACTCCGAGGCCGCGATGTCGAGGGACAAGACCACGTCGACGCCGGGCGCGTAGCCGGCCACCTCGATGGCCCGCATCAAGGTTTCCAAGGCGTCCTCGTTCGTCGCGAAGGCGGGCCACCATCCGCCTTCGTCCGCGACCCCCTGCAAGCCACCCCGGTCTTCCATCAGACGACCGGCGGCGCGGTACACGTCGGCCGTTACTTCGAGCGCCTCGCCAAAGGTCTTGGCGGTCGGCGCCATGATCATCAGGTCTTGGATATCGATCCGCCTCCCCGCGTGGGCCCCACCCCCGAAGATCTGAATCTCGGGAAACGGAATCGATACCGCATCGTTGCCAGACAGGTAGCGCCAGAGCGGAAGCGCCGCGTGGGCCGAGGCCGAATGCAGCACCGCCAGCGAGACGGCCACGACGGCGTTGCCGCCGAGCCGAGCCTTGTTGGACGTCCCGTCAAGGTCGATCAGCACCGCGTCGATACCGGACTGATCGAGGGCATCACGGCCCTTCAGGGCCGGGCCGATCTCGTCCCGTATGCCGGCGAGCGCGCCTCCGACGTCGAAGCCGCCGAGCCTGTCACCGCCATCGCGCCGGTCGACGGCCTCGCGCGAGCCACGGGATGCGCCCGCGGGCGCGATGCCTCGGCCCATGCTGCCGTCGGCTAGCGTAACTTCGGCCTCGACAGTTGGCCGCCCACGGGAATCCCAGATGCGACGCGTCCTGACTTCACGGACCGCGGACTCAAGCATAGGGTCGGCTCCAAGCGTGGGTGATCGCAGCAAGCGTTTCCGGGCGGGACCGGATCAGGTCGAGCGACGCTCCGCGAACCGATCCACGCCGCGTTTCGTCGAGGTACTCGACAGGCGACTTCCCATCGATCCGGGCGAGTAGCAGGGCGGGCAGGAGGGCCGCGCACCGCCGCTCCAACTCGACTGCGGGTTCCCAATCCACTTGGTTCAGGTAGGCGCGGGCCAGGGCCTCGAACACGCCCTGGAAGGCTTCTCGCCGATTCGGTCGGTGCGCGCCCTTCAGCAGAAGGTGATTCAGGCAGAACGCGAGATCGAAAGCCGGATCGCCGTACCACGCGCATTCGGCGTCGAGGAACACTGGGCCGCCTGGGCCGTGCAGGATGTTCTTGGGGCTCACGTCGCCGTGTACCAGAGCGTGCTTCGTCGTCATCGTGCGTGCCGCGACGTCGTTCAGCCAGGGCTGAAGGTCCGGGTGGGATCGGCCCGTGGCGTGCAGATAGGGCTCGATCCGGATCGCCTCGAACGTCGCGTCGTTGGCGAAGCGACGGGCCAAGTCGGCGTTGCCTGCACTGCGACGGTGGATGGTGCCGAGGTGCATCCCGACTGCGGCGCCGAAGGCTTGGTCGGCCGCGCCGGCGAGGAGTTCGGATTTCCAGACCGGGTAGCCATCGGCCGGCAAGTAGGCCATGGCGAAGAGCCCGAGGTTCGCGTCCTCGGCCAAGACGGTCGGCACGGCATCGGGAATCCACGCCGCGACCGTCCGCAGCCAAGCCGCCTCCGCCGCGTTGCGCTCCATCGGCGCTTCCCAGAGCGCCGCGACCTTCAATCGAGGCAAGGCGCGCTTGACGCAGAATCGGCGGGTCGACGTGACGATCTCAAGGATATCGGATGAGACGCCGCCCGCCAACGGATTGCACGTGATGACCTCTCCCGGAGCGACGAGGTGCAGGGCTTGCAAGGCCGCCGTGATGCCGTCGTGCCCCGAAGCAAGTTGAACCAAAGCTTGTCCAATCCCGATTAGGTGCGAGTCGGGCCACTCGACCGAAATGGCCCGGTCCCGTCGTGGAATCGCTTTTGCTTACTTGAGGTAGCCCGCGCGCTTCATGGCGACCTCGGCGGTGTTTTGGGCGGCCTGCAATGCTTGACCGACCGTCGCCGTGCCCGAAAGCACGGATGCGATATCCTGGCCGACGGTGGTGCCGATGCTCTGGAACTCGGGGATCGAGACGAACTGCACGCCGGTGTAGGGTACAGGGTCCTTGGTCGGGTGGGCCGGGTCGGCCGACATGATGGCCTTTAACACCAATGGAGCAAACGGTGCGGCCTTCTGGTATTCGGCGCTGTCGTAGGTCGATTTGCGGGTCCCGGGAGGGGCTGCAACCCAGCCCTCGGTCTCGCCCACCAGTTTCACGTAATCGGCCGAGGTCGCCCACTTTAAAAAGCTCTCGGCGGCGGCCTCCTTCTTCGTCGAAGACGGGACGGCCAGCGCCCAGGACCAGGCCCAACCACCACCCTTGGGCGTCACCGCAATCGGCGCCTTGGCGAAGCCGGTCTTGTCGGCCACCTGACTCTGTTTCGGATCGAATATGCGTCCCGCTGCCGACGTCGCGTCGATCCAGATGGCACAGTGCCCCGACGAGAAAAGCGCCTGGTTCTCGTTGAAGCCGTTGGCGCTCGCCCCGGGCGGGCCGTCGGCCTTCATGATGTCGACGTAGTACGTGACGGCGTCCGTCCAGGGCTGGGAGGTCAGCTGAGGCTGCCACTGCATGTTGAACCAGGATCCGCCGAATGTGTTCGCCAGCGTGCCGACGAAGGCCATATTCTCGCCCCAACCCGGCTTACCGCGCAGGCAAATGCCGTATTGTTCTTTAGCCTTGTCGGTAAGTTTGTCGGCGAACTGGCGAATCTGCTCGTAGGTCGGCTGCTCCGGCATGGTCAGGCCAGCTTTCTCGAACAGGTCCTTGCGGTAAAGCGTGAAGGAGCTTTCCGCATAGAAAGGCAACGCGTAGAGCTTTCCGCCGTAGGACAAACCATTCCTGACTGAATCGAAGATGTCGGCGTAGTCGTACCCGGGCAGGTCGCCGACGTTTTCCAGCCATCCGGCCTTGCCCCAGATCGGCGCCTCGTAGGCCCCGATCGTCACAATGTCGAATTGGCCACCCTTGGTAGCAATGTCGGTGGTGACGCGCTGGCGAAGCACGTTCTCTTCCAGCACGACCCAATTGAGCTTGTTGCCCGTTTGCTGTTCCCATCTGGGCGACAGCTTCTGCATGATGATCATATCGCCGTTGTTGACGGTCGCGATCGTCAACGTTTCGGCGTGAGCCGCGGCTGCACCGCCCAGCAAAGCAGTCACGCTTGCTAGGATATTGCAAATCCTATTCATGTCATTTCCTCCCATTTTTGAGCGCCGATCGACTGTCACCGCCGTTGACGCTACTTTCCCTCGTTGCCAAGCGCATCGTTCGCCGGTTTCCACCGTCACGCCCGTGGCGGGTCTAGCGCGTACGCCAACGACCGTCGGCGGCCCTCGTCACGACAGCGGCTTGAAACGATCAGCGTCCACCCCGTTGCCGAAAAAGGCGCGCAGGTCCTGCTCGACATCCTTCAGGTGCGCCCGCATGGCTTGCGCGGCCGCGCGAGCGTCACCCTCCCGGACGCATTCGTAGATGTGCCGATGTGCGGCGAGCGTCGCCGCGTGCGTCTGCCCGCGTACGGCTCGTCCCCGCGTCGACATCCTGAACGACGCGGCAAGGGGGACCGCCAGGGCGTCGAGCAGGAAGGTCAGCATGCGATTGCCGCTCGTCAGGGCGAGTGCTTCGTGGAATCCGACATCGAACCGATTGAACTTCTGTTCGGCCGACGAACGCTCATTGCCTCGTTCGATGTCGTCGACGGCCTCGCCCATACCGCCCAGCGCGCCTTCGATCGCGGCGAGGCCGGCTCGGGTGACGCGTTTGGCAGCCAGCGTGGCCGACTGGATCTCGAGGGCTTGCCGGACCTCGATGAGATCGAAGAAGGACTTTGCGTCGTGCCTTGTGGCGGCACCGAGCAGATCGCCGAATGCAGCCCCGTCCGGTTCCCGGACGACCGCGCGTCGCCCGCGTCCGAGATCGAGCAGGCCGCGACCCGCCAGAACTCTCACGGCCTCCCGGATCGTCAACCGGCTCACAGCATAGGTCGAAGCCATTGTGGCTTCACTCGGCAAGCTGGTCCCCGGCACCAGGTCGGACTGGATGTGTTCGGCCAAGCGCGCGACGACCCGATCAACGGCGGAGGACTCGGAAAGCGAAGTTGGACGATCCAGCATGGTGTCAGAACCTATCAGATACGTTCATGGAATCAAGGCTTCACTGCTGGCAATCCGCCCACGATTCAATTTCGGTCCGGTTTCGCTTTCGTGCAGCGCCCATGCAAGTGGGACCGCGTCACAACCGGCATGACCTGTCTGACTTCTTGATGATCGGCGGGCGAGCGCTTCCTCTAGCGCCTCTCCGCAGAACGCCGCCTCCATGGTAATCGACAGCCGCCACGACAGAACCCGGCGGCTGTACCGGCCGACCACGGCGGCCAGGTAGACAAAGCCGCCCGCCATGGGCGGAGCCTGCCAGAGGCTCCGCCCAGCGAAGCTGAGTGGAGTGATGGGTAGAGGCCCCCCGACGGCATTTGTTGGGCAAGATGGAAGTGTTGATGTATCCCAATTGAACTGACTGGATCGGCGGAGGTGGGTGGTAACCAGAGATGGGTGTTGATGCCGGAGCGGAGCTATGGACGCTGCGTGACTGGAGGGATGACCTATGTATCGACAAGTGGTGGTTTGCTTGATGTCTCTGGCCATCGCAGCTCCGGTGTTGGCGCAATCGCCAGGGTAGTGTCCGCCGAAGTGGTGGAGAATTTGGACAGGAGCGGCCGGCGGAGCTCCGCATATAGCGGAGCCGGCCGCCCCGTTGGGTGGGCACCGTGCCTCTGGTAGCATCGGGTTGCGACACGCGAC
>JAABUP010009346.1_pt1 | contig 12079 bp, 13 predicted proteins | sample 5559201 | NCBI WGS metagenome assembly JAABUP01 (sample SAMN10711887, study PRJNA513373) | rock metagenome | isolation source: Antarctica rocks | place: Antarctica | reverse complement strand
GCCCGTGCCCTGCAAAACAGTGTCCTGAAGACATGGAAGGGTGAGGAGGCCAACTGGGGCGCAGCACAGGATGCTCTGATCAAGCGTGCAGCTGCCAACTCAGCTGCCCAGCAGGGCAAGTATGACTCATCCCAGGAAGACAAGGCAGCTGGCGAGTCCACCTACGAGAAGGGTTACGTGTACTAGGCGCGCAGCACATCTCTGGTGCATGCATTTACTGAACATAATGGTTGACAAAGCTCTCAGTATGCATGTATGCTGTCAGTGTCGAGCTTTCAAATTTTTAGATGTGGGTACCATCATACGCATGGACCAACAAGTTATGTGGCCTTGGGCCCATAAGCAGTGTGTGTCAGTTTCAGTGGGTCTTTGGCTCAGTGCTTTTGGTCTGCTGTTCTTCGGCGTCTGATTCAGTCAGGAGGAGCTGGCATTTGCCAGTCAGAATTCAATCCTTGCTTTGTATGCGCTGAGATGAGTCCTGTCAAGGACCAAGCTACTTTGTTTGCTAGCTTGCATTTTTATGCAGACCCAATTCTTGGTACTATGTAAGTGTCTCTGATCAGTCTCAAGTGTCAGCAGCGCTGGACACTTGCTGCGGCATATCTTAAGAGCTTGCAATGGAGGTTGTGTGCTGTGTACAGCCTGACCCCAACAGCGAAAAAAGTGCTCTTCACCTACTTTATTGTGAACGGCATGCCACGTCTATGATTCTTGCATGGTGGCCATGAGTTGCTGCTAGACACGAAATGTCTACACTCGTCGATTGTCCCGAATTCATGGGCAGCCTCGAATAACGTCGCACAGAAATGGCAACAATAGGTGGCAAGCAACTGGCCAGATCTAAACATTGAGAAGGCAGGTTTTCAGCACTATTTCTACTGTAGCTAATGCAAATGCAGAAAAGAGCCAAGCAGAAAAGCACTGTCGTTTGTGGCAGTGAAGCCGCTTTGTTCATTAGACACTTTGAGGACCTTCTCTGCAACTTTGTGCGAGCATTCAAGTCAAAACCGACAGCACAATGTCGTCTGAGCACACCAAAATAAACAACATAACAAGCAGAAGAATCAGCCTGATCAAAAGCATGTTCTGCTTGCCGCCACCGTGTATGACACATGCGCTCTGTAGCAAGCAAGCAAGCAAGTAAAGTTGTTTGGGGAATGACCCTTCCTGCACAACTCCTTTGCTGCATTCATGTGGAAAGGTCATGAATGCTTTGTGATCTAACTCCATAGCTCTGTTGGCTTGCCTGTTTTAGATACTTGCTGCACAACTGCCTCTGGAGTTACATTGCCCTTCACAAGCACCTTCTGACTTGGCAAATCTATGTGGACTGACTCTACACCTGCAAGATAGACTGAAACTGTTCAGCAAGTATATGCAGTCAGCTGGCACGCACTGTGGGCTGACTGCTTGTTTCACCTGGCATCTTTTTTAGTACTCGGTCAACAGCACCAACACATCCCTGGCAAGACATACCAACTTTCAAAGCAACCTGCGGCACCTCCAAGAGAGATCAGCGGAGGAAAGCGAATACATTCCAGGATGACAGCACAGCGTAAATACGCATTTCGAGCTAGACGACTCTTGCGCGTGACCCTAACGCACGCGCGGAAAGAACATGAGCATATGGTACAGCCTGCGACTTTTGCCTCACCTCGGTCATCTTGGTCTGGGGTAACGCAGTGGACGACGTTCGACAATGATCGTGCAACAGAGACAATTGCTGTACGCCACTGACGACGCACTTTCAGCTCCTGTCGCAGGCCGCTGGTGGCAGGCCGTTGGTGGCAGGACGCTGGTAGCAGCGATCAGAGCAGGTCGACATGACCCTGTGTAGGCCCCTAGGGCTCCAGGGCGGAGTACAGGGGCCATCTTTGAAGTTTGACAACAGCCAACACGAGGGTGGGTCAGAAAAGGGAACATCGCTCTATGAAACTATCCAGTCAGATCCAGCACGTCAATGTTGTGTCAGCGCTTGTCTACTATTTGGCCTGCCGTTTGGTTGCCCTGCGCCAAAATGGCAGGATTTTTCTCTAGCTGTCAACAGTTCAGCTGGTGGTGTGAATTTTGTGAGTTGGGCCTGGTTTATCTTCATCCCGTCACCCACAGTCTGATGGACAGACAGAGCGTGCCAATCGTAAACTGGAAGACATGCTCAGGCATTAAGCTGTCTCCTTTGGCAACAAAGAAGTTGCTGAACAAGTGGCTAGGCCCTTTTGAAGTGGTCAAGCGTGTTGGTGAGGTGGCATATGAGTTATTGTTGCCTGCATCGATGAGTCGCATACATCCTGTGGCACACACTTCAGCTTACACCGCCTACCACCACTGTATTACCACTCAACCTGTCCATAAACACCACAATAGCCGCATGGCCTGCAGCAGTCTCAGGCAACTGAGTGATGAAGTCCACTGACACACTCTGCCATCTGAACTCTGGTACGGTCAAGGGCTGCAGCAACCCAGTAGGCTTTGCGCTAGAGGTCTTGTTCTTCTGACAGAAGTCGTGTGAAGCCACAAACTGCTTCACATCACTGTCAAGACCAGGCCACACATAGGTTTGCTTCACAATAATACACTGTAATACACTGCCACACTGTTACATTGAATGATTGTAGTCATGATTTGCCAGGTGCACATTGAAATACTGTAGATACAAAACTTTTCTCCATGAGCATTCACTTGATCCAAATCATAATCATAGCAAATCTTTTGTGATCTTTGCTGATCATCATCTGCCAGATTATCTAATTGACACATGGTTTGGATGGATACCTAGTATAAAATTGATATGCATGAAGAAGTATAAACAGGACATACACTTTGATGCAAGCATTTGGGAGCCGATTCCCTGCAGACAGCGTCTCATCCTGCTCAACCTGTGATTGCATACATTGCTGATCAATGGTTTGGGTTCTCATTGCTTCAATGGCGTGTAGCTGAGAACCTGAAGCCGTCTGACTCAAAAAACCTGATCTCGTTGCAGGAGATGAGTAGGTCCCATAAATTGCGACTGCCCTGGTCAGAAAGCCCTGCCCTAGGGTAATTTTTTGGCCTACATACACACACATACTTTTGGCCAAGATTGGTACAAGTTGTTTTCCATTAGCAAAAACAGATGCATTATGGGCTGTCTGGCAATAACAACATGTGCAACTATTGATTGACATGATCTCAAAGTTGCCAATTTGTTGACTGGGCTTGATCACTTTGTACACCTGCATAATGATACAGACTCATTACAGCAACATCAGCAGATGCAAGTTTGATCGAGCAACCTCCAGTCTGCAAGATTTGGTATGCATGGTAGGCTCACACACATTCCCCTGCAAATGCACATGATCCTAATTGATACTGATTACATGCAATGTGACAGTTGCAACCATGCTGTGCAGTGCACTGCTGCACAAAGGGCTTGCTGATAAGGTACCTTTGATCTCATACTATATGTTAATGATGGGCACATCAATGTAGACGCCATGCACTACCCCTGACACCCTTGTTGTGCCACAGTGTGCTTGAGTGGGTCTGTAGTCAAAGTTCACAAGTCCCAGCCGCTTTGCAAAGCGGCGGTCAATAAGGGTGCAGCTACTGTTCCCTAAAGAGAAACAACATAGAGAAATTAAAATCTGTATGAAACCAGAGCTTGTATCGGTGGTATCTCTTGTGACATGACATGCCAATGAAGCAAGTGGCAGCACTGTTCAATACTATGCAGCAAAACAGCTGATCTTTGAGCAGTTAAGTCACTGGCACAATTACAGAGATGATGTGCCATGCATGCAGAAGAGCTTGATGCTGCTTGATTTCCATCGAACAAAACACAGACCAATTCATAATGGGTTACCTGTGTCCAAGTGTGCTCTGCCAGGGTGCGGTTGTAGTCTGCTGTCAAATACATTTGCTGTTTCCCAGGGAGACAATTGCACGTCAGCTTGGCTTGACACTGTGGCGGGTTCCAGAGGTCATAATCTTCTTGTGAAGTGTCATCACTTGTACTTGCAGCTGTAGGGTTTCTGCCTGCAACCCTAGGGCAACCCAGTTGTGCCCTCTGTAGGGCTTGGGCTTGCTGACTAGACATAGGTGGAGCAGAGGCTTCAGTATCAGCCTCATTGCTGTTGGATGCTGATGGTCTGTCCAGAGATGGTGCATGCCATGGCATTGACTGCACAAGGGCAAGTGCAAGAGCCAAATCAACCTCAGAGAGAAATTCCTTGTCTGTGTTTTGTGTTCTCTCCTCTTCTTCATCTGGCATCTGAACAGTCTGACTGGCAGTGCTGAAAGATGACGCATAGGGGCTGGTCGAGTCAGAGATCTGTAAGGCTGCTTGAAGCAGGATCAGGTCCAGGGTTGACGTTACAGCAGAGTCTGTGAGAGCACCAGATCAACCCTGCCTGCTTGAAGACGCAACATCTGATGAAGAGCCTGTGCTGCCAGGGTCTGTGACGTCTTGCTGTAACTCTTGTCTCCTCATTGCTACCCTGGGTACAGCATCTTGTGCTGATTGTGAGGACCCATTGCCAACTTTTGGATGGCTGCAGGAACGCTGCTGTGTTGTGTTTGCTGCTTGACTGGGACCAGATGCTGATGATGTTGCTGCGCCTACACACGGTGAAGTTTAAGTTGCAGGGATATTTTCATTGCATTGCATGGTGCATTCTGCACGCTAGACACTGCTTTGAGTCAGTATGCAGTTACATATTGGACCTTGAATTCATGGTATGGAATGCATGCAGCATGTCAACAAAATGCCAGATGTGCATACAGCATGATCATTTTATGTTTTTGTGAGCATTTGCATGCCACGCAGGCTTGCCAGCTGCGTAGGTGCAAAAGTAGATTTGCAGCTTCAAGTTATCATCTGAATATCACAGGGTTGATATGTACCAGGGTCTTCACCTGTATCAGTGGGTGGCTCAGACCAGCAACATGCACAGCTGAACAATCACCCACTTACCTGGCCTATGTGGAATGTCATGACGAGGGGCTCGCCTTCTTTGTCTCTCTTCGTATGCCCTGTGTCTGCTTTCAGCCTGCAGTGAAGACTTCAAAGGCTGTGCACTGGGCAGCAGACTGAGATGACCAAAAGCGCTCAGCAACTGTGTCTGCCAGAATGTGCCACGCAGTCCTGACAGAGGGTGCAATGCACACAATGCTTTGTGGAATCAAGTGCGCTTGTGTATGACATGGTCTTGCACAACAATAACTTATATGACAGCATGCAACCAGGCTGTTTCATGAACAGAAGAGGAGGACATACTGCTGCTCCTGCCGTGGCAAGCAACTTAGCTCGAGGTACTGCTGGGGCACTGCTGACCCTGTAGTGACAAAGTTGGATCACATAATGAGGTAGCACCACAACATGCAAGCACAAGAACCTTCTGCAAGGGAACACCATATGCCATTAAAGTGGACTGCATGGAGCTACTACCTTGCATGCAATTGTCTGGAATGTAGCAGGTCACAATTTGTGTTGATACATCTCTCAGGTAGGCCCTTGCCTTTTTTGCATGATAACGTCAGGAATGTGTAAGCTGGAACAAGGATGAGGGTCGAAGGACATTCTGTCATGGTATATTGGGTGTGTTTGCTTCTCACTCAACACTTCACAATGTGCACTGATGCACCTGTGCCTTTTTCTCCTGGGCCATGCAAGGAGGCCAGCCACCAGCCCACTGAGCACCACGGCAGGGAGGGTGAACGACTTCATAGGTTGGCCTCGACTAAGCGCATGTGACGATACTGCTTTCGAGCTCCTGCGTGTGCAACGAGACATTGGATAATGACAAAAGCAAGATCTGAAGCCCTTTGGCGATGACCACGCACCTGTTGTGGGGGCCTTGCCCATCACCAGCTGTAGGATCGAGAAGCTGGTAAGAAGGACGACGATACTTGCAGGAAGCGAACGAGAAATTTGACGCCTTTCTTCGCTTGCGGCTCGCGCTTGCTCTCGGTTCGTTTGTCATGGGTGGTAGACTGATCCGAGAACTTGGTTCGACAAGTGCCTCGGTCATGTCATCTCGGCCTTGACACTTTGGAGCTCCGAGACCACGGTACTGCACAACAGCAGGAGGAAAATGCACTTCTTCAGCTTGTGGGATCAGTTCAACAAATTGAAAATGAACTCTGGAGCGCAATCCCGAGGGATCGTGTTTGAGCAGGAGCTCGTGTTCCGCGCCTGAGGGTGCTGTTTATGCAATGTGTGACATTACCAGGATAGGTATCTGCGTCTGGCTGAGCTGTAAACTTGAAGCTGTCGGCTGACAGCTGTAGGTCCACCGGCTACAAGGATTAAGCAGCAGGGAACAGAGTCCAAGGGAGGACCAAGCAGCATTATACTTTGCAAAAGACAAATGTACTGCAAAGTCCTTAAACAACTTGCTTGAGGCAGCTTGAGGCTGCTTGAAGCAGTGTGAACACTTTGTGGCCCAGGCTGTTGCCAAATCCAAGAGCAATGCAACTGGAGTTCAGACACACTGTCCTGACATCTCTCAACACACCTCAACCAGCGTGACATACAGTGCAACGTTAGTGCCATGCGCAACATGCAGTGCAACACATGTGTCAGGAAGGTGTTTTCACCTCTATCCAAGCAAGCTCTGCTCTGAGCAGACCCTGGGAAACTAAAGCAGCCTTATCATAATAGTATTTCATTATCATGACCAAGAGAATTTCGCTGTCAATCTACTAGCCAACACGCATTTTGTCAGCCACTGCATATCAGGGACACACCTGACTTGGCCTGTTATGCCAGCTGACGCTCAACCTTACCCCTGCACATTTGTTTGTCCTAGCTTTGTAAAAAAACATTGCAGTTCAAATGTCAGCTGGCTCGTTCCTTCAGCATGTGTGCACAGATGCCCTGTGACTGCTTTCACTTCCACCATTATGCAGAGTTGGCAAAATTACATTTATGGTTTAGGGAGCTTTGCCTGTCACTCAACATTGACAGATGATGAAATGTAAAGTAGGCCAGCACACTCATGACTAAGGCAATTATTCAGCATTACTCATGATCACTCATCCTTGCCACCAGTCTTACTCTTGAACAGTATTGCCTTGACATCATACCCACTGCTACCCCCTTTCATCTGTGCTGCTCTCCCTGGTCCGATCTTCTTCATCACAGCTATCCCCAGGGATGGAAAATACTGCATCAGGTACCCTGTAGTGCACAGGCCAAAACCAAATCAATGTCCATAGGAATTTTGCCTCGTCATCCAGAAGTCTGTATCAAACACTATCCTGCAGCCAAACCAAGGTCAGCAAAACCTGTGAATTGTGCGTTCAAGAAAGCGATGCACGCATACCTGTGCAGCAGAATGTCAGTGTGCGCTTCAGGAGGGTTTTACATTGCAAGAATACGCAATTTAGTTTTTCTTGCATAGCTTTGGCAAAGCACACCTGTTCAATGCACAATCTTTGTGGTGTGGACTAATACCGGTTGCCATTTGTAACCCTGTGCACTAGACAAAACCACCCTCAAGCTTTGCTTACAGCAAAAAAAAGCAGTCAAAGCTGCATTGCTTGCCGTGTCTACTGATAGAGCACCCTCAAGTGACAACAACAGACGTTTGTGAGCATTTTAAACCCACACAGTCAAGGCCTGAGATTGCTTTGAGCTGCAAAACACTGCTGAGGATACTCACCCATGAGAAGCACAGGATGCCTTGCAATCCAGCACTCATCAACTCTGTGGTAGGTAGCTTTGCCTATCAGCTCTGCAACTCTGGGTGGGGACATGCGTTTGCTGGAGCCCTTGTCGCTGCTGCTTGTGGTGATGAGACCGGTTCCATTGTAGATCGCCCGGGGCTGTTCTGGTGAACCTGTTGCTACTGGCCCTGGACAGCAGATTGTCACTGTGACCCCCCTGCAGCAGCAATGTGAGCTTTTCAGGCACGCAGCAACATGTGACGCTGAAGAATGCTGTCTCGTCCACAACATTGTTTTCCACCAAGAAAATCAAAAGAAGAATGCTGGTTTGGCATCTATAACGCTGCCAAGACCATCATTGGCAAACGAAAACTACAGCAGTGAACTGCATGATGCTAAGAAACGTAAGAAAAGGCATGTGTATGAAGCATTTGCACCCTATCACAGTGTTTGGTGGTGATTCTGGAGCGCTCTGATGCAGCTGTTGCTGTAACAGCCAGCCAACAGTGCACCAAGTCAAACCATGCGTTTACATGCTTGTGACATGTCGCTGAGGTCTGTCTCAGCATCCAATGGTGATTCTGAAATTGTGGTAGCTAGACAACAATGCAGCAACATGCCTGCAGCAAATTGCCAAAGTGTGCCAATGTCATGAGGCAAGTCTAAGATGCCCTGCAGCACTTGGGACTGATGCAGCATGCCCATTGACAGCAGTGACTTTTGCAACAGCAATCCAAACTTTGCGTTCTGCACCAAGAACAAAGCCACACCTGATATTGTTGCGTCGGTCTCAATGCCCTATTGCATTGTAAGCTTGCTGCTATTGGACCTTGATTGCCTGCTTGAGCGCCTATAACGGTTTCTATAACATTTATTACCTTGTTGACAGCTCAGTCTGGAGGGAGGCAAAGTAGCCCATGAGGGCTGTTTTGCACCCACTGTACACAGACTGCCCTGGCGAGGGCACTTTGCCAGCCATGGAGCTCACAACCACAATGTGGCATTGCCTTGCCGGCCCTGATGCTGTCAAGGCTGCACGGGGATCAGCAGGGTCCCCTTGGGATTGAGATGCTGGCAATGGCAGTGGATGGGGACCAGTACTGTCCCCTCGGGGTTGGGATGGTGCATGGCCTGCTGACTGAGAGGGAGGCTTGGAGTTGAGGATGTGAGGCAGCAGGGCTTGTGTGAGGTTGATCGGCGCCAGAGTGTTGAGCTGGAAGAGCTTCTGAGTTACATCTGGTGAGGTGTCCTCAGCCAAGGCGTGCTGACTGGCACCTATAGCCAGACAGCAATTGGTTGAAAGGCACAGGAGACTGGCCAGAAGGCATATGGACTGGGCAAAAGGCTACAAGCTGTAGCTGGTGATGGCCTGGGCACAATTTTGCAGCTTGGACTAGCTTCGCTCTTGCTGTCAGTGCAATGGCTGCTGTCAGTGCAATGGCTGCTGTACTGGCATGCATGAGTCTGCACTGGGGAATGAAGGCTCTGGAAGCAGTCGTTGAGGACTACTTTGCCTCACAAAAGTGTGACTGGTACTAGTATTTGCTGTGCTACCTACACCAGAATGGCGGCCAGACATTTTTAGTTTGCAGTGCAAAGAGCGTGTGCCAGACAACAATACAGCTCAAGGCTAGTGCTGGAATAGTGATGCTGACCAACATTGAATGCTGGTAAGAACCCAGACATTTACGTAATTGTTTACACACCTAGTATGTAATGGTCCTCTGGACATTCAGCATAGGCAGTTTTGGTAGACAGAATACAGTCTGGCAACAGTCAAACATTATACGCAGAGTTGAAGCTGGTGGCTAATTTGTGCAAAGGCCTACTGACTTAAGTACAACCAAAGGAGTCACTACCTGCGTTATGAATCAGGTAGTCAAGCGATGCTTCTGGAAAAGCCTGTACAGCATCAGCTGCTGCTTGTTGGAGCTCCTCTGGTGGGCCAATCAGGTCAAACGGCAACACCTTGATCCCATCAGGCGCATGCTTGCCAATGCACTCTGCCTTCACCCTCTGAAGGCAAAGCAACAGTTGGACGGCAATACCTTGGGTTATCAGGGGCCTGCTTGCCAGTGTGTTCAGCAAGGATGCATGACCGTCGTTGTATAAGCAGCTTGCTTGCTACTACATTGTATCTTGACATTCTCTGAGGGCGAGCAAAATAAGAAGGGCAGCAACTGATTCTGTCAGGGGGACACTTCTCACCAATCAAGGATCAGTCATGTTTTGACATTGGAGATGCGTGGCAATGCACCCCATAGCTGGCTACTATGATGAAGGAGTCAAGCTGAAACTGTAAGACTATGAGTCACAGCACAAGAGAGGTGTGGCAATGCAAGCTGGGCCTCCATGCATGTATGGCTTGGGACTATCTGATGACAACTTCATGCTTGCAAATCAGGTGTCGGCATGCACCACCAATGCGTTGCCGATACCACAGGGACTTGAGGCCATAGCTCAAAAGATAGGTTGGATTGCATGAGCATTTTACCCTATTTGCATCTGTTCTGGTGACAAAGTTGGCTCACATTATTGTAATGCTGCCAGGTTTGGACATGTCCATGCAATAAAGCTCTGGAACACCAGGAAGAGCCCTTGCTTCATTGTGAAGGAATTGCTCGTCTCTAACAAGGGAATCCGAATCTCACCTGTAGCTGTTCCTCTTTTCTCGATGAGAGAATGAGGCGGGCGCCATGGGCTGCAAAGTAATGTGCTAGTTCCTCCCCTAACCCCTGCACACGTAAGCAATGACCTGTAAACCAGTCTGGTGAGTAACACCATAGGTATGTTGACTATGGACATGGGTATGAGAAACACAGCAGCGCACAGAACAGCATGAAAGGTCAAGAGCAATGAGAGCACATGTATGCCTTGCAAAAGAGTCACAGTGCTTAAAGGACTCACCTGGCTTGCTCCGGTGATCCAGACCACTTGATCTTCAAATGCATTCTTTGGCGGCAAACGCTTGGTCCAAAGGCTGAGGTCTGCGTCAGCCCTGTGACACGTAGACTTGAGCGCTGCAGGGTCACTTTGATTGCTTGCTTGATGTCAGTGAACACCAACCTGATGAAGGTGCCCAGTCTCCACAAGCAGTATACGCCGGTCGCTATCAGGCAGGCTTGCCTCAGATCAACTGTCTCAGAGAAGATGTCGAGAACGGACATGGGTAGTGCTGACGTGTGAAGTCGAGCTCGCCTATTGCTTGTGGCGAAAAGTTGCGCAGAACGCGCTGCGACAGTCTGTAGGCAGAATGCCTTGCGCCTTGCGACGCAGGGTGAAAAGCTAATTACAAGTGTTAGGTCAGCCCTTCCTGGACGTGCAAAGCAGACTGACGACCATGTACATGCGCTGTACGTAGTCCTTCAAAAAGCCTGGTGCATGTGCTATGCATGCCGCAGGCCACAGGCCCGTTGCAACGGGCAGTCAAGCGCTTGACAGCTCACTCCATATCGGGCACTGCTTAAAGACGTTCTGCTGTAGAGGCAGCGAATACACTGCAGCTGTGCAAACGCCTATCGTGACACTTGACGACAGATCCTCGCACTGCGATATCGATGCATTGATTACAAATCGTATTGACGGACAAGGCACCAGTACAGTACTGATGCCAACAGGTTCCGTTTCAGCGCTGCTATGGCTGTCGATATGGCCAAGATGATATGTGTCCTGAGCAAGGAGCCTTCGCATACCCTGTATCTGCTTGTAAGCCAAGACCCACCCAACGCAGAGCAAGACTCTGCCTGGATGCTGGAGTTGCGATACGAGCTCAACCAAGTGATCATAACACATCTTGGTTCTGGCACAACTACTGGCGGAGTAAATGTGCAAAACAGGCGAGAAGGCAGCGTCCAATCTACAAGGTCGACAAGACAAACCAAGCTCTGTCCAGATTCATCTCCGTATGGCAGCTTATACTTCCAAACATTGAAGCAAATGACACCAAGCTGAAAATTGGTCTAATGCATGGTCACTGCATACGGCACCCAGGAAGCGGGGGAGCAGAGACTAGTCTGGGTATCCAAACAATTCCAGGAACTATGCGCGTGCTGTCTCAAGTACTCGTGCAGCGTATGAGCAGACCCCGGCTGTGTGAGACCCTGGTGAAGATCCTGGAGTTTGGAGCAATATATCAGGGACAAAAGTCTGTAGAACAGTAATCATTCAGAGAAGATTGGTCTGTTGACAACTGAACTGTGCAACACAGTATTGAGTTCTGATGGCATGAACCAGGACAGTAATCCTAATGAATTATAGCACATCCACTATGGCTTGGCAGATCTTGCTCAGCAGGGGTGCACCCCCAAAGCTTGTTGCTCTCATCAGGGACCTCCACACGCATCACTCAGCAGTCATCCGCAGCGAGGTTGACTCTGCCCCAGTTGGCACAAGTGTTGGATTCAAGCAAGGATGTGTGCTTGCTCCACCC
>JAABUP010009344.1_pt1 | contig 12080 bp, 18 predicted proteins | sample 5559201 | NCBI WGS metagenome assembly JAABUP01 (sample SAMN10711887, study PRJNA513373) | rock metagenome | isolation source: Antarctica rocks | place: Antarctica | reverse complement strand
TCATCCAGCAGCAGCAGGTTGGGGTTCTTCATGCAGATCATACCAAACACGATGCGGCTCTTCTGCCCATCACTCAGCTCGCCAATCTTGGTGGTCTGCATGCGGCCTGCGACCAAGCCAGATCGTGAAAAACGGCCTGTATGAGCTGTTGCCAATGCTGCTGGCGCAGAGCCTGATCAAGCTGAAAGATGAATGTGTGGAGGAAAGCCAGCGTCAAACCAAGCTGCAAAGCTGAGTGCATCAACCCATGAAGCGGTACAGCTTGCACTTTGTATTGAGTCTATCTGCTGAGACCATGTGCATGGTGGGTAAACATTGACACACTTCAAGCCTTGGCTGCAGTCTTTGTTCATAGCAATCAAGAGGCATGTGCATCTTGTAGGGGATGTAAGGCAAGCATGTAATACGTTGCAGAGCATGTACAAAACAGAGTGAACATACATGCGCAAGGAATTGCAAGAAATATGGGGATGAGAAAGGTTGTATAAATTACTGGGGATGCAGCAAGGCAAACATAAACCTTACAGCAATAAACAGGGAAGACCAAGACCGAGAACTGCACATGGTATGCAGGATGTAACAAGAGATCTCACCTGTGATACCATAGTGACCAAGGTACGCCCTCCACTCCTCCATCTCACGCTTGAAGGTCAGGCTGTTGGGGTACGAGCTGGAGAAGAAGTCCAACACAGTTGCGTCGTTGTCCAGCACGTCCACTGAGTGCTGGTGGTAGCGCCCGATGGACAGGTGGGAGTGGCGGTTGACTGTGCCCTTGGTGGGGGTGATATCACCGGTCATCAGCTTCAGCAGGGTTGACTTGCCGGCTCCGTTGGGACCCACGAGGGCAATCCGGCTGTCGCAGTCGATGCCAAACTCTAGATTCTGCAGTGAGCAAAAATTTAGACCTGACAAAACAAAATCAATAAAACTGTTTTTGGGTTGAATTTCGTTTTTAGTAGTTTCAGGCAATGAGTCAGCCACTGATGCTAACTTGAGCACAGTGGGCTTGGCAGCAACATTGCAGTGCTCAGGCGTACTGCTGGCCGCACTTGTTGCTTGCTGCACAGAGCATGTGCAAATTCTTGTGTCTGTGGCAAGGGGCATTTTCAGCCAAAAAGGTGAGGTCAGGACAAACAAAGCTGTGTCTTTGAGACGTACAACAAGCTTAACGCTGCTTGCAGTGCTACTTGACTGTCAAGGGTCCTTCAAACAGTGCACTTGTGACAGCAGGGCTAAGTTTGCAGCATGTTCAACAAATCAACAAATTCAGCACTTGCATGCAAATTGCCTGCCACTTCAAGACCCACACAATTTCATGTGAGACATACACTGGCAGAGCTGCAGCTTCCAAGCATGATCTGACCATGCAGATCCTCGCCCAACATACGCAGCTGTCAGACAACCTGGATACAGTTGCATCATGGCAAATACTTTGCTAGCAAAGTGTTCATGTAGAGACCGGGAACGCCACGTGATCATGTTTGTCACAGCACTTTGGTACCACGGAGATATGCTATGTTTTGACATTTGGCATATCTCAGTGGTACCGAAGAGCTGTGACAAACATGATCACATACTATTCCTGGTCTCCACATCAAAACTTTGACTCTCCACCGTTACTGCGATAGCTCACCCTATACAAGCAGTCCTTGTCCTGGCCAGAGTAGGCAAAGCTGACATCCTGGAAGGGCAGCACCGGGGGTGGCAGCTTGTCACAGTCAGGGAACTGGAAGTGGAAGGTGCTCTCATGCTGCACCGGTGGCGTCAGACCGGCTGCCTCCATCTTGTCCAAGATCTTCTGCTTACTCTTGGCCTGCTTCACCAGGTTGGAGTATGTTCCTGTTACAGCCAGGCAATATGTTACAGCCAGGCGACATGTTACAGCCAGGCAACATGTTACAGCCAGGCAACATGTTACAGCCAGGCAACATGTTACAGCCAGGTAACATGTTACAGCCAGGTAACACGTCACAGACAGGTACCACATCTGAGCCTTGATTGACAGCAGGCTGCTGTTCCTGTGGCTAGACACATCTCACTGGCACATGTGTGTGCTCAACATCTTGGGCCAGGTGGCATTATCTTGTGCCAACATGACATTGTCACGTTGTTATTGCTGTTGCTACTGTCGCTACTACAGTTGTTGGTGCTGAAGGTGGCAAGCAACATATGCTGTGTGGAGCAATGCAAGGCAGAGCACCATGGCATTGTGACTGACAGGTATGGAACAAAGCCACAGCTGAAAGCTGTTACTTCAAATTGCATCAACCACAGCAATACCTTCCGGGCAAACTCACTTTAAGCAGCAAGGGGAACAAAAATGTTGAAAGTGTTACAGAGACCCCAAGACAAAGAGTGCTGTTGAAGATCGCTGTGAGCTGATGTCAAAGCAATAAACATTGGAACAACTGGCTTACCACAAGAGGAGATGAAAGCTTTCAAGTGCTTGATGTCATCCTGCTCCTTCTCATACTTCTTCTGCTGGATGACCTCGTTTTCCCTCACAGTCTTGGTGTACGTGTCAAAGTTTCCAGTGTAGTATGTCAGCTTCTGCTTTGTCAGCCAGATGATGTGCGTGCACACTCCATTCAGGAAATCCTGCAGGCAGGGGTGTCGTGTGAGCCATTTCCCTCAGCAAGCCCTATACTGGATGCAAATGACTCCAGTGCCAATTGTCTGCTTGATACCCCAATGGGGCATGCACAGTGCTTTCATCAAAAGCCACAAAGCATGCATCTGTCGCATCAGGCGGCTGTAGTGGGGGCTTTGATGCTGGTGCACACAATCAACACCTGCAGAAGTAGATGAACTGCACTTATGCACTTATGTGCATTTGAGCAACTCCTGACCTGTGAGTGTGAGACCAAGACAAGGCACTTGTTGTACGTCTTGAGGTACTCTTCCAGCCACACGCAGGCCTCTAGGTCAAGATGGTTGGTGGGCTCATCCAGCAGCAGCAGAGTGGGCGCTGCAAACAGCGCCCTCGCTAGAGCCACCCTCATTCTCCACCCACCTGCAGGCACAGCTCACTCCTGTTGACAAAGTCTAATACCAGTCAGCAGCAATCACCAGCAACTGCTTGATAAGGCTGAGAGCTCACTCCTATTGGCAAAATTTGGCACCAGTCAGCAACAATCACCAGCAACTGCTTGATGTGGCTGGACAGTATTACCACATACAGTTTGTGGAAAACATCTGTGGTTGCAGGACGTGCTCCAGCAAGCCTGTTGATGCTGCTCAGGCAACAGCAACATGTAGACAAGCCATGTGTCACTGGGTAAAACTAGCTACATGCCAAAGTCTGGCAGATGTGTGCAGCAGGTATCTGATGAAGCATTCACTCTGCGGCAAGGCAGTGCGATAGGACCTCAGAGTTGCAGCAGCTCATGCAGACAACATCACTGCAAATGGTGTGGGTGCACTCACCAGACATGTCCTTGGTGCCCTTGGCCATCATGGCTTTGTCAAAGCCCAGCCCATGCAACAGCTTGGCAGCATCCACCTCAAACTTGGCGGGGTCCAGCTCCTCCATGCGCTCATAGATGCCCTCTAATCGCTCATCCTCGGGACCAAAATCAGTCATGATCTGCTCCTCTTGCGCCTGCACATGTAGACTACAGAGATCAATACTGGGTTTGGTGCGCGATGGAATTCAATGATGCCGTCACGTTTGAAAGGCAGCATCATGAGCAGCTTCAGCTTCTTGCAGCAGATCATTGTGTGGGCTGAGGTGGGTGCTGATGCAGCTAGTCTACGCAGGCATTCATGCTTAAGCCCAATAGCCGTAAAGCATGACTGTAAGGTGCTTGCAATTGCAGATGCTTGCACCGCTGCTGGCAGTGTCCATTAAAATCTTTGGGTGTAGCACAATATTTGTGACGGGCACGCAGCATGGGCACGCAGCAAACTAAGTGCTGCCAAGGTTTAGACAGCCTGTTGCAGCAGCATGGGGCTTACCGTTAGGCGGTTCACTTCATCCTTGATGTAATCTACAACTGTTTCCAGTGCTGTCCTGTCTGTAGGTGCTGCCTCCTCACACAGGTGATACAAGTCCATGTGGTCTGGGATTGGCACCTCTCTGTTTGCAAGACATTGCAGAAAGTTTGTTTTGCCGCAGCCGTTCTGTCCCAAGAGACCATATCGCCGTCCAATGGTTAGCTCTATGGTGCAGTCTTGTATCAATTCCTGTCCATTGACACCCATGCTAAAGCCATCTATCTTGATATCCCGAGATGTGGGCCGTGATGTGAGGACACCTGTTACGGTTCTGTGCACACTACTGAGCTCTTCTTGTGCCACTGCATGGCCATTGGCAGTGCCGTTTGCTGTGTCGCCATTCAAGTCTAGGTTTGCAAGGCTTACTGCACTCTGTAACAAAATGAAACCAGTTTAGTGTGTTGTATAAAAGTTGCTACAGGACAGTACAGCCAGTATGCATAAGTGCCTGGTGAAAAATTAGAGCAGGTATCAGAGTTCCTGTATCTGATGATCCCAATAACACTCAAATCAAGGTTGAACGCAATCTGTGAGAGGCTGCACGCTTTCCCGAATTACGCAGTGCACTACCTAGCTGTGCAGAACTGATCAAGCAACATTACGCAAAGTGCACGTTGGTCAGGCATGCTTTAGGCTGAACAATGGCGCGATGGAGCATACCGCACTGGTGGAGACAGAGGGACTTGTCTCCGTGCCATGGAGCTTTGCGCTTGCTTTTGCTTTCTTGGCGGCCTCGCGTTTCTTCTTGGCTTCTGACACCATTTTGTTGACTGCGCTCACGCGACGCTCCCGGAGCTGCAAGTCTGAAACTGAAGCGGTAAAGCAGTGACGATTACTGTGCTGCAAGGTGAGGACAGGCGGCAGGAACCTGTCACTACACTCACACGGAGGAGGCTCTTATTATGCGAATATAAATTTCGCGTCAATGGCTCAGCTTCTTCTGCAGATTATTTAACCGTGAATATTTAGATGCAACACACGTACATGGACAGACGAAGACCCAGAGAGGCATTGTAGTGAGACATCATATCACATGTAGAAGAAGCCAAGGGTCAAATTCGGACAAACTTGACAAGATGCAGGTGATCTTGTTGCGCAAAACAAAACACCTAATGGTGTTGGTGTCCGTGGAACACAAAGGAGCATACTGCTGCCTGGGTGGGCGTAGAGCTGGACATTCAAAGATCATGTGCATTTCGTCTGCAACAGTCACATCACCACAATGTCTGCGCACCCTGGCAACATGCTGGCCCCCAGCAAAACGGCTAACTATCAAGCCTGGACTGCAGAAAGCGCTGCATACGTCTACCAGAAACAGGTGGCTGACAAAACTGCCTACGCTAGCTACAAGGCTTATCCAATCATGGTCTGTGCATGCAAAATGCAGGACGTAGTCATAAGTGCCGCCCAAATGCTTACTCAAGGCTTTCACAGTTGTACAAATGTCCATACCAGGTACAACACTACTATCATCAGGCATGGGCTGCGCAATAGATTGCAAGCAAGTAGCTATGGAGCCAGAAAAGTTCTTGACACCATGCCTGACATAAACAGCATCACTGAGATTGTCAAGCAAGATACTGTGTGAAAGCGACCCACCAGGACTGCCAGCTGCTGTGTTCCCAACCAGATCAATGTTGCATGGACAGCAGTGTGAAGCGTCGCAACAAACGGCACACATGAACAGCTACAGCAAGCGACCAGACACTGAGTATTGCCAAATGACAGACATCTGTGATGTTAAGCATTCACAAATGATTGCAATGGCGTTGCAATGTGCCTTTTCACCATGCATTTCATAAAAGAATTACACTTGCAAACCCTTCACACCCTTTCACAGAGCTTACAGAGGAAAAGGCATTTTAACATGCCTGTGATCGCTGACGCAGCCAGGAGCGTCTACCAATGTAATCTAGTCATACCCATACTGACTATAGTACTCAGAAAACCGCCTTTTCAGGTTTTCATTGCCACTTTGCTTGCTTGGACTGGCTGTGCTTACACCTTGCTCAGCCTCTGACAGTGGCGTGCAACCTTCCTCATGCTTCCTTTGCACAGTGGCACTGTAGTGGTTGGGCCATAGCTTACTGACTGGGTCTGGAGCCCCTCTGTTGGCAGGCTTCAAGCTTTGCAACTCTTTGTTGACATCTGCGATGTTCACCTGCATGCACCATGACCATACCATCAACAACACAAATGCAATTGCCATGTCATTGCTTGCGTTGACATGCTAAGGGCTTGTCTGTGCAACAGCAGAGCATACGCATGCTGTTGACATGCATAAAACCCATGCTTGACTTGTCACATTGCTATGTCCAGCCTTGTAAGAGGTGCTTGATACAGGTGTTCACCAGTGTTCATGAGCTAGGTGTATGCTGTCATGCAATACCTTTTCAGTGATGTTCAGGGCCTGCGATAGCATGTGCAGCTGTGCCTCAGGTGTGTTCATGATGTTTTCATATGCCACATCTTGATTCGCAACATCCTGCACAACTGATAGCAGCCCGTCATAATGCTGAATGCTGAGTGGCATACAAGACAACTCTCATGTGAAGTCGTGTCTGTTGCCCAATAATTGCCCCTGCTTGACAGTTAATACTAGCATGCAAACCATGCAGTGCATTCCAGGAGACAATAGCACATTTGAGTTCCAAGGCATTTGTGCATCCAAAGGTGCTGTTGTCTCCTGAAATGTTCAACATGACTGTCACACTTCAGAACAGCTAAAGCCTCCACGCCGAATAGAATTTGGACTCATGTGATGAGGCATCTGCTATATAGGTGCAGCATACATATGTCTGTTAAGCAAGCTGTTCACTAGTCAAACGTGATCAAGCAGAGCATGGCATACCTGCCATTGTTGGTGCTCTTGAACATACGAATCAGGAATGTTGAATGCCCATCCAACACGCCTGTAAGACGCCACCACACCAGACAAGTCACGGTGGGTCAGGAAGATATGGTTGGCTTCTTTCGTATCCCATTCATCACTCCAGCAATGTGTCTTGATGACCACACACCTGCCATGTGCATGCTGCTTGCCTGTATAGTAATATTCAAGGTCAGGTGCAGTTGGGAGGGAGTGTTGGCTTTGTTTGTATGCAGCCCTGGTTGAGCATGTCGAATGATGATGATGTTTTTGATGATGATGATGATGATGAAGACGACAATGGTGTCAAGTAAGCACTGCATCCTGGTCAACTGTACATTGAAGCTTTGCCAGCTGTTACCTTGCCTACAAGCGGGTGCACAGCAGTCCTGATGCAATGCATATAGACGACGCCGCAAAGACAGTGAGCAATCAAATGAGCATTTCAGCAGCAAGAAAGTCATGCTGTGGTGTGGGCTTACGTTGCTGAAGCTTAGCTGTGGTCAGTGTGGTGATCCAGTAGGGGTCATATGGGATGTGTGCATGCTTGAGTAGCAGGCGGACAGCATTGAAGAGCCAAGTGCTGCCTGACCTCTCAGGCCCTGCAGCACAAAAACATGCATATGTGATCACAACGTTTGTTGTCACAAGAGTATGTTGCAGTACAAACACATCCCAGAAATTAAATCCACATCAATGCTAACACACGTATAGAGCGACCTTCAGGTGAAGTGCCTAGCTTTTGCAATATGGCCATAGCTGGAATGAAACTGTGAACCGCAAAATGCACAGACAGATCACAAGGAATTTGTAGCAGGCATTCAGGGATGTCGAACATGGATTCAGCAGACTGACCAGCTGCAATGATGACCTGCTGATGCTCTGGGGCTAGCCACTCGGCATGCTGTTCTCTTTCCTCAACAGACAGATGCAAACCCTCGCATTCTCCATTGTAACAAGTACCTGCACTGCAGCAGCTGGTCACATCATTCTGATCTTGCTGCACTGTTGATTGTAAACTGGCAAGAATGGGGTATATGTAGCAACATGTCAGATTTGGAGCGCTTGGAAACTGTTCGATGTCATGTATGCAGAACGATAACAGGAGCCAGCAATATCGCTTGCAAGAGCTTACCATCTTGCCAAGAACAGCCTGGACAGAAGCTGCCGTCAGCAGGAATGCAGAACGATGGTGCCTCTTCTATGTCTTTCATAGCTGCTCTGCAGGTAAGTCAGCTGTCAAGCTCGAACACCGTGTGATGTTCAGGTATGCCGCCTGGTCAGCTGTGCGCTAGGTAGGCAGCTCAGCTGACTTCGGCAAGTACCCCGCCGAATGCACAAGTCCTTGCCTCATGCTGTATGAGCGCTTGCTCTCTCGCTTTTGCCTCAATGAACACCAGCAAGGTCTCGTAGATCTCGGAAGCCTGGTGGGCGCCCAGCAACCCAAAACACTCGTTGCAAGATAAAATTTTCGTACAGCCATTCAAAATCATACACTGGTAAAGAACTCTACAACAAGCTGCTGCACTATCGACAACAGGACACCCGGTAGACGCCCGTCATGTTGCACGAGCCGAGCAGAGAAATTCACACCTCACCATCAGCCTGTGTTCTTACTAATATTGTTTCTGAAGGATGAAGCTGACAAACCCAGGCTATCCACGTGCTGATTTTGTTACGTATAGACCTTATGTCAGAGTCTCTCAGTCATGAGCTAACAAGAACTCGTGACTTTAAGCTCGCGATGGCGATCATCATCACCACTGACGCATATCCCAGCGCCTGGCCAAGCATCAGGAGCACAGCTGGGCTGCCATGGGTTCCTCCGCGCGTTCGCTCAAAGTCTGGGTATGCCGCCTTGTATGCAGTATACTCTCGTTGTCGGAGGTGCAAGCCTTGGATGCTTCTGTGCAAAGAGCAGCAAAGCTAGTTGTGGCTCCTTTGCCTTTGTCGTCGCACGTAGCCATCCATGATGCCATCATTGTGGAGATGCTAGCCCGTGGTCATCAGGTCAAGGTGTGTATATATATACATACACGTAGACGAGTCAGCGAAGTTGCTGGACGACTAACAGCTCGACAAACAAAGAGTCGCAGAAGCATCGCTTGCTCTCATGACACGAGTGATCCGTAAGCGGAGTCAGCACTGTCAGTGAAGCTGTATGTGCATATTACGGCTGGTTAATGCAGCCTAACGTCCGTGCAAAATTGCATACATAAAGCTGTCAGACTTCATGTGTCCAACTGCTCACTTGCTTCGCTTGCAGCTCATATACCCAGAGAACGAAACTCCACGATTGAGAAACCAACTTTTGAGCCATTCCAATCTGACTGTAGAACACTATGCTATGCCACTCGACGAGCTGGCCGTCAGGCTATCAGCAAAAGTGGCAAATCGGCAACCTGGCATAGAAGGAGCAAAAGCCAGCTTTGGGGCGCAGTATCACTCAAAGATCATTTTGGAGGATGCTGCACTGCACAAGCGCATTGAGGTTTGCCTAATTTGCCTAAATTTGCCCAGGATGCATGCAGCCAGCGTTGTGCTTGGGCAAGCTTTGCCTTTATCAGCCCTGCCTGCTAGCATCATGTACTATGACGTGCTGGCACACTGATGCTCCATGCAGGAGTTCAAGCCAGACTTGATGTTGGCAGACTTTGTATTGGCTGGTGGCATTGCATTAGCAGACAAGCTTGGCATCCCAAAGGCAGTCATGGTGCCCTTCTTCGGTTCAGGCATGATGAACAACCTGTTTGGCTCAGGAGCCAGCTTGTTGGCTACTGTTCCCCAGTTCTCATCTGCCCTTCCTAGACACATGGTCAGCAACCATGTACATTTCCAGCGCTTGCGTCAAGAGGACATTTTGTCCTTGGACAAGGAAACATGTCTTTCCGTGATCCATGTTCTTTCTATGATTCAATCTGTGACAACCGCAATGCACTCTGTCGCCTTGTATGCTCTGTTGTCCTGCATACCCGTAGCCAAAAATATGCTGTGAGATCAGGCTATCAGGCACACTGCCGTGTCTTCACAGAATGCATTTAATGTGTACGTCATGACATCAATGTCGCTGTTGTCTATGCAGAACTTGCTTCAGAGACTGCAAAACCTGGCGGTGTATGTCATGAATGACATTGGATTCACCTTCGTGCTCGAGGCACACTTGAACAAGGTCATATGGTGAGCCTCATCAACCTAGACGTTGTCACTATTGTGTTATAATTACAACACCCAATGCCCATTTAGGCAGCTGTGTATGGCGATATGTCTGCTTTTTGCTGTATATTCAGTGTTGCTCTATACGTAGTATACTGCTCACCAGGTCTAGTCTTGCCAGAGCATACAGGGTCTATGCAGGCGTGTTGCATGTCTTGCCCTGCTGTGCGCCTCTGTGTACTTCATGTCTGAGTGCCACATTCACATGTATACCAGCATGTGCAATTTTCACATGCCTGTACACGTGTGTATAGCACTAGACCAGCGTGTTGGATATTTATACGCTGGATTACTGCTGTTGTACTCTATGATGTACAGGCATGACAGCATGCATGCTGAGGAGTGTAAATGCTAGAATTACACCAAAGCACGCGCATGCTGCACATCTGGCTGCTACCAATGTAGCATTGCTTTGTGGCGTGATCTGCTGTAGCATGGTTTTGAGTGCCTCATGTGTGAATCACTGCATCACTGCAAACAGGCCACAATGCAGACCCTGGTCAGTAGGACCAAGCTGATGGTGGGATGCGGCTGCGCAAGGTTGCGCTGCTTGTAAGCAACCATTGCCATATGTTAATGAAGCTAGCACATGAGACATTAACGTATGTCCAGCTTCACACACATGCCAGCTGTATGCAGGCGCCACTATGATATTGCTCCCTATAGCATGTCCAAGTCCTCTCAACAAGCAGCTCTAATACTGGCAGGAAGTGATTGGGCAGTCAGCAGTGCGCAACCGCTGTCACCACACATCGTCATGTTTGGGGCCATCACGGCCAAAGATGCCCAGCCTTTACCACCCCATTTGGAATCATTTGTGGGGACAGCTGGAGAACACGGGGTGGTGTTTGCATCCCTGGGATCTACTGCAATCCCAGGTATGTCTCGTGTGGACTCCAGTGTATACTCACAGCTTTTGAAGGACGGCTTTGCTGCGAAAGACAGGATATAGATGAGCGAGTCTGCCTTTATGTGCATCAAGCAAAGATAGCGCAAAGGCAGCGCAATGATCACGACCTATCAGTGGTCATGAGCTATCAGACACATGTGTGTCAACAAAATGCTGTCAATGAGGATAGCATCCCCTTGTCAAGAGTTTGCAAGTGAGGGGCAAATACAGATGGTATTATCAAGAGCATAACAAGGCTGTGAATGGTTGACAAATGTCATGACAACAAGGCCAGACAAGCTGCATGCAGCTAACATGGCTAGCAGCATGAGAGAACAGAAAAGGAAAGAAAAGACTACACCTTTTGGCGTCAAATCAATGAGAAGCCAAGGATTATACCGGGCTGCCCAGGGGCTAGCAGCATGATCGTGAATAAGACAGCTGTGCGTGCAGAGGTTCCTGAAATCAAGGCCATTGCCAAGGCATTATCTGCAATAGCCCCAGTCAGGGCTGTGTGGAAACTGGCAAAGAAGGACTTGGAGCTGGTGGGGGTCAACAGCAGCGACCTGAATCTTGGTGACAACATATTGCTGTCTGACTGGGTGCCCCAAAATGACCTGCTGGGTCACCCCAACATCAAGGCCTTCTTCACACAAGGGGGAACCAACAGCTACAATGAGGTATGCACTGCTCTGTGCATGCATGGAGTTCTGTGCATGCATGGAGGCATCACAAACAACTGTGCTAGCCAAGCAAGCTGCCGCTGACTACCTTCAAGATTTGATGTGTCCTGCATTGCATCAGAAGAACTGTGGGTATGCCTTGCGCAACACTTTTGCAAAGCTGTCAATCTCAACAGCATCTCCTGTTTAGCAGGTTTCCTGTGCTGACTGTTGCTGTGCAGCCCTGCTCTAGCCTACTGCTGCCCTGCTCTGCCTGTCCTGACCTGCCCTGCCCTGCTCTGTCCTGCCCTGCTCTGCCCCGCCCTGCCCTGCCCTGCCCTGCCCTGCCCTGCCCTGCCCTGCCCTGCCCTGCCCTGCCCTGCCCTGCCCTGCCCTGCCCTGCCCTGCCCTGCCCTGCCCAGCCCTGTCCTGCCCTGCCGTGCCCTGCTCT